>Ga0190313_1001796_pt1 | contig 11199 bp, 11 predicted proteins | sample 4870071011_MG_FD_169989 | JGI IMG/M metagenome (GOLD analysis project Ga0190313, IMG submission 169989) | Hydrothermal vent sediment bacterial communities from Southern Trench, Guaymas Basin, Mexico - 4870-07-10-11_MG | ecosystem: Environmental > Aquatic > Marine > Hydrothermal vents > Sediment ...
AGTAGACCCTGGCCCCCCTCCTCCAGGCAGCGGCGGCGACCTTGGCGGCGACCACGATGCACGAGCCTAAGTCTAGGAGGGCCCTTATCGAGGCGTCGACGGCGGCGAAGGTGGCCCTGCTCGGCAGGGGCTCCAGGTACCTGACCCTGCACCGGTCGATCGGGGGGCCCTCGAGCACGGTGCCGCCCAGCCTCAGCCGCGGGCGGCCGAGGGGGGTCGCCCTAGCGCTGAGGTACAGCGCCCTGAGCTTGGACACCAGTGCCTCAGCGTCGGCCCTGGATATGGCGCTGATGGTCCTCATCAAGCCCGTTCACTGTGAGAGTCACGCGCGGATATTATATATCCATTATGATAGTAACGAGCGCGGCCTACCTGAACGCACCCAGCGTAAGTTCACGCTCAGCCGTTATGGTATCTATTTTGTGTTACTGACTGATGCCGAGCTCAGGCATGGATGGTAACGCGAAATAGATACCATTAGATGAGCATTGTGACGGTTAGAAAGATATATATCCCGGAACCCTTAGAGTATTACCGTGGCAGCACTCAGATACCGTGGTAGTTCATGGTCGTAGTTGTCATCTACACTGCCTTCCACCCCACGCTGCAGCGCGACGGGTTCGAGAGGCTGAGGGCAGCCAAGGGCATCGAGAGGGTCTACATACTGCACGACAGCAAGAGCGACCGCTACGGCTTCGCGTCGAGGAGGAACGCGAGCAAGCTCGCCAAGTGGCTCGAGTACTTCAGGCCCGAGAGGGTGCCGATAAACCCCCAGTCCTTCGAGAACGTCTTCTCCAAGCTGTTCGCCATACTGTACAGGGAGTGCGCCATCAGGAGGCGCGAGGTCTACATCGACGTCACCGACCTGCCCCCTGAGGCCGTGGCGGCCGTCACGACGCTGGCTCTGATGTTCAGGGGCGTCCACATGTACGTCGTCGCGACGACCCCTGAGAAGAGGGGCGACTTCATACCGCCCCCCGACTCGCCCAGGTTCGAGGAGTGGCTGGAGCAGAAGGACGACAAGAGGGGGCTGGAGCCCATGGAGCTGCAGCTCCCGAGCGTCAGGCTCAAGCTGCTGAGCGACGACGAGAGGGAGCTGTGCGAGCGGATCCTCCTGGCGCTGTACAGGAGGGGCGGGGAGGCTGGCTCCATAAGGGACCTCATCGAGTGGTGCGGCGACGACCCGTCAGTGCCAGCCGTGAAGAACAGGTACAGCCGCCTAGTCGACAGCCTGGCCAGGAAGGGCTTCGTCTACAAGGCATACAGGGGCAGGGAGAGGCCGGTCTACCTGACGGAGTTCGGCAGGGTCTATGCCCACGCCCTCGTGAGGGCGGCTGAGGCGGTGGAGCGCAGGCTTCCGGTCGTCCAGAGGCTGAGGGTGTAGCCGGTTTTACGCGTATAAAACTAATACTTATATATCGACAGAAGGTTATAGTGCAATCAACAATCGACGAAGGTGCCGCAATGACCCTGAGGCTCGTCAACGCCAGCAGCGCCTACCTGGTGTCGGAGGCCTCGCCCGTGGACAGGAGCTTCATCGTCGACTTCTTCTCGTACTACACCGCCAACGTCCTGGTGGGCAACGCCGACCTCCCCCAGGCCATCGAGGTCCTGGGCGGCAGCCTCATGGCCAGGGCCGAGAGGGACGTGGTGGTGGCCGTCACGGGGAGCGCGTCGCTGGCGCTGGCGGGCAGGGAGGCCCCGCTGTGGCAGGCCCTGCTGGTGCCGGAGGGCGCCACCATAGAGGTCAAGTGCCCCAGCGGGGGCGTGGCCTACATCGCCGCCGCTGGGATGGCCTGGGCGGCGAGCGCTGTAAAGAAGCCACTGAGCAGCGGGGCCACGGTGGGGGTCGAGGTCAGCCCCAGCGACCTCAGGGAGCTGGTCGAAGAGCTGCCAGCCAGGAGGGTGCCGTCCCAGATACTCGCTGAGATGAGGGACAGGACTCTCAGGGCCGTGCTGGAGGAGGGGCGCGAGACCAAGCCATTCGACTTCACGGTGGTAGAGAAGGACCTGAGCGCTGGCCTGGTGCTGGAGGGCTCGGGGGACAGCCTCGGCCTCAAGGGGGACGGCGCGGCTGAGTCGGCGAGCCCATCGCTCGGCTCCCTCGTCAAGCTCGATGGGAGCAGGCTCGCCGTGGCGCTCGACCACGGCAGGTTCTCGGGCCCCGTAATAGGCCGCGTCCACCCGTGCGACTTGGATAAGGTCGCGTGGGTATCGCCGGGCGAGACCGTGAGCGTCGTGGGGGTGAGCCACGCTGGCTACGCTAGGGCGCTCAAGAGCTACCTGGCTCTCATCGAGAGGGTGAGGAGCAGCGTCAGCAGGGCGGTCGAGGCCCTGAGGCGCGGGGCCAAGCTCGTGGAGGTAAGGGTCGGGGACCTCACATACGAGGCCTGGGTTGAGGAGGTAAAGTAGGGGCGCTTGCCCGGCGCTTCTGGTGGTGGGGATGGTGAGCAGAAAGATAGCCGAGCTGCTTAAGCTCAGGGAGCAGGCCAAGCTGGGCGGCGGGCCCGAGAGGGTAGAGAGGCAGCACAAGGCGGGCAAGCTCACGGCTAGGGAGAGATTAGACCTGCTGCTGGACGAGGGCACGTTCATCGAGGTGGACGCGTTCGTCCTCCACAGGAGCCACGAGTTCGGGATGGAGAAGAGGAAGTGCCTCGGGGACGGCGTGGTGACCGGCTTCGGCAAGGTCGGTGGAAGGCTCGTCGCCGTCTACGCGCAGGACTTCACGTTCATGGGAGGCAGCGTGGGCGAGATGCACGCCCTCAAGATAGCCAAGCTCCTGGACGCCGCGCTCAGGATGGGCGTGCCGGTGATAGGCCTCAACGACTCCGGGGGCGCCAGGATACAGGAGGGCGTCGACTCGCTCAGGGGGTACGGCGAGATATTCTACAGGAACGTGCTGGCGTCAGGCGTCATACCCCAGATAGTCGCCATAATGGGGCCGTGCGCTGGCGGTGCCGTCTACTCGCCAGCGCTGGCGGACTTCATAGTCATGGTCGAGGGCACGAGCTTCATGTACATAACGGGCCCCAGGGTGGTCAAGGCGGCCATAGGCGAGGAGGTGACGCACCAGGAGCTGGGCGGCCCCCACGTCCACTCCAGGGTCAGCGGCGTCGCTCACTTCGTGGCCAAGGACGACAGGGAGTGCGTGGAGCTGATCAAGAGGCTGCTGAGCTACCTGCCGTCGAACAACATGGAGGACCCGCCCTACGAGGACACCGGCGACGACCCCGACCGCATGGACTACGAGCTCGACCAGGTAGTGCCAGAGGACCCGAGCGAGGTGTACGACATGAGGGAGGTGATCGAGAGGGTCGTCGACAGGGGCACGTTCCTCGAGGTCCAGGCTGATTTCGCCCCCAACGCCATAGTCGGCTTCGCCAGGCTAGCTGGCAACGTCGTGGGCGTGGTGGCCAACCAGCCCCAGGTCTACGCCGGCTGCCTGGACATAGACTCGTCTGACAAGATCTCCAGGTTCGTGAGGTTCTGCGACGCCTTCAACATCCCCGTGGTGACGTTCGTCGACGTCCCGGGCTTCCTGCCGGGGACGGAGCAGGAGCACGGCGGCGTGATAAGGCACGGCGCCAAGATAATCTACGCGTACGCCGAGGCCACGGTCCCCAAGCTCACCGTCATAGTCAGGAAGGCGTACGGCGGCGCCTACATAGCGCTCGGGAGCAGGCACCTCGGGGCCGACTTCGTGTTCGCGTGGCCCACCGCCGAGATAGCGGTGATGGGGCCAGAGGGGGCAGTGGAGATAATTTACAGGAGGGAGCTCGAGGCCGCCGAGGACCCGCAGGAGCTCCTCAGGAAGTTCGTGGGGGAGTACAGGGATAGGCTGGCGAACCCCTACGTGGCCGCGTCGAGGGGCTACGTCGACGCCGTGATAGTGCCCCACGAGACCAGGCCCATGCTCGTCAAGGCCCTGGAGGTGTGCCTGTCAAAGAGGGAGGTCAGGGACAGGGTGCCGAAGAAGCACGGCCTCATGCCGGTGTGAGGATGGCCGTCGATGAGCGCCTGGTGGCGCTCCTAGCGGTCTGCGCCTATATCTCGAGCGAGGCTGAGAGGGGGCGCGCTAGGGCTGAGGCCGCGCGGGCCACCCCCAGGGGCCCAGCTGGGGCGAGCCTCTGGAGGATAGGATCGAGGCTAGACATCGCCCTGAGGCGCTTGCCATGAGCCCCAAGAGGAGGTACAGGGTGACCATAGGGGACAAGGTCTACGAGGTCGAGGTGGACGTCAAGGACCCGAGGGACCTGCGCGAGGGCCTGCTGAGGCTAGTGCCCAGGGCCAGGGTCGTCGAGCGGAGAGCCCCGAGGCCCGCGACCGCCGGGAACGTCGTCAGGGCGCCCATAAGCGGCAGGGTCGTCAAGGTCCTCGTGAGGGAGGGCGACAAGGTGGAGGGCGGCCAAGCGCTAGCCGTGATAGAGTCGATGAAGACCCACATCGAGGTCACGTCCGACGGGGACGGCGTAGTTAGGAGGGTGCTCGTTAGGGAGGGCGACTTCGTTAGGACTAACCAAGAGATCGTAGTGCTCGGCAAGGGGGAGGGCTGATCGTCAGATGACCACGTGAGCCTACCTCCTAGCCGACCTCGCGGAGGTGTATCACCTCTCCGGCGTCGACCCTCACGACCGAGCCGTCGCCCCTCCTCACGAGCAGCCTGCCCAGCGGGTCCACGTCTATCGCGCGCCCGTAAATCTCAGTCCCCCTGACCTTGGCCTTGACGAGCGAGCCTATGGTAGAAGAGTGCTCCTTCCACCTCGCGACCACCACGTGCGACCTCTCCGGGATGCACGCGTAGAGCTCTGAGAACCTGCTCAAGAAGGCCTCGAGGAGCTTGTCATTGTCAACCTCCCTCCCAGTGACCTCCATGAGCGAGCACATCCTACCTCGCAGGTCCTCTGGGGCCTCGTCTAGCTTAACGTTCGTGTTGACGCCCACTCCAAGCACGACGAACTCAGCCTTCTCAGCGGCGAGCGTCGCCTCCACGAGGATGCCAGCGACCTTCCTGTCCCCTATTAGGACGTCGTTCGGCCACTTCAGCGCCGCCTCCACGCCGGACACCTCCCTTATCGACTCGACCACTGCGACGGCCGCCGCGAAGCCCACGAGCGAGAGGTAGCGCACGTCGAAGCTAGGCCTGAGTATCACGGAGAACCACAGGCCGCCCCTCGGCGAGAACCAGGAGCGGCCGTACCTGCCGCGCCCCCCAGTCTGCTCCTGCGCCACGATGACGGTCCACTCGGGGTAGCCCTGGGCGGCGTAGCTCTTAGCCAGGTCCATGGTCGACGGGACGACGTTGAACTTCAGTATGTTGTACTCCGGCATGGGCCCCCCGACCGTTTTTATGACCTAAGACTCCGCAATTATATTTTAACCTAATCCCTCAGATCCCAGAGGGCCTAGCCTAAGGCTGGCGCGGCCCGAGGGCGCTGAGAGCCGTTAAATACCTGAGGGCTATCCTTACTTCGGCATGCGCGACAGGCCGTTCAGCAAGGTACTGGTCGCCAACAGGGGCGAGATAGCGGTCAGGGTCATAAGGGCAGCCAAGGAGCTGGGGATGAGGGTCGCCACCATATACTCGTCAGCCGACTCGAAGTCGCTCCACGTCCTCATGGCCGACGAGGCGTACGTGGTGGGCGGCCCTGAGCCCAGGGACAGCTACCTCAACATGGAGAGGATAGTGTCCATAGCCAAGAAGTGCGGGGCGGAGGCCGTCCACCCGGGCTACGGCTTCCTGTCGCAGGTCCCGGAGTTCGCCAAGATGGTCTCCGAGGAGGGCATCGAGTTCGTGGGCCCACCTGAGCCCGTCCAGAGGGTGACGGGCGACAAGCTGGGGGCCAAGAGGCTGCTCAGCTCGGCTGGCGTGCCCGTGATACCTGGCACCCTGGACCCGGTGTCGAGCGTCGACGAGGCCGTGGAGGCTGCCGACAAAGTGGGCTACCCCGTCATGCTCAAGCCAGTGCTGGGCGGCGGCGGGATAGGGATGAGGATCTGCTGGAGCGAGGAGGAGCTGGTCGAGGCCGTCGAGTCGGCCATGAGCCTGGCCTCGTCAGCGTTCGGCAGGGCTGAGCTGTACGTGGAGAGGTACTTCCCAAAGGCCAAGCACATAGAGGTCCAGATACTGGCCGACAAGCACGGCAACGTCGTGCACCTCTTCGAGAGGGAGTGCTCGATTCAGAGGAGGTTCCAGAAGCTGCTCGAGGAGGCCCCCTCGCCCTCGATAAGCGAGGAGGAGAGGGAGAGGGTGACTGAGCTGGCCATCAAGGTCGCCAGAGCTGTCAAGTACGTGAACGCGGGGACTGTCGAGTTCCTCTACGTCCCGGACACGGGCGACTTCTACTTCCTCGAGGTCAACTCGAGGATCCAGGTGGAGCACCCAGTGACGGAGATGGTCACGGGCGTCGACATAGTGGAGGAGCAGTTCTGGATCGCGGCTGGGGAGGAGCTGAGGGTCTCGCAGGGCGAGGTCGAGCTGAGGGGGCACTCGATAGAGGTCAGGATAAACGCCGAGGACCCGTACAACAACTTCAGCCCGTCCCCCGGCTTGGTCACCAGGTACCTCCCCCCTGGGGGCTTCGGCGTAAGGGTGGAGAGCGGCATCTACGAGGGGTGCGAGGTGCCGCCCTACTACGACCCGCTGATAGTCAAGCTGATAGCCTGGGGCGAGAGCAGGGAGAGGGCCATCGCGCGGCTTAGCAGGGCGCTCGACGAGTTCGTCATAGAGGGGATAAGGACGAACATACCTCTCCACAAGCTGATACTGAGCGACGAGCGCTTCCTAGACGCCACGTACACCACCAAGTTCATAGAGGAGAGGAGGGTGGTCGAGAGGCTAGCTCAGTTCTCCCACGAGCCGCTAAGGCTGCCGAGGGCCGAGGCGGGGGCCGTCACGTACGTGCCGCAGGTCAGCGCGTGGAAGGTGTCCGGCAGGCTCTACGGCGAAACGCCTATATTCAGGGCTGGCGGAGTGAGGAGGTGGGGCTCGCTTAGGTCCCGAGGGTGATGAGGAGCGGGCTTACCGGACTCGGTGACGTGGCCTGCATCGGCTGAGAGCCGCTGGCGCTCACGGCCGCCACTAAGCCTTTTTAAGCGCTGCGGCCTTCGTACTCTGGGGACTTGACCTATGGCTGAGCTCGCGGTGGAGGTCAGGGACCTGGTGAAGCTCTACGGCCCCGTCAGGGCCCTCGACGGCGTCAGCTTCGAGGTCGAGAGGGGCGAGATCTTCGGCCTCGTGGGGCCCAACGGCGCTGGCAAGACGACGACCCTCAGGATAGTGGCGACGCTAATCAAGCCCACCTCTGGCGTCGTTAGGGTCTTCGGGCACGACGTCGTGAGTGAGGCGGACGAGGTGAGGAAGCTGATAAGCTACCTGCCCGAGGAGGCCGGGGCCTACAGGCTGCTGACCGGGCGTGAGTACCTGGAGTTTATGGCCAGGGTCTACGGGGCGCCGCCGTCCGTGGTGGAGGAGGGCATCAGAATCTCTGGGCTGGGCGACGCTATATACAAGCAGGTGAGGACGTATAGCAGGGGCATGAAGCGCAGGCTGCTGGTCGCCAGAGCCCTGATGGTGAGGCCGAGGCTTGCGATCCTGGACGAGCCAACCAGCGGCCTTGACGTGGCCCACGCCATGTACGTGAGAAACGTGATAAAGGAGTACTCGAGGGAGCACGGCGTCACCGTGCTCCTCTCCAGCCACAACATGCTCGAGATAGAGTACCTGTGCGACAGAGTGGCCCTAATAGACAGGGGGCGCATAGTTGAGGTGGGCGTCCCCCGCGAGCTCATAGAGAGGTACGGCGCTGAGAACCTCGAGGAGGTCTTCCTGAAGGTCGTGGGGAGGTGAGCGGCGTGCTCAGGCACCTAGTCGTGAAGGAGCTGAAGGTGACCCTCAAGGACCTCAGGATGCTCATCTCAGTAATAATCATGCCGCTGATGGTGTTCGTGGTGATGGGTGCTGTGATGAGCTTCGCCGCTGAGGCTAGCATCAAGGCGGCCAAGGGGCTCGGGCAGGCGATAGCGGTGGTCAACAGGGACAGGGGCCCCTACTCAGCCTTGGTGCTAGACACGATCAGGTCCATGGGCTACAGCGTTAAGCCGCTAGAGGTGGAGGACGTCTCCTCGCTGATAGCGTCTGGCACTAACGTGACGCTTGTCATCGAGGTGCCGGAGGGCTTCAGTGAGAACATGAGCAGCCTGAGGCCTGCGACGCTAGTCGTCCACATGAACGTGCGGGGCCTGAGCATGGCTGGGTACTCGGTCTACGGCCTCGCCAGAAGCGTGACTGAGTCAGTCAATAAGGCGCTAAGCGTCGCACTTATGAAGGAGGCTGGGGTCACCGAGCCAGGATTCGTCCTCAACCCGGTCAGGAGCGAGACTGCTCTGTACGTGGCTGGCCGCAGGGTCCCATCCGCCCTGCTGGGGGTAATGAGCTTCCTCACCTCGGGGCTCATGATAGCCCCGCTGGTCGTGATAACCACCGCCATAGGGGTCTCAGCCGCGCTCATAGCCTCGGAGAACGAGGAGAGGACGCTCGAGGTGCTGCTGACCCTGCCTATACCCAGGTACAAGATACTGGCCGCCAAGCTGCTCGGCGTGCTCGTACTCGTCATGCTCGCCACGGTCAGCTACATGGCTGGCTTCACGTACTACATAAGCGCCCCCCTGAAGTTCGTGGAGGAGGAGGCGGCTGAGCTCAGGCCAGCTGCCGTGAGCGTGGAGTCGCTGACTGACTTAGTGGGTACCCACAACCTGGTGCTGCTCGGCCTCTCGACATTCCTCTCCCTGGTGGCCACCAGCGCCCTGGGGCTGCTGCTGGGCTCGCTGTTCCCCGACGTGAGGACGGCCCAGTCCTACATCGGCTCGCTATCGCTCGTGGTGTTCGTGCCCGGCATGGTGCTGATGTTCGTCGACATCTCCAGCCTGCCGCTGGCGAGCCAGGCGGCCCTGGTCGCGGCCTCCCCCTTCATATCCCCAGTGCTCGTGCTGAAGGCGGCGGTGGAGGGAGTCTGGTGGATCCCGTACGCTTCGATAGCGTGGGCCCTAGCCTTCACCGCCGCGATGGTGGGGGTCTCAGCTAAGCTGCTGTCGTCCGAGAGGATACTGACGATGCAGTTCTCGATAAGGATGAGGAGGCTGAGGAGGGCTCGGGCCTAGGTGCCGGGATGAAGCTCGCCTGCGACCACGTCGAGGCCCTCTGGGAAGGCGGCGGCTACAGGCTGGTGAGGCCGCTCTACGGCAGGGCCTCCGTGTGCGAGCTAGCGGGCACCCTGCTGAGGGCGTTTGACGTTAGGGGCGACTTCAGGGCGATAGACGAGGACGTGCTCGACTACGGAGCGCTCGACGGCGCTGAGCGCGTGGGGCTAGCGCTCATCGACTCCCTCGGGCTCTACCTCCTCCAGTACGCCAAGGGCCTCCTTAGGGATGCTAGGGCCGTGGCGGTGCTCACATCGACCGCGCCGTCGACCACCTCGACGGCTTTGGTCTCCATGTTCTACGGCATGACCCCCATTGAGCACGGCGTGCTGGGCTACCACCTCTACCTCGAGAGGCTGGGCTGCGTCGTCAACGTCCTCAGGTTCACGCCCATAGTGAACCCATCGAGGGACAGCTTGAGGGACTACGGCGTGACTCACGAGACCCTGGTGCCCTACAAGACGGTGTTTCAGGTGCTGAGTGAGGCTGGCGTCGAGGTCGTCAAGCTCCTGCCAGAGGGCTTGCTCGAGTCCTCGTTCACGGCCCTCACGTCCAAGGGCGCGAGGACCGTCGGCTACGCCACGCTGGCCGACATGCTAGTCAAGCTCGGGCGCGAGCTGTCGCAGGGCGGCCCCAAGCTCGTCGTGGCCTACTGGTGGGGGCTCGACGCCGTGCAGCACTCCTGCGGGACGAGGAGCGAGGAGGCGCTAGCCGAGCTGCGCTTAGTCGCCAGGGGGCTCAGAGAGCTCGCGCTGGAGAGGCTGGACAGGGGCAAGTGCAGGCTCGTGGTCACGTCAGACCACGGGCAGGTGGACGTGGGGATGGTCGTCCGCCTAGACGCGATGGAGGAGGTCGTCGAGAGGCTGATACTCCCGCCGACGGGCGAGCCCAGGCTCTTCAGCATGTTCTCCTGGGACGCCGAGGGCCTGTCGAGGGCGCTCGAGGAGGCGCTGGGCGACGAGGTGCTGGTCATGAGCAGGGGCGAGGCCCTGTCCATGGGCCTCTTCGGGCGGGGCGGCAGGTTCTCTAGGCGCTTAGGCGACGTCGTGGTGGCCTGCAAGCGTGACGCGGCCTTCGTCTACAGGCTGAGGCCAGAGGGCGAGGACAAGGTCGAGAGGCTGAGGGCCATGCACGGTGGCCTGACCGACATGGAGATGCTGGTGCCGATGGTGGTGCTGTGATTGCTAGGTAAAGAAGTCGGGAGTTCCTGCGCTCAGCGCCTGAGCCCCCTCGCCACCCACGCTGGCAGCGCTGATCCCCATCAGCGACAGGGCGTAGGAGCACGTCGAGGCCGCGAGCAGGAGGTCGGCTCTCGCCAGCTCAGCGGCAGCTGATGCTGCGGCCGAGGCCAGCGCCGCCGCTAGGATCTTATGCGCTAGCTCGAGCCGCGCCGCCTGCCCCCTAGTGGCTAGGTAGACCGGCAGGCCCAGGTGGCAGGCGCCTATGAGCATGGACGCCACTGCCTTAGCCACGGAGGAGGCCAGCTCTGGGCTCAGCGGGCGCTCCCACCGCCCAGCTGCTGTACTATGAGGTCGTCAATGAAAATCTCGCACTACAGCAGCAAGTGCGACAGGTCGCCTGTGATTACGTCCCACGTCCCTGCTGGCAGCTCCGTCGGGAGCCCTCGGGCGAGGCCTCGGCGGCGATGATGGTGACGCCAGCCACACTGGCCATGGCCACCTTCTTCTCGGGGTGGATCGTGATGGTTGCCCTGTACCACTTGCCCCTATCGAGTCTGAGAGCCTCCACGAAGCTGTCCGGCCCCTCCCTCAGGGTCGCCAAGGTGTTGTTGCAGATCGACACCTTGACGCCGCAGTCCTGGTAGATGGCGACCGTGGTCGCAGTCGCCCCTGAGGTACACCTGCAAGATGACTGAGTACGGGGCCCCCGAAGCCGATCTGGGGCACGTGCCCGAATAGGTAAGTCGCCTCCGACGGCGAGCTCTTGGTGCGAGTGAGGCAGGGGCAACGTAAGCCGCGGTGAGACCTCCACCACGCCGACGCT
>Ga0190313_1001797_pt1 | contig 11197 bp, 19 predicted proteins | sample 4870071011_MG_FD_169989 | JGI IMG/M metagenome (GOLD analysis project Ga0190313, IMG submission 169989) | Hydrothermal vent sediment bacterial communities from Southern Trench, Guaymas Basin, Mexico - 4870-07-10-11_MG | ecosystem: Environmental > Aquatic > Marine > Hydrothermal vents > Sediment ...
TATTAGTGTCAAGGCATAAGGGAACTATAGACTACTTTAGGGAGAAGCTTGGGGATATAGATGTTAAGGAGCATGTTAATAGCTTAGAGGAGCTTATAGACTATGATGTTATAATAGGGAACTTACCCATTACGGCTATAGCTTTACTTAAGGAGATGGGTAAGAGGTTTATATTAATCAGCTTGGAAGTTCCAAGAGAGCTTAGAGGTAAGGAGCTTAGCAAAGAAGAGCTTGAGAAATATATGAAGCTTGTTGAGATTGAGGAGCTAAAAATAAAAGAGTTTAAGCTTTAAGCTAAGGATTGCAAATATCTCTATACTCACAGAAGCTGCAGTAGCTTTTATCTACTATTTTTGGAGGCTTGTTATATTTTAGGCTTGTATACAACTCTTTTAGCCTATGCTTGAAATCTTCATACAAGCTGTCATCTCTGTGGTGCTTGAATATCCTTCTCCTTCCGCCATCTCTTTCTATGTATAGCAGATAACCGTAATCTCTCTTAAAGAATCTCAGATAGGCTTCAAGCTGCATTAGATGGCTATACTTAGGCTCTTGAGGTATATATTTAGTAGTCTTAAGCTCAATAATATAGTTCTCATGCAGTATATCACACATGCTATATACCTTAACAAGCTCTCCATCTATGTTAAACACTTCTACTGTTAATACTTCAGCTTCAGCTCCCAGCATATCAGCTAAATGCTGTAATAAAGTATCATGGACTAATATACCGACATACAAGCTCCAATTGCTGTTATTGCTCTGTCTGCCAAGTGTCTTTTCATAGTAAGCTCTTCTAACACAATAGCATAGATCTGTCACTTGAATCTCAGCATAAACCTTCTTTCTCTTAGCTAAAAAATCGTAAATAGCTGAGTCTACTGCTAAATCTATGCTTCTTTCCTCACCTAATATATGCTCTTCCCATGTCATGTTATCACCTTAGACATATCCCATTCCTCTACCTTTATATCTGGCTCTTCGATCTTAGGCTTTTTCTGCTCTTTTTGCCTAACTTCTTGCTTTTTTGAGCTGGTAAAGTAATCTAAGAACGTTTTGCTTCCTTCATATAGCTCTTCAAAGATCTCTAAATCAAGCTCTAAGCCTAAATGGTAAAGCACCGTAAAGAATGTATTCTTTTGATGAGCTTTTCTTCCCGCTTTCTTAGCTTCTACTTTCTTAAAGTCTTCAAAGCATTTTTGATCTATCAGCTTTAATAGCCCTCTTGTGACTTTAGGATCTAAGTAAACTACTTCTCCATCTCTGGTATTTAGTATTTCATCCGTAGTAGGAGTATTTACAAGATATTCCGCATAGGTAATTCTATCCATGAACTGCTTAGTAGCTAAGCGGTATTTTTCTCTAATCAATGTCTCAAGCCTTTCTTTGTGGTTAGTAGTTAAGCTTTGGCTTGTGTAGTTTAGAATGTCTTCATCCGTGACATTGCCAAAGAATAGTAAGCTTACTGTGTTTCTGTAGCTGATTTCACCTTTTGATGATACTCCTCTCTTCCATACTCCTTGTTCCATGCCGGTTTGTAGAACTCGCCATAACTCCTCGAGTTTCTGTCTCTCTAAGCTTCCCAGCTTATCAAACTCATCGAAAATGAGGGTTCTGTAATAGTATGCTACTCCGTAGCTGTTATATCTGGCATCTCCTACAAGCTGAGCTAAGCTTGGAGTTTCTGTATAGAAGTATGCTGGCCATACTCTTTCTAATAGATTAGCATAAGTAGACTTCCCAGTATTGGGCGGTGTAAAGCTTATTACATGCATAGGTATATTCTGTGGCTTGAAAACTGGGAGAAGTCTGGGAATTAACAAGCCATAGCTTTCTGGAGTAGGCTTGTAGCCAAATCCTAATGCTAATAGCTCATAGGCTTTATACTCCTTAAGTAGCTCCTTAGCTCTATCTAAATCTACAGTTCCGATAATGAACTGGACATCTGTAGCTCTAAGATACTTCTTCTTACCAGCTACTACTTTCTCAGCTTTAGCTTTGATATATACCGTTTCTTCTCTGTTAAGCTCCAGAATCTCTATTACTTCATCTGTCAAATTTTCTAAGACTATCGGAAAACCGCATGGAGTTCTTAATATAGCTTGGTCGTTAAATACATCTATTGTAACTCCGTTAAGCTTAAAGATAAATGGCTTGTTATATTTAATGGCTTTATAAAAAGCTGACTTATCTTGAGCATTTCTTAACATTTCTGCTATTGCTTTTTGAGATTGTTCATTGTATGCATTAAATCCGATTATTTCTTCAACTCCCAGATCTTTTACATATACCTTTAGGCTAACTAACGGTAAATCACTCATTCTTACCACTCTCCGTTAATTTATATGCGTAATCTTTCACAAATATCTTCCATTGGTCCATTTTGTGTCGGAATACATTTTTGCCACATATCTTAACACTATTAGATCGAGAGCTAATTCGAATAGTCTCCAGTCTCTCTCCGTTAATCTCTCTCTAAAGTAGTTCCTTATAGCGTGATACAGCTTACATGGTGTAGCGTTAACATCTACGTAGTTCTCAGGCTTAAATTCGTAGTGTTTTAACTCTTTCAGTAGTATCTTAATCCTTCTTCTTAACTTTCTTAACAATCTCACCTTCCTACTATTCATCCTAACTCACCTCCTTTTATTATCTTAAAATTGGTTTTACCAGCTCTCTTAGCTCTGTCTGAATTAAAACCTATATAGCTGTCCACAAACCTTCTTAGAACTTTCCAATCATCTTTACTAAGCCATAGCTTGAAGCTGTCTTTCTTACGCTCAAATATAACCAGCTTATAACCATCTTTCTTAGACTCGATTATGCTTATTTTGGTGTTGTTTATATAAAGCTCAGCTCTCCCCTCTGGCTTTGCTTTAGTTTTGCCAGCTGTCTTTTGATTTAATAGCTTACTTAATCCAGCTTTCTTAAGCAATACATCTAAAGCCTCAGCTATTTGGTTTACTCTATCCTTTAACTCTTCTATTTCTTTCCTTAAATCCTCACTCACAGCTTCATCACCTCTATCATGGTTTTTAACATACTTAATAGCTAAAACAACATCTTTCTTATTTCTAATAAGCCTAAAACCTAACCAGAAATTACCAATTTCATGTCTAAGCTCTTCTAAAGCTTTGTGAACTTTCTTATAGGAAATTTCACATCTTACAGCTATAACCGCATGTAAATGCTCATAAGGCTTATTCGTAAAGGCTTCAGCTCTTACATAAGCTTTAAGATGAAATACAATAAGCTGAAAAACAAGCTCAGCTGTTTCCTTAGGTGCTTTAACCGTAATTATATAATACGGCATAGATCTAATTGCTTAAGCTTGGGTATTTTATTAACTTGAGCTTTTATATTTAAGCTTCTATACTTAAGCTTATAGCCGCAGTAATAGAGTATATACCTCAAAGCTGTGTAATTGTATAAAGCTCTCTGCTTGAATGTTCTCTTAATGTAAACATCAAGCTCTGGTAAGCTTATAAAGACTGGAGCATGCTCTTCATGCAGCTGAATACAAATAGCATGCTTCTTAGCTTGAACTAAATAAGTTCTATGCACAATCAATGGTTTACCCATTTGCTTTCTCTGCTCAATCCATTCAAAAAGTTTAGAAAGATCTTTAGGCTTTTCAGCTATGCTTATCTCTACAATCTTACCATTACGAATACCGTAAAATTTATCAATCTTCCTCACAGCTTTAACATAAGGTGGTATCCAGCTCAAAGCTTCAAGCTCGCTCCCGCCGTCACTCATCTTTTCTCCCTCCATTCAATTTTATTAGTTTTTTAACGTGAACATTACCGCATATTTCATTAATTCTTGTAAGCTCTTCAGGCTTAATAACTTTATTGTTGAGTAAACAAATTATCTGAATGGGTTTTCCCTTCATTCTATAGACGTATAAGGGAATAATCCCGTAAGTCTCATAGCAGTTTATCATAGCTTGTCTTTCTATAGCTGAGATGTGATTATTATACTTAGCTTGAATTCCGTAGGGTATACCGTCTTTAACAGCTAATAAATCGAAGACTCCGTGACTTCCAGAGCTTCTTATAACGTAGAATCCACTACTTGAAAAAAGTTTGAAAACCTCTCTTTCGAATCTATATCCCTTAGCATAAGCTTTGTTAGCCATGCTATCACCTTATCTTAATCCGTTAATCTTACCCAACAGCTTGTTTATCTCATTCACAATCCCTATAGCGTAATTCCTTATGCTTATGAGCTGAGCTTTATCTGAAGCATTAAGCTCTTCAGCTTCTAAGCTCTCAATGAAAAAATAGATGTGAGCTAAGTTATCTAAAACTGTTTCAATAAGCTTACTTCTCTTCCCCATCATCTAACACCTCTTCAAGCTCTTTAAGCTCTTTCTCATATTCTTCATCAAACATATTCTCCAAGTAGTCTGCCATTAATTTTATTAGCTCCATCTCTTTAGCTTTTATCCTTGTTATTATAGCTTCTAAGCTCTCAAGCTTACCTATAGCTCTGCTTAACGGACAATCTGAGCATTTAATAGCCTTACATTTCCCTCTACAATATGCTGATATATCTACTAAGATGGCTCTAAGCTTATCTTCTAAGCTGTATAGGCTTATCTCCTCTTTAAGCTTATCAAGCTCGTTACTTACTTCATTTACTCTTCTCCTATACCAAACCAAATCAGCTCTCTCAAACCCCATCTCTCACTCACCTCACTCTCTTATAGGTGAGAGGAGTATATAAGATTTTTGGTCACAGCTTTAAAATAAAAAAGAAGCTATAAAAAAAGCCTAATCGAAGTAAAGGTTGTTAGACTCATTTTCTCACCTTCCCGTAATCTTTCAAAAACTTAATAGCTTTTCTTATCTCCTTAAACTCTTTCTCCAGATCTGGAGCTTCAAGAGCTTTTAAAACATAATGTAGTGTATTAGCTAAAGCATAAAGTGTAGAGCTGTGGAATACTTGTGGATTCTTCTCAGCTATAAGCTCAATATCTCTGCAGAATTCAATGATTTTCCTTCTAATTCTGTAAGCTATTTTGTCTCTGTAGTCTGGGGAATATATCTCTGGATTGTATAGAAAATCAAGCTCTCCCCTACTTAGCAGACTCATATGTGTGAGTGAGAGCTTAAGCTATAAAAAGCTTGTGTTAAGCTATTTCAGCTTCTCTATAATAAGCTCATATAAATTATCTATTCTCTCTTCTAATCTCATGAAAGCTCCTCTAAGCTCTTTAACATCATCTCTCAAGCTATCAATATCAGCTTTAATATGAGAAAGCTCATTCTCAAGCTTAAGTAAAAAGCTAATAGCTGAAAAGAGCTTTTTAAAATAATCAGCTAAGCTCATAAAAATGAAAGAATAAAAGCTTACGTAAGTTTAGCTAAGCTGGAGTAGCTTCAGTTATTCTGACTCCCCATCTTCCCGTGCTTGCATCTTTCTCGATCTTTATAGCTGAAGTAGCGGGATCTAAGTCTGGATTCATCATAGCTGAGTTCACGTATCCAGCTAATTCATCGTTAGCTTTAGTAGCTATTTTGCTATCAATATCGCTATCACTCCATCCAGCTTTAAGAGCATAAGCTACGTAAGTTAGCCATTTGTTAATCGTAGCTACTACTGATGGAACATATCTCCTATACTTGAAGAATGGCTTTAGCTCAGTGTTAGTGATCAAGTGATCTGGTGTTCCGATTAGCTCTTCAAGAATTGCTTGTTTACCCTCTAAAGCATATCTGGCTTTAGGAACACATCCGTAAATCTTATCTCTGTCTCCGGTGACCATCCAAATAATCACTGCGTTCCTTCTAAAGAACTGCTTCCTTGCTGTAACTTGAGTTTCGAACTTACCGCCTTCAGCGAAAGCGTTATCTCTGTTTGTTATGTAATCACTCTTAGCCGCTTCCATCTTGATTTGCCTCTTTAACATGATTTCGTCGTATCTTGGATGATCACTTCTTATGAAATTGCTGTATTCCGTATTGCTTCTATCTACGATCTTACTAACATAAGCTGATTCATCTGGAATTACAGCTTTCAAGTTATTTATGATCTTAGCTCTCTTGGATTTGAGAGTAGTTTCCCAGTCATCCGCTACTTCGTCAAACCTTGTAGGCAGCTCTGCCTCACTCAATAAACCCAGATGCACATCATATATCACGCCCATGTTATAAGCTAATCTTCAGCATTTATATAGTTTTCATAAATTTTGTGAATAAAAGGTTTTAATATTCTGGGTATATTTGAACCACGAATCTTACTTTTAAGCTTTAGCTTGTTAGCTTTATAGTATACACCGTATATCGGACGATTTAGGATTTTAGCTATCTCATGAGCTGGGATTTTACCGTATAATGACTTAAGAATCTCTATCTCCTCTCTATTCCATTTCTTACCCCATCTATCAGCTTGAGCCATATTTTATCTCATTATATAGGCTATCGATTAAGCTATCATAGTAGCTCTTAAGCTGTGGAAAGCTGTATAGCTTTATTATAGCTTTATTAAGCATAGCTACAAGCTCAGTCTTACGATATGGCTGAGCATAAGGCTCATGAGCTTTAATCACTTCTCTAATCCCTTTCTTCATCGAGATTATCCAGAGATTGCGGGTATAATCAGCATCAGCATAAGGTAATCTCGGTATTGAATATCTCCATCTGTTAAACCATTCTAAACCCTTTTGTATTACTTCATCTAACAAGCTCATAGCTTTCTCCTATAATACCTAAGCCTTCTTAATCTATCCTCAACTTCAGCTTTCTTATTCAAATCTGGAAAGAGCTTAGTATATCTTCCCTTTCTGACTAATATAGCTAATACCGAGCTGTGAATTATCTTGTTAGCTAACTCTGGAAAGCCTATGCTCATAGCTTTCCATCTCTTAAGCCAATAGCTATCGAGAATACAATGAATCAGCTTAGATGAGCTGTAAGGAGTGAAATCAGTTGTTATCATATCGTGAATAGGTTCGTTATAGCTTATTCTTCCATAGTGACCTTTAGATTTATTTCTAACTCTCTCTCTTCTCCCCTTCTTCCTCATTAAGCTCAGCAATAGCTCGAAGAGATTCATGAAGTAATCAGCTACTCTTCTATAAGGTGAGAGGTAATCTTTAAGCTCAAGCTCATAATTAACGTAAAAATCAGCTAATTCTCCAGCTAATCTACTTATAGTTAAAGGAGTCAGCTTAACAGCATACATAGTGAAATGATCATGAGCTGGAATATAAGGTGTAAAATAATATTCAGCTAAGGCTTTAGTAGAACTTAGCATTGGAAAATCTTCTGGAATATATGGTAATCCAGCTTGGCTTAACAGCTTAATGTTGTTAATCAGCAGATCTAAATTCTCAGCATATCTTTCATATATAGCTTTATCTCTAACAGCTTCATCTCTCGAGCTATAGCTTACGTTAGCTTTACCTTCTAATTTAGCTTTCTTAGCTGTCTCAATAGTTCTTGAGCGTATAGATATAGCGACATTGCTATAACGATCACGAATCCTACGCACATTATCAGAAATGCGATCTCTGATAGCTCTATATCGCTCATTGATAGCTCTAAGGCTTTCATAAGCTCTCTCCCTATAGCTTAGGTATTCTCTTTCTAAAACTCTTCTCCTTTCTCTTTTAACCCTCATGTTCTAACACTACAACATCGTGAGCTATTATCTCATAGATCTTAGCTCTGTAGATCTCATTAACTCCTACAGCTTTAGGGACTATAACAAACACTTTATTTAGTTTAGCCTTGGCTAAAAGCCTTAAAGCTAACCAGAAGTTAGCTATTATTACAGCTGTATCACATTTTTCTTTCTCCATCACTTCGATTATATCCTTCTCACTCTCCCATCCGTCTTTAAGCTCATAGAAATCTACGACTTCTTTAACTCCGAGCTTAATCAAGCTCTCATATATTCTTCCCAAGCTTAGCTTACTAACTACCAAAGCTTTCATAGCTTATCACCTTAAGAGTAGCTATAGCCATACTCTCTTATAGCCTTAAGCCTATTGTATAGATCTAAAGCTTTATTCTTAAGCTCAGAATCTAAGCTTACCGAGCTTATAGCATTTATAACTCCGTTTATGTAAGCATTATAAATAGCTTCTAAGCTGTAAAGCCAATTCTGGATTAACGTGACTATATCATCTTTGATAGAATCGAGCTTATTCACGTAATCCGTTATTACGTTCATAACGTCGTTTATATACTTATCATACACGGTCTCAGAGCTTACAAGCTGATAATAGCATTCATCGATTTTAGTCTGATATTCTTCATTACTCAGCATATTAGCATCATACAGAGCTTTGGCTGATTCTACATTGTCTTCAAGCTGATTTAATCGAGCTAAATGCTCATCAGCTATTGAAGTTACTATAGTATTCAGAGCTTCTATAAATCTTGAAGCGTCTAAAACTAAATCCGTAAAGATCTGATTTAGAAGCTGAGCTATTATAGCTATGTGAGAGTGTAGAGCTTGATTCTTCTCAGCTAAAGCTTGATCATACAGAGCTAAAGCTGACTCAATAGCGTTAATATATCTCTGATCAGCTCCAAATAACAGAGCTTCTAAGATCGTATAGTTCAGATTCCCTATTGGCATAAGCTGACTCATAGCATATAATGGCTCTACTCTGTCTAATCTCTGTCCAATCTGTAAAGCTATCGATAAATCTGGTGGTAAGCTCCCTCTTTTCACGTTGAGAATCGTCTGAATTGAAGCATTAAAGTTAGTCTCCATCGTTGAGCTTAGTCCTTCACTAATCATTTCCATTATGCTCTCTGAGCCAATTTCTTCTCCTACAGCTAAGCTTATCTCACAAGTCTTCTCAAGATAACGGGCTATAACGTTAGTTATAGCTGATGGACTTACTCCTATGTTTTTAGCTGTATCTGCGTCTTCGATAATATCGAATAATTCACTCCACCAGTTAGCTCCAAATAACCAATTAAACAACCTAACTTTGCCCCATCTTACAGCTCCAGTTACTATTTCTCCTAAGCTAAACAACTCACTTAATTCTAATCCTCCTAATCCAAAAAGCCTACTAATTCCAGCTTCCCTACTCATGTTATCACCTCCTATGCTACACTTCCTTCCCACACTTTAATCGGATTAGGGAATATTCTAACGTCTTGATACATAACATAGCCAAAAGCTTTATTGCTATCAGCTTTAAGCTTATGACCGTATAGCGTTAATATGACCGTATAGCTTGTGTAATTCTGAATTAGAACAAAGAACTTAAACGCTTGTTTGTAAGTCTCATTCGTATCTGGATCTGTTATTTCAGCTGTAGCATTAAGAACTATCCAAGCTTCAACATCAGCTCCGTCTATTGATCTCTTAACGTAAATCATCTCTCCCTCTGGTAAGCCTAATTCGTATTCTTTTATATCCACACCAAATAAACCATAATCTATCATTTTTGGAACTGTCATTCCAGTTATAGTTAGCAGATAATACGGATGATGTTCAACCGTATCTGGAAAGTAGTAAGCATAAGCTACGTCTTCAACGTCACCAGTAGGCGGAGATTCACTTACTGGAATAGCGAACTTAAAGTATTGCTTAGCTATCTCTGGTGTAAGCTGTTTAAGCTTGTTTTGATAGTCAGCTTCATCATAGCTAAATCGAGCAAAAGATGGAACTTCATAGCTATCTACTGTTTCAGTAGAATCGTTATAGCTCACTTTTACAGCTCTTTCTCCGATTTGATTGGCTTTACTCGTTAAGTAAGCTTCTACGTTATAGCGATGGATATTATACCGAGCTTCATAGCTTATTAAGCTCTGTAGCTGATTCAGAATATAGCTTATAGTAGATCTAACGTTATCCCATGTCTGTTTAGCTATATCAAGCCTTTTATAAGCTCTATCTCTCAATAGCTTAGCTCTAAAGCTATCAGCTTTGGTTATAAAGTCATCATAGCTTGGCATATATTATATTTAAGCTCAGCTTATATATAGCTTTTTTAGCCTATTAGCTTTCCCAATCTTCAGTAATCTTCAGCTCATTGGTAAAGCGGACCTCTTAAGCTCTTGATAGCTTAAGAATCTAACTAAATTACTCTTCCCAATCTTCGGTAATCCTAAGTGTAGCTGAGAACACTTCTTCCCAATCTTCGGTTATACGTAGTGTAGCCGTATATAGTTCTTCCCAATCCTCTGTAATTCTAAGCTGAGCTTTAAAGAGTTCTTCCCAATCTTCCGTAAATCTAAGTTCTTTAACCCACGCTTCGGTAAGATCGAGTAGTATATTTAGCTTAGTTATATTGCCCGGTATATCCTCAAATACAGCTAACCCATTATGATCGGTATACTTACTAAGCTCCTTCGTGTTATAGCTCACCTTTACTAATACGTTATATACGCCAATACCGTTCTTAACTACTTTCGCATATAGATCGAACATGGTAACCGCTTTACCTTTAACTATCGCTCTTTTCCGCTTAATGAACAAGTAAAGCAAAGGATACATAACTCAACATCAGTAGTAGATTTGCGTATAATCGTAGAACGGTTTGGCAGATTTAGCGTAGCTTGTAGACGGTTTAACTCCGCCAACGATCAATCCGCATGCTCCGCCATTCTGTAACTCAGTCGGTATATCCATGACTACTGAATATAGCGATTGTAATTGATCTAATGGCGGATTATTAACATCTGGTGTGTCTATATCGGGCGTCATCTCAATTATAACGTTGAATTTACCCTCTGACTCATAGCCAATTAGCCTAACAAATCTCCATTTTCCGCTATTCCAATAATCACCAAGCTTAGCTTTAAAGTCGTTCAGTATATCGGTCACATCAACTTGATTTTGAGTCCCATCGCTATAATACCCTGCTGTTCCTTCAGCTTCCGTTACCAATCCTTGATAGTTAATCCTTAAGCGTAATAACCAATAGAAGTAGGTGTTTACGTCCTTCTGCTTACGTGCTATACAACCTATAAAATAGTCGTAATAATAGTCATCTGGATCTAAAACGGTCATCCATGTCCTTATCTCTACGTTTTTAGGTGCGTCGTTGTATGTAGCTGAATGAACAATATGCGTAGCCCCGCCATTAAATGCTTGGCTTAAGCTTTTAGCCCCGCTTACTTTATACGTCGTATCAAGCAGTAAGTCTCCGCCTAATAAAACTTCCCAATCTGCCAATGCCATATTAGTATTTTCTACCGTTAATTATTTAGCGTTTACT
>Ga0190313_1001798_pt1 | contig 11197 bp, 15 predicted proteins | sample 4870071011_MG_FD_169989 | JGI IMG/M metagenome (GOLD analysis project Ga0190313, IMG submission 169989) | Hydrothermal vent sediment bacterial communities from Southern Trench, Guaymas Basin, Mexico - 4870-07-10-11_MG | ecosystem: Environmental > Aquatic > Marine > Hydrothermal vents > Sediment ...
TAGCTCAACTTCGTATAACTTAGAGTAAAACCAATCATATTTATCAACAGAATCTTCTGCATAGAAAGGTGCTAGTTTGAGAAGTGATTTACCAATCTCGTAAACAAACTCGCAACAAGATTCAGCATAGTATTTATTCGGTATGGACTTGTAAACAATTTTATACCATTTACCTTTAAATGATTTTAAACTTTGTAAGAATTCGACTTCAAGTTCTGCAAGTTCTAAAATCTTGTCCAAGAGATCACATACTGCTTGTTTAAAGATTTTACATGTGTTAATTATTAATTCAAAATCTTGATCTGTTACATAGAATGGTAATATTATTGTTCTATAACTCATAGAATCACCTTATTATACCATGTATTCTAAGTACAATCACTATAACTTCTTCTTTTTCTTCATCGAGAAATTTTATGAAATTATGATACTTTTCAACAACCTTACTTGGAATTTCAATGTGATACCTATCTTTTGAAAATTTTGAAATTCTACCAATAAACGTTATACCTTCTAAACTCATGAACTTTTAATATAGACAAAGTTTTAAAAATCTGTCTACATTTAAAATCTTGGTAACCCTGCCCTAACCCGTAGAAAGCCCCATAGGGTGATTGTGAATGAATTGGTTACCCGAAGGGGGATGCCCTACGGGGAATGGGTGGGGTTACACACGGTGATGTTGAATAACCAATCCACAGAAAAAGATGAAGACATTAAAAGATGATAAAAACTATCCAAGCTGAAACCCCAACAATAACAACAACAATGAGTACATCCTACAACAGGATTCCACGTCCTAGAAACAATGTTAAACATCCTAGATTTACTAGTTATAGATTTCACAAGTATAGAAATAAAAAGAATGTTTTTAAATCAAGAATGATAAGAGTATGTATCTCCATAAACTTACAGCTTTTGAAATTGAAATGCCGATTTTAAAATGAATCAAATATCGTTTTAATCAAGTATTATCAGTACTTCATTTCTATTTAATTGTTGGTTTATGTAAAGTAACTTCATGCATGTTGTTACGTATTTTTGTCTAAACTTAATGAACTTGTTAAAAAGTAACAAAGCTATTGAATGTTTTTGTGCATAGATATGCCAAAGTTTGTAAAGTTCATAATTATCGAATTTTCTAACTCTACACTTAAGTACTTGTACATTACTACAATATTTTCGTATTTTATCAATAGATTCTCTAAGTAATGAACATATTTTTCTATATCCACAGAATGAACATAGTAAATAATCAACCTTTGTTGAAATTAAATCAATTAAATTGTGTTTTTCAAGAATTACATAATCAATATCAACATTTTTAATACATGTACTTAACCTTTTTTCAATACCAAGTAATTTATAAATATCTTCTTTTCTTAAGACATCAACGTCAATGTATGTAAATGGTTTTACATCAATTTGTTCAATATTTATTTCATTGTTAGTAAATAACATACCAACTTTAATTATGAAATTCCTAACAGGATGTTCAAATACTATACCTAACTTACTCAATGTTTTGTAAATATTTATACTACATGCTTCAGGACTGTAAACTAAATCATGTGGATATTTACATGGTTTACTAAATGTGTAATTACATACATCACATTTAGTACAACCACCACCTGTTTTAAATAATAAACCATTTACATTCTTTTGAATTCTATACATGATATTCATTGTTATTTTTCTACAATAACTTTCAAGAAGTAAAACACGTCTACTTAATTCAATATGTAGTTTTTCATATTTGCCAAATTTTACTTTATGGTAAAGTTCTGGAAAATAGAAAATTATTAAATAAACATTCCTATATTTTTCAAGTTTTTTAAACAAAGTATCAATTTTAAAACCACCAATTGGTGGACATGACCAAGTTTTGTTAAATTGACTACAGTAAATACATGCTATTCTAGTAAGTGGATCAATAACAAGATCTTCACGGCTTAACTTAACAATTGTTAATAGATTATTCATAGTTTAAGATTGAACATAAGATATCTCTTTTCTTATCGAAAATATTTTCATTAGTTAATTTCTGTACAAGACATTTACTATCACAAATACCTTTAATAAACCAAATACATTTACGACATTTTTCACTAATCATTTCTTCCTTAAGTCTTAAATATTCTTCAAATCCATTAGTACCAAATACATCATGTAATTTAGTAATTTCAGTTAAGTTACATATCTTAAGTTTTTCAATCCCTTTAGCACCTACACATGGATAAATTGATAAGTCAGGAGTTATACAAATATGTTCAACACCACCAATACACTTAAAACCTAGTTTAACACTTGGATTACTCATTATCTTCTCAGCAACTGTAACAGGTCTAAGAAGGAAAAACCAATTAATTGGACAACCAAACCTAAGTGTTACATTCTTATTATAGTCAAGTAAGTACCATTCAAGTCTTCTGAAAAACTCAAACCAATCTTTTTCACTTAATACAAGTTCATTCCAATACTTAACTGCTCTACCATGTTTAACAAGTCTTAAAAATGAAACATACTTAATACCATAGGATTCAGCAAATTCTACTATATTTGGAAAATCAAGATAGTTAATTTTAGTTATTAAGAAATGTATACCAAGTGGTACTTCATATTCAAGAAGTATACACATATTTCTTAAAATAGTGTTTAAGTAATTAATTAAGAGATTGTAAATTCTGTCTTTACCAATGAAATTAATGGTAATGTCATTTCTAATAAACATCTTCATTTTATGTAAATCAAGTGTATTAAGTGGAAAATGAATTTCAACAAGTTCATTACCTTTAATTATTAACTTAAGTATTTCACTGTATTTACTTTGAAAAAATGTTAAATCATTAACGTATAAGTTAGTGAAAATCTTAACCTTAACGCCATGTTCTAAAAATTCACTTAATGCTAGTTCTAGTTGTTTAGGTGTTGTAAATGGTTCACCACCAGATATTTCAACTTCATTAACACCAAGATCAATAAGATCCTTAATAACACTCTTAAGCACTTCCTCACTAATAACCAACTTCTTGTTGCTAAGGTATGGGATTGAGTTTGCTGAACAATAATTACATAAACACCAAGTACATGAATTATTAAGTTCAATAATTACTGACTTAAGCTTCATTAAATAACCTACTTAAGAATAATTTATAAATTAAACATTAGCTGAAAAATTATGAAAGTTAGTGATTTTGTAAATCTTGAGAAAATTCGTAAACTTACAGGTATTGATATTCAAGATGTTGAAATTATTTTACAAAAGAAAGTTTATAATTGTGCACGTCCAATTGGATTTGAAAATTGTGTAACAATTAGAAAAGGAGATATATGGGAAGAAAAAGTTTGTGGTTTAATTAAATTAACAGGTATTAAAATTGATGAAGATTTTTGGAAAACAGTGTTGAATAAAGTTGGTGATAAAGGAATAAAGTTAATAATTGCACATGAATTAATTGAATATGCATTTGAAAAGAAAGGACTTTTAGAAAACTCTCCTGAATTAATACATAAAAGTCATGATCTTGCAATTAAATATCAATGTGAAATAGCTGAAATACCATTAAATGAGTGTGTTAAAATATATAAAGAACTTGAAAAAATTGGAAAAGAAGTAAAATGTATATAATTTAAAGAACTTTATTTAGTATTTAGTAAATAATTTCGTAATTGAATAAAGATACTATATCCATATTCTGTAGTTATTTTGAAGTTACAAATTTTTGAGAAAAATACTTTCCAAGCCTCATTAAATCTTAATCTATCTTCAATCTTGGTAATCAATTTATCTACTTTACTAAAAACTACATAATTAACAACAGTTTCTTCACATTTTGAACATTTATAAACAGTGTAGCATCTTCTTTCCTTTCTTTTACAAACTCTAATATCTCTTGAGAAAAACCACGAATCACTTTCACCAAAATAACTAGATCTATATTCATCCCATTCAACACAAATTTCATAGCAATCTTCTTCAATTTTATAATCATGAACTATTCCACACTTGAGGCAGAATTTCAATCCTTTTTCTCTAACCCATTTAGTCCAAATTTCTTCATACTTCCTCACTAATTCAATTTCCTTAAATAAATCTCTTAAAAATTCAATAACTTTATCTTTTTCTTTCTTCATCTCTAAAATTCTTTGCAAAATTGGTATCCAAGATTTGATACTTTCTAAAAATCTAACCTCTATGTTATTCTTTTTAGCAAATTCTTCAACCTCATTTACAAATTTAATCAATTTTTCAACATCTTCCTCATTTGTTAAATATGGTAATGGTTCATTCTCCTTTAATTCAATTTCTTTTACAATATTTTTCTTAATTTCGAATTTTCCACATTTTCTACATTTAGCTTTTTGATACTTCACTAAAGCATAACCTTTCTCTGTTGTATTAACTTCGTACCACTCATATTCAGTTTCAAATTCACATCTATGCAATTTTACTCTACACCATTTCTCGGCATTATAAACAATTTCACAAAGATAATAATCCTGGTAGTCAAAACTATCAACAACAAAATCTTTTCTAACAAATGGTTTTGGTTCAAAATCGATAGGAAATGCAATTTTACCTTTTAATTCCTTTGGTTCAATAATTTTTAGAATATAACGAGATTTGTTTTTCTTGTCAGGAATTGGTATACATTTAACAAGCATTGTATATTCTACTCAGTTCATATGCTTAAACCTTAAATCATAGAATTCAATAACCCATGTATGTCATGTTTGTAGTTTTATTAGATTTTTAAATCTATGATTGATATTTTACATATGGTAATTGTTGATCTTAGTGAAATTGCTAATGCATTACCAATCAAATTCTTTAGCAATAGCTTACCAAATGGTGTAATTTGGAGTTATGTTCTTGTACATGTTGAAAATATAGAGGATTTAAACAAGTGGAGCTTTTTTCAAAAAAGCAATAGTTGATATTCAAGTACATAGATTTAGAACTATTGGTGATTATCCAATTAATGTACTTAGTCAATACATGAGATTTATAAAAGCATATGCACGAAAATGGAAAAATAAAATTACTTTCGTACTTCCTGACTGCCCATTCGATCCTGATTATTTTACAGGTAGTCAATATGAAAATAATATTAGAAAAACATATACTTACCATACCATGTTTATTAAATATTGTGAAAATGTGTATAAGACATTTGGTACAAAGTTCATACTCGTTATTCAACATAGACAAAATCTTTACGATGTTGATAAAAGTGCATTAATTATACAAGATATGCTTGATTGGATTGATAAAGATATGGTGTATGCAATTGGTGTAGGTAGTTTATGTGTTAATAAAAGTCCAAAAGAAATAGCTAAGTATATTAATGAAGTAGGAAGATTATTTAGTAAAACTAAGATTCATGGATTTGGAATTAAGTTAAATACTATTAAATACCTCAATTGGAATATTGTAAATAGATTTTCATTTGATGGAACAGGATGGACAAGACCTGTAAATTCAAAAATACTTAAAATATTAAACGTGAATAAGAGATACAGTTGTAAAAATGAGATTGAACGAATAATATACTTCATCATATACATAGCTAGAATATGTGAATACTTTAGTATGTATTCAATAGCAAATGAACTAATTCAAATAGCTGAAAAAATAGTACAACGTAAAACAAATGGTAAAATTAAAATATATCCAATCTTTGACAATGTTGAATACATTACTTAATACCACTATCACTACTATACCTCTTCAATTAGACACTCTTCAATACATAATTCTTCTGTGATACATTCTTCTATACACATTTCTTCTTTACTTTCTTCTATACATATCTTCTTTTTGTCTTTATTTACTTCATTTATACATATTTTCTATTCTCATTTCTATTTCTACTTTTTTCAACATATTTAAGTAATTCACGTCCTTCATTAGCATATTGAATAAATTTATCAAATTTTCTAATTTTAATAATACTATCTTTAATTTCAATAACTGAAGAATCTTGCATTAAGTCAAAAACAATATCCTTAATATCCCTAACTATCTTTATGTTATCGAAATATTTTAGAAAATTCATAAATGATTGAATATCTATTTCATGTTTCTTAACTAATTGATAGAATTTGTATAGGTAATAAAATGTTATTTTCCAAAACACTATACGATTTGTTTTAAATACTTTCTTAAATATCTAACGTATGATACTTAACTTCGAGAATGAGAGAAAGAAAATACTTAAAATATTAACAATACTTAGTACAATTACAATAATTATTATCTTTTTAACATTTCATATTGAATTTACAGTAAGTGATTTTATCATGTTACTAATGTTGTTAATTTCTGTAGTTTGTTTACATGAGGGTTTACATTTAGTAGCATTTTCAATATTTAAAATACCATTTAGATTTGTATTTTTGAAAAATACTCTATGTCTTGCTCTTTTTCCAAATAAACCAATGACATACAATCAATTACTAATCATAGATTTATTACCACAAATAATAACAGTTATATTAGCAATACTTTACCTAGTATTTAACCATATCATATTTTTAATAACATTAATTACACATTTACTTGCAAGTTGTTCAGATTTCTTCTATGTTGTAAAATTAAGAAAATACAGGAATTACATGTTTAAATGTGTAGAAAATGGAATTTTACTAATTAAAAACAGTTAAATAACTATTAAACCATCCCATCTAAGTACAACAACACCAATAGTAGTTCTTTTTCTTCTTTTACCTTTCCTTTTAACATAAAAAATGTCTATCTTCTTTTCATGATTTTCTTTATTTTGTGTATTTACCATATTCATACAACATGTGTATAATCCATAGGTTTTTAAAAATTAACTAAATCGAATAAACAATACAGTAATGATTTTTATGTAAATTGTTATTAATTTAATTAACAATTGATACATGAAATTTACATGTTTTAATTCATAATTGATTTATAAATAAAATAGATATAGTGAATTCAATGATTGACATATTAAATCTAGTAAAAATCTTACCACCACAGCAAATGAGTCAATTCCTACATGAATTACTTAATGAGTTTAAAAATCCTTTAGAATTTAGGATGAAATATGGTGAAGAGATTAAAAAGTATGTACAAATTGAAGGTATTGGATTAAAACCAATTGCTGTAACACTTGGTGGTTTAATGAGTATTGCAGGTGCTGTAGTATCATGTTGTTTATTTGATTCAATAAGATACATTATTACAAGTATAGAAGTAAAAGAAGGTAAAGGAGCTTTTGAATTATCTAATAAATATCTTAAAGTATTTGAAGAAAATGGTTTTGAAATAATTGTTATTAACTTTAACGATTTACCAAAATATAACGAAGCTGAAACGTTATTCAATATTATGAAACAAGGAGCAATAATTGTACAAGGAGTTAGTGTTGAATTAGCGATTTGGTTTGGTAGAAATGCAGGTATTGGAAGATTAATAATATATAGACCACTTAAAGACAAAGTAATTCTAAAATATGTCTAAGGTGATGTACATGAAGTTTATTTCTCCAAACTCTCATGAATTTAGGGAATTATTGTATGAAAGACTTAAACAAATTATTATTGGTTTAAAAGAAGGTTTGTACACAATAAATGACTTGTTTTATATTCTAAATGCTGAGTATAGACTAGGTTCATTAACTAAAGAACAAGTAACTAAGTTATTGCAATCACCAAGTATTAAGACTTTAGATGAAGTTTTTGGTAAAGAAGTAGTTTATAAAATTAATGATCTTACACTTCCTGAACCACCATGTTTAGTAGTTACTACTACTCGTGAAGAAGCAATTAAATTACTAAATCAATACTCGATATTAACACCATTTACATCAAGAGATAGAATTGAGTATACTGTAGTTAGTGTATTTAAAGCAATTAGTTTATTAGTAACTTCAGGAAAAATTGTTAATTATATTGTTATTCCAAATATTAATCAATTTCTTAGAAATTACAGATTTACAAATGCTCTCAAGTGCTTAGTTATTTTATGTAGATTTGCAAATATTTCAATAATTTCAAAACCAATAATACAATTAACAACAGAGAAAAAACAAATTGAAGGATTTATAACAAAAATTGATCTTTTTGATGAAGATTCAACACTTGTAATTACGTTAGATACTGAAGTATCAAGTGATTTTAGACCAGCAATTAGAGAATTTATTGAAAGACATGGTATATCAGATGATTTAGTTAAACAAATTACAGGAAAGACAAGATATGATTTTGAATTATCAAGTGAATGGTATTTATTTGGTAAAGAAAAACATGAATTTAATAAACAAATTTACGATACAGCACTTAAACTAGGATTTGACAAAACTACAGCTAGAAAAATAGCATGTTGGAAAGTAGAATCTATAAATGACATTGTTAGATTACTTAAAGATTTACAATACCAATTTAGAGATCGTGAATATTTTATCAATAACGTTATACCAAAGATTTGCATGATTTTTAATCAAAAACCTGAAGTAATTACACAACTTTTAGAACTACTTTAAAACATACTTAATTTCAATCTCGATCTTAATCTTATTAAAATCATTGTAATAAAATGTTTTTACTTTTTCAACTAGTTTTTCAATATCTTCAACTTTTTCAATAGTAATTCTTTCTGAAAATATATTCATATTTATCAATTTCTAAAAAATTAATAAATTACTTTCAATAAACTATAGAAAATACTGTGTATACAAACATGTTTCACGTTTTAAAAGTTTTTTAGAAATAGTATATTGTGTATGGTTTAGAAGTTAGTGAAATTGAAGAACTTTATAATTCACCTGGATTTAAAATAATTTACAATAATACTCTTAAGAAAGCTTTCATTACAATAAGTAGTAAAGTATCTAATAAAACGAAAAGTTTTGTACTTATGTTACTTAAAATGGTTTATAACAATGATAGTATTATTAATGAGTTTTTACATAGGTTAAGAATTGAGAAAAAAGTAACAATTGGTATTGATATTGATAAAGAATTACTTATTGATTTAATTGATAAGTATTTAGGATCATGTACATGCATCCCAGTTATAGTTGAAGAATTACTTAACAAACTTTATGAATATATTGATAAGAATAGAAATATTGAATCAGCTATAAAATATATTTTGAAAAACCTTACGGATATAGGTATTGAAAAAGTCTTTACAATAACTCCCAGAAACGTAATAATTAATGTTACAAGAAGAAATATTGTATGTGAATTTCCATGTTTAATAATTTCAAACATTAAATCACTTTTTACTAATAAGTTAGATGGTTTTACAATATCTGATATTAAATGTGAATCACTTGAAAAATCATGTATTGTAAATATTCATTTTTCAAAAATTCCTGATTTAATAATATTTCTTAGATGCAATTTACCAATACTTGAAATATTGCATGGGCTTCCTGATTGTGAAATTTCTCAATTAAGTCTTTCAAGAATTGAAGTTGGTTATTTACTTCAGTATTTAAAATATTTAGATAGAGATAATGTTAAATGTAATGGTTATTACATAATTTCAACTGATAAGGTTAGAATTCTTAAACCACTATGTAAAATATTGTTAAAGTTCTTTGAATATGGAAAATGTAATTTTAGACAATTAAAAATTTCGTTTAATCAAGTATATACATTTGATTTAATTCTTAAGTTTATGTTAAGTAATGATATTCCATTTATTGAAATTAATCTTGAAATTCCAAGTATTGGAATATTTAATAGTGAATCTATTTGGAAAGCATTTTCACCACTTGCTGAATATTGTGAAGAATTTACATATCAATTCTTTAATCCACATTGGATAATCTATACAATGCTTAATGAAGTAAAAAATGGTAAATGTAATAACTTGTTTATATTTGGTGCACGTGGATGTGGTAAAACAATGTCTATAATTAAATACATTATTCAAAATAAACCAAAGAATATTCTATATATTGCCTACATGAATAATTTCTATATTCCAAAACCATTAATTAAACATTATCATGAATTTAGTAAATTAACAGGAGTAGAATTATTGAATAAAATTGCTAATTCAATTAATGGTGAAGATTATGTACTTATTGTAGATGATGTACATTACTTACTAAATAATGCATTAAAAGATTATGAACTTGTTGAATATGTAAAACTATTTCTACAATTATTAAATGAATTAAAGATTAGGAAAGTTTTCGTAAGTGATGAACCATTGAGATACTATGCTAATAAATTTATGAATATTGATTATGAAGTTAGTAAATTACTTAATGAATTTGAACAAAATGAATTTGAAAATTATGTAATTGAGGTTAAGTATAGATTAACAATTGGAGATATTAAATACTTACTAATGCTTTTCAATATTTCAATAGATGATGATGTATTTCCAAAATTTCTTCAATTACTTGAACAAAAAACATTTCTAAATCCAAGACTTGTAATAACATCATTTAAAATATTTAAAAAACATAAAGTAGATAGAATTACAGTAAGTAACTTAGATTATGTAAATTCTTTACTAGAGTATGTTTATCAAAATTATGAACGATTTTTAAATAAAGAATTAATTGTATAGAACATGTGTACTGTTTTTAAAACTGTTGATAAAAAGAAAGAAGTTTGTACACGTGAAAATTGGTTAATACAAAATAAATACACTATTGTTGAAAAAATACTACCATTTGTATACCGCGTACATGATGAAGGTGGTGTACTTCACTACATTTGTTTAATTGAGAAGAAAGGTAATGAATGTGATTTTTGTGGTTTTCAAACTTTTAATCTTGTCGATATGTTACGACATTTAGTTAAGTATCACGGTATTAAAGATAATGAAATTATACGACAGGTTTTGAAAAGATTATCAAAAAATGAATTATCTAAATTAGATTTTATACCAAGTACATTAATTGAAGAAGTAATGAAACTACAAACAGAACATTAACAATACATTACATTAAACGATTTATAGAATATAATTAACCTATGTAGAATATACCCAATGAGTGAAGTTAAAATATCTAAAGTTTTCGAAATAAACAGATTTACAATTAAGGTCTTAAATACAGGACTTATTGTTATTGAGGAAAGACCATATACTGTGAGAAGGAAAATTAAAGTTTATGAACCTGGTAAAGGAATTATTGAAAAAGAAATTAATGTTCCTATTTGGAAATACTTAAGTAAACACCCAAAACATGCA
>Ga0190313_1001799_pt1 | contig 11193 bp, 18 predicted proteins | sample 4870071011_MG_FD_169989 | JGI IMG/M metagenome (GOLD analysis project Ga0190313, IMG submission 169989) | Hydrothermal vent sediment bacterial communities from Southern Trench, Guaymas Basin, Mexico - 4870-07-10-11_MG | ecosystem: Environmental > Aquatic > Marine > Hydrothermal vents > Sediment ...
TAAAAAAAGGAGGTGCATAGAATGGCTAAAGCAGTTGTATTTGAAGGAAGCTGCCCTGCATGTGGTGATTATGCAGGGTATGGACAGGTTAGTTTAACACTTCCTGAACATGTAATGAATTCTCTCAAAGGAGGTGCAATTGGAGCTGGAAGTGTATTAGCAGCTGATTTAATTATTCCAAGAGTTTTACCTGCATTGTCTCCTACTGTTAGAGCACTTATTACTGGAGCAGCAATTATGGGAGCTTCTTATGCATTAAGAAATCGTTATCCTGAAATTGCATTAGGTATGGCTCTTGGTGGTGGAAGCATCGTAGTTTATAAACTTATTGCTGCTTTAACAGGTAAACTTTTTGCTGTTTCTGGTTATGAAGGGTTAGGTGAAGAGGTAGCTGATTCATTACCCAGTCCAGAAGAAATAGAAGTTGAAGAAAAACCTTATGGAGTTATTGTTCCTCAAGAGGAATATGGACAGCAAGAAATTATAGTTGAATAAAAAATAAAAAAAATAAAAAAGGAGGGGTGATGTAAATGGCTACAACTACCATTAAAGTTGGGGAAAGGAAATTTTCACTTTATGATGTAAGACCTTATTGTTTATATGATACTGAAGAAGTATCTGCTGCCGCTGGAACAAAAGAAATTTATTTCTTTAGAACTCCTGAAAACAAAACAATTCATGACACTAATTTAAAACAATTTTCCACTATTCAAGCTGGATGGAAATTTGAAGTTGCTGAAATTAGATTAATTCCTCTTGAAAATACTGCTGCTACTGATCTTGAAATTCTTTTTGGAGAAGGTAGAGCTGTTCTTAGCTACTTAAAAGAAGGAGACATTGAAATTTTTACTTTTCCAGCAGTGATGTTTAATGCTGGATGTGGATTACATGGATGCACAACTGTAACTGATAAGGATATTGTTAGTTTAGGATTGCCTACTGCTACTGCAGTTATGAAACTTCCTGTAAGACTTCTCATTTATGGAGGACAAACTTTTAATTTCGTATTTAGAGCTTCTACATCTACTGCAATGAGTAGTGCTGTAAAACTTCGTTGTTGCTTAGTTGGTATCTTACAGAGAGGAGTTGTTGGAGCTTAATTTTAACTAAAGAAATAAAAGGGGAGGATTATTCCTCCCCTTTCTTTTAAGTATGAAAGGTGTTAAAGAGGGAAGTTTATTTACTTTTAAGTTCAGCATGTCTTTTTTTAAGTTCAGCGTTACTGTTTAAAAAAATAGTTGAAGAAAGAAAAACAAAAGAAACTGAAAAAGTTAAAAAAACTGAAACTATAATAAAGCCTCCTAAATTTAATCTTTTATATTTTCATAAGCATTATAATAAAATTGCTAAATGGCTTCCTTATATTAAAGAAGCTGCTTATAAATACGGTCTTGACCCAGCTATTTTAGCAGCTATAATTTATCAAGAAAGTAAAGGTAATCCTAATGCTATAAGTAAAACAGGAGCAATAGGTTTAATGCAAATTATGCCAGATACAGCTTTAAAAGTTTGTGGTTATACTTCTGATTTGTTATTTAATCCATATTATAATATTGATTGTGGGGCTAAATATTTTGCTAAACTTTATAAAAAAACAGGAAATTATGCTTATGCAGTAGCAAAATATTATGGAGGACCTAAAGCCACACCTTATTCAAGATTTGGTTCACCACCTGTCTATAAATATGTAAGTGAAGTTATGAATCATTTTGAAAATTTAAAGAAATTGGTTTAAAATAAAAAAAGAGGTGAGGAATTATGGCAAAGGTTAAGGAACTTGCTTTAAAAAATTCAGGTGAATTAGGACAAATTCAAATGGGACCGATAACTTATATGGGACCACTTAAAGTAAGAATTGATGGAAATTTTATCCCAGCTTTTACAATAGATTTAACAAAACCTTCTAAAGGAAGAGGAATTCTTGATGTAATAAAACCTACTGTAACTATTCTTGTAGGGAACAAAGCTTATCAAATTAGATGGGGAGAAAGAGGAGTAAAAGAAGCTGATCCTCGTATTTTTGAAGAAGAAACTTGGTTAGATAGTTTACAAAAAGCGGATATATGGGCAACAGCAATTTTAGGATTGGCTATAGGAATTGGAATTTGGAAATTGTTAAAATAGAAAGCAACAATGAGTTATAGATTAATAAAAGTAGAAAAAACTAAAAATATACCTTCATTGCCTTATGGAGCTTATTATTATAAAACAAAAAAACGGAAAAAAATTTATAAGAATAGATATACAAACGAGTTTTATATTGTTTATGCAAATAATTTGGGAGAATATGTAGTAGAGTATTATGTAGGGGATTGCCAGTGCTAAATTTTTTAGAACTTATAATAATTTTGGGCTTAGCAGGTTATGGATTTGGAACAGCGATTCAGATGATAAGAAAGGATAAACTAAATTTTAAGCCCTTTAATTGTGTATTTTGTTTAACATACTGGTTTTCTTTTCTTTACATTTTAATTTTTCATTGTAAAATTAAATTAATAATTTTAGTTCCATTTGGAGCAAGTGCTATTGCTGGGGTTTTAAAATTGATAGAAGATAGATTGACATATTATAAAGAATAAAAAAAGGAGGTGTTTAAAAATGTTAATAGTTACTGAAAAAGAAAGTTATAGTGATTATGAAGACTATGGGGATATTGCTATTAACTGGGAAACGATTAAAGGAAGAGTTGGAGGATGGGTAAGAGGATTATTTGGTAGTGCTGGGGAGGATCTTTATTCAAGATGTGGAGAACTAAAAATGGGAGATAGAGATAGTAATAAAGGTGGAACTAAAGGAAATTGTGTTAAAATTCTTCAAGATTATTTATGGAGACTTGGCTATTATCAAAAACTTTATCCTGATACTTATTATTCAAAAGATGTAGATGGAATTTTTGGAGAAAGAACTCGTAATGCTGTAATAACTTTTCAAAAAGAGCATGGACTTCCTATGACTGGTATTGTGGATAAAGCTACTTGGCAAGTTTTAACTGGTTCTGTAGGAACGAAACCAGAAGTTGTAGTTCATCATCCTACTTATGTGCCTTATCCAGTATATGTTCCAACGCCAACTCCTACTTATACACCTCCTGCAAAAACCCCTCCTTCACCTCCGCCTGCAAAAGCTGAAGTTTCTCCATTGGAAATGTTTGAAAAATACTTACCTTATATAATGGTTGGAATGGCTGGGGTTATACTTGTTGTTGCTTTAACTAAAATGAAAGAAAAAGAATAAAAAAAGGAGGTTGTAAAAATGCCTGAAGCAATAAAACCAGAAGAACAAAGACTTTTAGGAATACCATTTGATTTTGAAATAGGAACCACAGCTGGAGCTTCTTATGTTGAGAAATATACCATATCTGCTGGTTATAATTTTATCTGGGAAATGCTTCAAGCAAGTAAAAGAAATACTTCTGGAGTTCCTGATTCTGTTTTATCTCCATCTATTAGAGAAGTTTATCTTAATATAAGAGACGAATTTACAGGTAAGGATATGTTTACTTCTGGAATTTGTTTGTTATCAGTTACTGGGTATGGTTTTTCACCTTTTATTTTACCAAGACCATATATATTTAGAGGTGGAACTACCATAACAGTAACCATAGAAGATACGCATGGTGGATCTGAAGGATTTTATTTGCAAATTGTTTTATTTGGAAGGCTTGTTCCAGCAAAATAAAAAATATTGAGGTGAAAAAATGAATTATCGGGAATTTCAGAAAAGATTAAAAGATAGAAGACCTATAAGTCCTTTTTATCTTGAACCAACTCCTAAAACGCCAGCAGCTATTTATTATCCTGAGATTGTTTATTCCACTGAAGTAATGCCTTTAACAAGAAATTTGAAAACTGAAATAGTAATAGTTTCAGATGTAGCTACAAAAATTTTAGAACCTCCGCATCCAACTTGTTACTATATTATCAATCCTACAGATTTTGTTGGAGTTACAACTTCTGTAGTATTATTTGATGGAACAGCAACTGAATCAGGAAATACGCAAAGTGATCCTTTAGGTGTATCAAGTTTTTTAAATCTTCATTTACATATAAATATAAGAGATGCTGATGGCGAATGGGAATTTGTAGCTCAATCAAGAGATCCATATTCAGGGGAATGGGCTAATGTTAAAACTCTTTTAAATTATTCATCTGGATTTGGAGTAGCAACAGCATATTATTTTTACCTAGGAAAAGATGGTATATGCACTGAATTTGCTTTAGCTTGGAATTTGTTAAGTGATTCTGGCTATATTGATTTTTCGGCTACTGCAACATTGAAAGATGAAATTAGAGGTCCTTCATACGGTCTTGGAAGATGTGTATTTATTGGTGATAAAACTATTACACCTGAAACAGGACTGCCGTTACCTGAAGGATGGGGTCTTAAAATTTTTCCTGATCCAGATATTGATATTTACGCAATTGCATTTTCAGAAAGAAATATACAAGTATTCTGGTTATAAAAAAAGGGGGGTAAAAGTATGGAAGCTATGCCCTTAATTTTAATTGGGACTACAGCAGGTATAATTTATTTAATAACAAAAGCTGAAGAAGCAAAAGCTAAAGAAATAAAAACTACGAGAGCTGAAATTTTGCCTATTCCAGTTGCTGAACCAGCAATAGAAGTAAAAACTACTTTACCAGCGCAAGAGCCTAAAATTGAAGTTAAACCTATTAAAATTAAAAAAGCAAGAGAAATTTCTAAACCTGAAGTAAAAGTATTAAGACCTAAAAAAGTTAAAAAAATTTCTGTTCCTAAAGAAAGAATTAAATTACCTGCTATAGTTCCAAAGCATAGAATTAAAACAGGAGGTATTGTAGTATCTACCAAACCACTTGTTTTAACAGAAAAAATTTTTGTGCCAGCTCCCATAGTTAGTCCACCTATAACTTTTGGTGGTTTAGTAGTAATAGAGCAGGGTTAAATTTATGAAAGAGAAAGTTTTATCAAAAAAGAAAACTGGAATTGAAGATTTGTTGTTTTTAGGAGTTTTAGGTGGATTAATTTATTTTCTTTTTATTAAAACTAAAGAAGCTAAAGCTGAAGTTGTTCCAATTAAGCCTATAGAAGAAAAAAAGCCTGAAGAAAAAGTTAAAGCATTGCCTACTTATCCTGTTCGTGCAGAATTAATGCCAAGACCAACAAAACCAGTATATGTTCCTGTTGTAAGAAGAAGAGTAGTAGAAAAAAAAGAAATAAAATTTCCTAAATTACCTCCTCCTATTTCTATAGATTTAAAAACTGCCACTATTGAAGAATTAAAAGAAGTAGCAGAGCAAAGACCTGGATATAGAGAAATCATTCTTTATAAACTTAAACCAGATGAAAAATATATAGATGTTTATATTGAAAATGGACCTTTTGCTTATCCTATTTCTGATAAAGCAAAGGTTGGGTTATTGGTTAATTTAGGAGCTATACAACTTGTTTTACCAAGAATAAGAAAGGAAAGAAAATATAGATTAGCTAATTGGGCAATTTTTAGAATACCAAGAGAAAAATGGTATAAGTTTGTTGAATGGATGATAAATAAAGGTTATCCAGTAGGTTATGATAATAAAGCTTTTATAGTAACAAATCAACCTGCTGTAATGATTATTACAGGAAAATTAAATCGTCTTTTTTATTTAGAAAGATTTTTAAAAACTAAATATAAAAATTATTTAATTGGTGGTTATATTAAAAGAGTGCCTTTAGGAAAAGGAAGAATAGGAATTGGGCTTATGGTAATAGATCCTGCGAAATTGGGAGCTGTTTATAATGTTTTTAAGAGATTTGAGTTAAAGGATGGAATAAAAATAACAAGTTGTAAGTTTCCTAATAAAAATTTAGTGTTAAAATTTTAAAAAGAGGTGAATAAAATATGGCAGTTGCTCCAGTAGGAAGTTATTATATAATAAAAAGAGATATTTCTCATAAAACAGGAATAGCAATCTTATATTCTTTTAATTTTGGTGAACCTGAAAAGTGGTCGTATATTAAAGATGCCTGTAACGCTTCAGATGAAGAAAAATGTGGTATTCCTTCTACTGCTTTATTTGTTTTTGATGGAACATATTGGGTAAGAGCAAGAGATGCTGGTTCTCTTACTGATAGTGAAACAAAAGGCATTCCTGCTTCTGGCTTATTTATTTTTGATGGAACTTATTGGTTAAGAGCAAGAGATGTTAGTGCTCTTGGAGATAGCGAAACTAAAGGATTCCCAGCTGCAGGTTTATTTGTTTTTGATGGAACAAACTGGGTAAGAGCAAGAGGAAATATAACTGAAGGTCTTATAGTTTCTGTTAATTCAATTAGAACTACACCTGAAAAAGTGCTTGATTCTGTATCTATAGCAGCTTCGGGAACTGAAGAATTTACAATTACTGCTGATATTTATTCAGCAAGCATAATAACAGTTTCAGCAACTTATGATGCAAGTGCAACAAGTGGAGTTAGAGTAAGATGGCTTTATTCTCCTGATAATTCTTTATTTGATTCACCTGAAGATGCTGAAGATGAAGAAAATTATAAAGATTTAACTTTTTCTGCAGGAGAAACAAGAACAAGAACAATTATAATTCCACATTTACAGCCTTATGTAAAAGTTCAAATTGTTAATTTAGATTCAAGTTATGGTGTAACTGTTACTGCTTGGAAAACATTTATGAAGTAAGGAGATAAAAAATGCCTTTTGATATTATTACTTATGCTTTGTTAAAAAAAGTTAAACCTGTAACTACAGCAGTTTCAGCATTTACAATTACATTGCCTGCTTATGAAAATTTATCAGCAGGAGATTTTGTTAATATTTTTGATGATGCTGGAGTAACAAAAGTAAGAAAAGCTGATGCAAGTGCTAATAAGCCAGCTCATGGATATGTTTTAGATGATGTAGCAGCAGGAAGTGATGCTACTGTTTATTTTGATGGACATAATACAAAATTATCTGGATTAACAGTAGGAACTTATTATTTTTTATCTGATACTACTCCAGGTGGAGTAACCAATACTCCTCCTTCAACAACAGGTTATTTTATTCAAAGATTGGGAATAGCAATTGATAATACTACAATAGATGTTGAAATTGAACCACCAATTGAAATAAGTTAAAAATAATTTTAAGAGGTGAGATAAATGAGTGAAAAATTTATGTTAATTGATCCTGCTACAGGTAAAAAATATATTGCAGATCCTTTAGTTAGATCTATACCAGCAGATATAGCAGGTTATTATTTTGCTATAGCAACGGACGAACCAACTCCTAAATATGGATTGGTTCCTGATGTTGGTGTTTTGAAATATTCATCTGAAACAGTATTAGATACTGGAAATCAAACTACTACTGGGATAAAGGTTACAAGAACTTACAAGATGCCAATTCCTGCTAATATGACGATTGCTGGAAGAGTATGGTTATTTGGAAGGTCTGTTGCTTACAATCAGACTGCCAATACTGGAGACAAAGCAAGAGTAAATTTAGATTTAAAGAAAAATGGAAGTGCAATAGATGGAGTTACGAAAGCTACAGGAACTGAAAGAATTCCTAATGATACAAGTGGAGTAGCTTATCCTGAAGTTTTAGTTGTTGATTTACCTGCAACTGAGTTTAATGCTGGAGATACTTTGGATATTGTTGTGGAGCTTGAAATAACTGCTATTGATGCTACTAATCCTGGAATAACTTTTAAACTATATTGTGACCCATCAACTCAAGATAATGAATTAGTATTCTATTTGCAATTGACTTAAAATGAGAGGATTTGCAAAAAGCTTAATGAATTGTAATGTTTGTTATCATTCTATAATCTCAGAAGCAAAATGGCTAAATCGTAAGAATTGGGTTGTTGAAAGTTTGCTTTTTGCTTATAGAAGACAAGTTACAGTTACAGAACAATCTGGAAATGATTTGACAGACTATCAAGTTTTAATTGAGTTAAATTCAAGCAATTTTGATTTTTCACATGCAAATGAAGATGGAAGTGATATTAGATTTTATGATGGAAATAATCTATATCCTTACTGGATTGAGAAGTGGGATAGTGCAAATCAAGAAGCAAAAATATGGGTTAAAGTTCCAAATATTTTGGCTAATGGAACTACTTTTTTTTATATGTATTATGGAAATCCTGATATTACAAGTGCAAGTGATATTAATTCTACCTTCATAAGAATAATAGATGGACTTGTTGGAGCTTGGCATTTTGATGAAGGAGAAGGAACTATTGCTTATGATAGTTCTGGAAATGGGAATCATGGAACTATTTATGGAGCTACTTGGACTGATGGGAAATTTGGAAAAGCTTTGAGTTTTGATGGGAGTGATGATTATGTAGATTGTGGAAACGATGCAAGTTTGGATATGGACATTACTGGTTCATTCACGATTGAAGCATGGGTAAAATTAAATGGATTAACAGGAGACTATCAAGTTATAGCAGGAAGATGGTATGATGGCGAAACCGCTGATCAATCTTACGGTCTTCAATTCCGAAGCAATAGTTCAATTCCTGGAGTTATTGTATATGACATATCTGAAACAGGTTGTTATTCGCCTGAAGGTATAGATTTCGACCAATGGTATCATATAGTTGGATTGTATGATGGTTCTTATCTTAGGGTATATGTAAACAATACACAAAAAAACTCTTGCTCTTATTCAGGCAATATAGCAAATACAAATGCTCCGTTTACAATAGGAAGATGGACTAAAAGCGACGACAAGAATCCTTTTTATGGCACTATTGATGAAGTTAGAATTTATAACCAAGCCTTAACCCCAGAAGAAATCTCAGATTTATACAACAACTATGGCTATACAACAACGAATTATCCTGGCAAGGTTTTAGTTAGAAAATATACTGACCCAGAACCAAGTGTAAGTATAGGAAGTGAAGAAACTCCATAAGGAGGTAAAGATGCTAACAACCATTAAAAGAAGCTATTTAGAACTTATTCTTGCAGTTGTTGGTATTGTAATAGGCTATATATTCGTTTTTGATCAAAAAGAATTTATAGCAATGCTTGGAAGAAAAATAGGCTTATGTGGTTTGCTTACTCTTGTTTGGTATGCGGTAAGAAGAGCAAGGATTGGAATGATTAACTGGAGTGAAAAAGAAGAATGGAGAAAAATATATGCTCTTGTTTTACTTTTAGCTTATGCAATTGTAATAGCTTTAGGATAAAAAGTGCAAAACAAATTATTCAAAGCTTTTATTGATATTTTACTAATTCTAATCGGACTTGCCTTACTTATATTTGGCATTCTCACTATAGCTTCAGCTAAAGCAAAAAAAGATAGATGTAACTTTCTTATTGAACCAGTAAAAGAAGCTTCAGAAAGATATATCAGCAAAAAATTTCCATTCTGGTATAACATAGCAGTGGCAAAAGTTGAGACAAACTGTAAGTGGAGAATGTCTGTAGATGGACATGGATCTATAGGCTATTTTCAATTAACTCCTAAATTTTTAGATAAATACTTAAGACCTTTATTTCCTGATTATGACAAGCCTTATAGCAAGCAAAATATTGAAGCGGCTTGCTACTACATTGGAATGCTTTGGAAAAGTAATCCAGAATGGTTAAAAAAGCTTTGGGTTACTTATCAGCGTTACAATGGAGGAAACTGGGTAATTATAGAGTGCAGAAGAGCAAAAAGTAATAAATGGGAAAACTGTTATAAGTATTGTAGAAGGAAAAAAGTTTGTGTTTGGAGAAAAGGTGGTAGATGTATTCAATATAGAAGTGCATGTGAGATAAACTATAGTTATAGCAAAAAAGTTTATAAGTATGGACAAAAATGGAGTAATCTTTTGTGTTCAGAACAAAGAATTGAGAGAGAGTTAATATTTCCTTTTTGGTAAGTAGAATAAAAACAAAATTATATAAACAAACTTTATAAGTTGTTAAATTGTTATTTATATGGTATAATTTTTATAAAATTTTAAATATAAAAAAAGGAGGTTGATAAAATGATAATAGCTGAAAGTATAAGCAGTTCTGAACCTTTAGAACATTCCTTTGGCGCATTTATTCCTGAATCACTCAAAAAAAGATTAAGAATGAGAGCAGAAAAAATTAAAAAAATGATATTTAAAAAACCCAGAAAGGAAGAAATTAGATATATTCCTGAACGAACTCCTGCATTTCAATTATATAAATTGTTATTTAAAAACATTCCTGAAATTCCTGTTGAAATTCCTACTAAAAATGTTTATATTATTAGAAGCTATAGACAAACTTGGAAAAATTATATAAAAGAATTACATAAACATGCTCAAAATTATATTTTAAAAAACAAAGATATTACAGGATTTAAAAATTTTTTAGAAAAAGAAAAAGCAAAACATTTTAAAGAAATAGAAAAATTAAAAAGACTTATTAGTGAAGCTGAAGCTAAAGGAGAAGATACATTTAGATATAAACTTCTTATTGTAACTTACAATGGATATTTAAAAATAATAGAAATAGTTGAAAAAAATCTTGCTATTAATGAAGATAGAATTAAAGCTCTTATTGGTTTACCTAAAGCAGTTGATATGCATATTCCTCCTAAACCTCCTAAAATTACTATTTCCTATCCACCATCAGAAAAAGCTAAACCTATTCTTACTACACCTGCCCCAGAAAAAGCTGAAGTTATCTCTACTGTACCTGCTAAAGCTACTATTTTAGAAAAACTTAAAACTCCTGAAGGATTAATTTTAGCTACATTAGCAGGATTTATACTTTATAATTTTTTGAAAAAATAATCTAACACAAATCTGACGAAAATCTGACGAAAATCTGATACATGTTAGGACAAAATCTTTGAAACATATCTCCTTTATTTAATAAAAAACTTCCTAAAACTAAGCACCTTATTTTTGTCCTATTTGCAATGGTAAATTCTTTTTAAGCATACTTTTCTTTTTAACTAAAGAGTGATATAAAAAAATTGAAAAAACTTGGAATGGTGATAGACTTGACTATAACATAACTGGTCATAAAATAATAGAAAATGTTTAAAAAACTTAAAAATTTAACAGAATACACAAGTCTTATTTGGTATTTTCTTTTTATCATTTTTCTTTTTATTTTAGCCATCAGTATTGTTGATTCTATTAAGCTAAGGCTGAAAATTAAAGACATAGAAAGAAAAGTTAATAAAAGGGTTGAAGAAGAAATTAAGTGGTATGAAGAAAATATAAAAGCTTATAAAGAAGAAATGGA
>Ga0190313_1001800_pt1 | contig 11192 bp, 10 predicted proteins | sample 4870071011_MG_FD_169989 | JGI IMG/M metagenome (GOLD analysis project Ga0190313, IMG submission 169989) | Hydrothermal vent sediment bacterial communities from Southern Trench, Guaymas Basin, Mexico - 4870-07-10-11_MG | ecosystem: Environmental > Aquatic > Marine > Hydrothermal vents > Sediment ...
GTACTGGTTCTTCTTAGATATAAAGTATACTAGACATGGTCTATACTATTTATATGGATATACGTTAGAGAATTATACGATCAAATATAAGGGTTTTAATACGAAATATATAGAAACAATTAATAAAACATTAGCAAGAGAACTAGGAAAAACCTATATTTACCGCTCCAGTGAAGTTAATCCTAAAATACTATTGGTAGTTAGTGCTGGTTTTTCTAAAATATACTTTAGTGATTTCAAAGACTATAGAAACATTACAGCTATATCTCTATACGAGGATGTTGTTTGTCTCGAATTTAGCTTATATAACGAGATAATACTTGGCGACAACATATATAAAACGCTCATAGTGACATATTATGACGCGATTAGTTACACGCCATTATACTTCTATAGATATCGTTCTATGTCAGACATATATAATGATACAAATTACATACATATCAAGGAGACAATAACAGATTATGGGATAGGCTTAGGCTTATCAAGTATATCCTTCTCTAGCACAAAAATAGTTTATTTCGATAATGGGAAAACGGGTAAAATAGGTATTATAACACATGGCGAATACGTTAAACCTATACTTAAGAGGAAAAACAACTCGCTTTTAATCGAGATCAATACTACCTATCCATACAGAATAGTATTAACGCTTGATAAGAAAATAAGATTGAATTATTCAGCGATAAAATTCACGATCCATAGATTGAGAACAGCTGATATATACATATCAAATGTTATAACTCACAATTCAACCTATAACATAACCTTTAATCACTTAATACTAAAAATTATCGATCAAAGCGGTAATACCACATTTATACATGAGATAACAATTGATGAAAAACACTATTCATCATATTCTGTAATACTATATACTTTAGGGTTCAACGTATTTGCTATAATAATAGCTTATCGTATAAGTAGGTCAATAGCATCTATTGTTAGACAAGCTATTTAACAAGTCAAGTGAAGAATAGCTAAATACCTCCTTTTCTTCTTCGACGACTCATTAACAAGACTAACTACCTGGGGTGTAGGTTTAATAATGTATTCCAACCCACGTTTTATAAGCTCATTAACAACATTATCCATGACTGGTAATGCACCATATTGTCCGCTACCAATAACAACTATTTCAACGTCATTACATTTGTCTAGTAAGAACAATAGTTCTTCGGCCGATAAAGGGGTATGACCATATTTTTCAGCATATTTTCTTGAAAGCTCTTTAGGCCTAAAACTGATCTCGTCATTACATATGATAATGTCTCTCTCAAATCTTTTACCATCCACAACTATGTATCCAAAACCTGTTTCTTCTATAATAACCACTTCCGACCACCAACTAGTACGTAGATAATACATGTTACAAGTATAGCTAAGTAAATAAATACTATATAACTACTAGTTAAACCAATATATTGTGCTCCCATAATAGGTTTCTTCTGCGGAGGCTTAACACACCATATAGTGTAATAAACTATCTTCTCATGAGGCTTCAATGTGATCGGTTTATACGATAGTCTTATAGATATCCATTTATCACCATATTCAAACCATAAACTACTAGCTAAACTAGCATTATAGTTTATAATAACAATACTTGCCCCAGTTAAATTATTGATTAACCCATACTCCTTAACATAGTCTATGTCTAACGAATACCAGTTTATACGAGTAATAACTGATTTGCTACCGCGTGTAACATAGAACTGATAATAGTTGTCTATGTCTTTCGGCGAAATAGTGAGTTCTATTGAGAAGCCCCAGTTAACATTCCAGTTAGGATTAGAGGTAATCTTAACTGGTTTATCACTTGGATTATATAGAGTATATTTAACTGTGAAACAAGTAGAGTTTACAAACCATATCTCCTTATAGAGGATAAGCCCAGGAGCGTCTTTAGCAAGTCTCGTTACGCCGATTATATGATTACCTCGTTTAAGTACGTCGAAGTAACTACTATAGATTTCGCCGGGCCAATGAACTCTATTTCTAGGGATCCACTCATACGGAGTAGCGTATACTGGGCCACGCATAGTCTTCTCTATAAAGTCGTAGTCATCAACCTCTACAACTACTGGTCTTAAACCTTTACGACTAAGAACAAGGGTTAAGTCATTTGTCTTCATAACTACTTTATCATGATAAACACCTATTTTCTCGCCAATAGATATAGTCGAGTAATATGATGCTTCGACACTAGGTATATATAATGTCGCCACGAATGACAGTAATAGTATGGCTATAATGGATAATGGGAGTATAGTAGATGAACCTAGTAGTTTAAACAACCTAATAGATAGACGTAATATAGACTCTATAAGTAGCGCGGAACTAAAAGCTAGTACAGGAGATAATAATGTAGTGTATTGTGGCCATTTAACACCCCATGAGAATAGAAATACGGTATAAATGATCAACCATAAACCGTATAAAGGCTTACGACGTAGAAGCAAGGGTAAACCAAGATAACCTAATAAGACAATATATGAGGAGGTAGAGAACAATATTATTCCAGGATGCCATTTTAGCGGGGCATCTTCCCACATCCAAACTAGTTGTTGATAAAAAGGTAGTGGGTGCTCCCGTGATATTCTCTCCATATAAGCATTATGGTATGTTAACGACTTATACAACATAGTCTCATCTAATGGTTTCCCCAGATCACCCCAGAACATAGGGTTAACGGCTATAAATACGGTAAAACCAAGTGCAACCCATACGAGAAGCATTAATATGTTTCCACGTTTAAACCTTAGTTCTATAACAATTTTTCTTTCACGTATCTCTACGTTAAAAATACTTGTTAACAACATATAGGCTGGTATTGCGAGAAGAGCTGGTATAGCAGTATATTTTGTAGCAACAGCTAATCCCGCAAACACTGAGGATAAAATAGTTTTTCTAACCCAACTTGACCCTCTAAGCGAGAAGAAGAAATAAGATAGTAGAGTAAATAATACTGCCAACCCGTCCAAGTAGACTTCCGTAGAATACTTAACGTATAAGGAATCACCTGCGTGTAGTATCGATGCTAATGGATTAATCAATGCTAGTATAAAAGTTGTTAACGAAGACAAAATTACATTAATAGTGCGTGCGATCAATAGTTTATCTTCAGAACTACCGCTACTAACGACTATCAGTCCATATATGATCTTACCAAGCATTGGATGCTCATAATTATACCTATAGCTAACTAAGCATGTAAAATTCAACGAGTATATGCAAGAACCCAGATCAATTCCTGCTTTCAAGTATATGGGTTCATCAAAATCTACTTTCAACTCCCTACTAATAATTAATTTATACTCAATAGACCAAGCATATATAATTAAACCAATCAGTATTAATGCGATGATCTTTTTATTCATTAACGTAGCCTCCTCCAAATAAACAGGGCCAAAACAATTACCGCTAATGCTATCGATACAACTAATATGCTCGTATAACTGGTAAAAACTTGTTTTTCACCCGTAGATGATAATTGAGAATTAACATTTTTATTAGTGGTTTTTTCGGTGGCAGAATTTGTTGTTTGCATAATACTTTCTAGTGATAGTTGTTTACCGGGTTTAAACTTAATACGTATTTCGATCTCTTCACCAGTTAGAGTATTTACTATATTAGCATATATTAACACATTAGTATTTACATCATAGTATAATTCATAACTTGTATCACGACATAGGATAAATATATGGTAAGTCGTGAAAACTATACGACTAGGAGTATTATTAGTAGGATCTATTACTTCGAGAGGATATTTGTCATATTGTGTAATTAAGGCGGGGGTAGTAGAGAGCGTTACACAAGCTTTTCCGCCTAGTAGGTCTTCTAGCTTATCACGGTAAACAATACTTATCCTGTAATCATCTATGGTTATATAGGGGTTCTTGGAAGGAATAACAACTACTTCATACTCGTTTCCATCAACATCTACAACATAATATAGTTTATCAACACTACTAGAATATATAAATAGATTAACGTTCGTTATCAACGACATAGTAATTAATAATAATACGGTGCAATGTTTAGTTTTCAATTATTAACTACCCGGTTCTTTCTCTTCCAAGGTCTTCAGCTATTTGTAAAGCTACTTTTCTACCAGAGATTAATAAATTACTTATCAAAGCCCCAGTTCTATTAATATTGTATAGGGTGGCCGCGCTTCCACCCACCACATATAGGCCGGGGACAACCATACCAGTTTTCTCAATGATTTCACGATCGCCCACAACGATATTACAACTTGACATGCCTGGGATATTTAGTTTTAACTCTGGATGCCGCTCGACAAGTAATTTGACGATCCTGGCATTATATTCTGTAGCGTCTACCACTGCTTTAGAGTATATGTAGAGGGGTTCTCCACTTAATTGTTTTAATTGATTAACCATTACACCATGAACTCTTAATTCATCGCTTCTACCACGTGTAATTATATCGGTGACTTCAACACCTAGCCAAATATATGCTCCGGACTCTAAAGCTTTTAATGCTATTCTAAAATAGGTCTCCAGAGGATCAATTACATAAATACCATTAGACCCTATATAAGTTCTAATTCCAGCGCTTTTAGCTATTTCTAATGCTTCCCCCTCCTCGATTAACGCGACTGGTAACACGGTATTATTATATCCTATGCCACGGTTAAAACCAAGCTCTGTATCAACAACTACTACGTTAAGATTATTCAAAGCTAGAAACCATGCTGATGTAAGCCCTGATAAACCAGAACCAACAACTACTACGTCAACATCGACTAGTTTATTGAGTTTCTCTATCGCCTTTTCTATAATGATCCTTGACAACATGGCCTCTGAGAAACGTGTAGTTTCGCTAGTAGGTAGCATTTTCTACCCCTAAGCCAACCAGTAACTAATACTAAAGATAAGATAATATTATATAGTATTAAAACTAAGCTTTGTTAAGCAGTTTGTTTAACCTTTTCTTTCTTCTCCTTAGCTTTTTTCTTTATTACACGTAGATTCTTTTTATAAGCTCCAAGAGGGTTTTTAGCATTGCCACAGTATTCGTTGAGAGGACATATACCTAGGCTTTTCATGTTATCACAATTATATGGCAGATACTTCTTCTTAGAACCACGAAGCCCTGCAATATGTTCTATTTGGTAACGAGCTATTTTCTCATTAAAATCTGGTGTTTTCTTGAAAAACTCTAGTATAGTATCAACATCCAACCCTATATTAACTAGGAAGGCCGCCACCGTGAATCTTTCGTGGTGACTAAGGTTTTCACCAGTTTGTAGTTTTTCTATTAATATCTTAATACACGGTGGTAAAGCCTCTGGTACATAACCAAGTGTTTTATCGGATTCCTCTACAGATAATTGTTTACGTTTAAACCACTCGTTTTCCTCTAAGACTTTCTTATACTCGCTAAGATAATCTCTTATCTTATCCGCATCATATTCTAGCTGATCCTTTAAACCAACTATATAGTTGTAAATTATTTCTTCGAGTATCCTAGTGAAAGTTTCTTTATCAACATATACTCTACCATTATCTACTACTTGGTTAACAAGCATATACTTAGGGTCGTGTGCAAGCCTTTTAGAAACAATACGTAGATAGTGTTTAAGCCCGATAGCAATTGGTTTAGACAAGTAAATAGCTCTTTTACCAGAAGGTAGTTTAACTGGTATACGTGGAGGATTATTGCTCAGCACGGCTTTAACGCCAAGCCTATTAGCAATAACTACTAGCACTTGTAGCGGCTCTTGTGAAAGCTTTGATGAAGCATATTTAGAGTATGCAACGGCTATCCTATGTATAAGCCCCTGATCATTTAATGCGTGAGCCCCGATAAGTAGGCTGTAAAAGACTAAAACCTCATCCTCACCAGTACCACGGCCCTCATACACTGTAGCTTTAGATACTATATGTTTCAATAATTCAAGAGATCTAGCATAAGGGTAGGATTCACGAATACTAAGAACATCCTCAATACGTAGCCCCGGATACTTAATACTAAGAGCTTGCTCCGGCGTTAACAAAAACGGGTATTTCCTTAAATCAATTATCGTAGTAGCCAAAGATCCCAGCCTTTACAGAGATTATCAGTGGGGACGGATACCCTCACCCCCAGCGGGTCGGGCGGTGGCGTATTCATCACTTATATAATACTATGGTTTAAAACATGTTTAAACAAAATGGGAGGATCAGCGCTTTGGCCCCACATCACGTGTTCAGAGTATGGCCTGTAGAGAGGCCCCCAATCATCATGTCCCTATGTTAAATACCTAATGTTATGGTTTTCTATAAAGTTATTCTTCAACTCTAAAATATATAGCTTCTTTACCACCAACACGTGTACCTGGTTTCACCTTGAAAAACAATACTCGGCCATCAGACCCTACATAATAAGGTACACCAACTTCAGCTTTCACAACACGTGTTTTCTCGGGGAAAAACCAGTACACAATATACTCGTACTCAGCTTCTTCTTCCTCATAAATATTCTCATAAACATTTAAGCCTGGTTTTAATTCGCCACGGAATTCTATCAGGAAAATAATATATGCAAGCTCCGGCCTACCACGTAAACCGATCTCGACATTAGTTACTTGAGGTGGCGCCTCTTTACCATTAATTAATACTTTTTCACGATCAAGCCAATACTGCATATTAGCCATCAACTTATCGATCTCCTCCTCATACTTCTCCGGATTATTTAGGATTGATTCATAGTACCTATCTGGATCCCAGTAATCAAATACTATGATCTGGTCAACGAGGCCGTTACGATGCATAAAGAAGTATCCTTGACCATATATCGGTATAGGCTCTATAGCCTCGGCCAAGGATCATCCACCTTTTTTCATATTTCGATAAGCTTCTAAGCCTTTACTTGTAAGTTTAATAATATTATGTTTACCGGCTCTAATGATCTCGACATATCCCTCCTCGGCCAACCTCCTCACTCTACGGCTAATGGAGGATTTTGGCCTACCAGTTAGTCTTACTAACTCGCTTTGTTTAACACCTTTATCGCCAGCTTTACCTAGTATCTCAATTATCTTCTTACTAGTATCATCTTCCAGTATACTTGATGGAAGGGCTTCGATCTCTATACTGTATTTTCTCCGGAAATGAATATATAGTAGAAAACCACCTAGTACGAGAACACCTAGTATTATAAACGGTATATAGCCTAGAAACGTAGTTGTCTCTCCTTCTCCAGATGTTGTAGTTGTTGGAGTCGTAGTTGTTGGTGTTTCGATAGAGACAAGTGATACTACAATGAAATATATCTGAGGTCTACTAAAAACAATCCTCGTAGTCCCTCCAACAGTAGATATACTTGTACCATCTGATGGTTCTACATCAACCACTTTATAATCACTTGGTAGGATCAAGCTAAGCTGTAGATAATTTACTTTCTCATAGTCAAGTAGGTCAAACATAGCAACATACATGCCAGGACTTACTTCATCGAAGTAGTTATAGATCATGTAGCTTATCTTTACTATGTACGAGTTATTAATCATTACAGTTACAGTATTATTAGCGTTAATTGTGAAAGGTAAGGGGTCGCCTCTCGAATCGGTACAGTTTAAAACCTCATACCTGCCTTTACTCGGAGGTTTCAATATAGGAATATTAACTGTTAAAGGCGGTGAACCAGACCATGTGATAATCACTGTTTGATTTACATAACCACTACCAGAGTCTATGTCATAATACAAATCAATTATCACAGATGAAATAGTATAGTTTTCACCTATACAGATCCTCGGTAAACTAGTTAGTAGGATAAAAACCATTAAAACCAACAGTATTTTTTCACGCATTACACACACCATAAAATACTCGAAAACCCTCGTAGATTTCTAATTCAATCTATTAATTCAAGAAACAACAATATTACTTTTTACCTATACGCGTTTTCATCTTATTAAGGTTGAGCGTATGATAGGATTAGTATTTAAAAAGTTTGGATTAGAACTATTTATTTATCTTCTCTTGTAAAGTATAAGCGCTATTACAGCTATTATTATGATAACGATCACTATTATAGCAAGTGTCGTCATATACCCTTCTCCAGGCTTAGGTGTTGTTGTAGTTTTAGTTTCAGTGGGTGTAGAAGTTGATGTAGTAGAGGTTGTTTGCGGGATTGTTGTTGTTGTTGGTGTTGTTGCAGGTGTTGTAGTAGGAGTTGTTTGTGGAGCCGTTGTTGTTGGTGTTGTTGCAGGTGTTGTTGGTGTCGTCTCGACTATACTGGGGAACTTATATAGGGAGATAGAATACAATGCCGGTTGATCTAATTTTAAAGTAGTGGCTTCATCCTCTATCGTAAATGTAGCTGAAGGTTCGGTTGACACATTGTATTTGCCGAGGAAGGTTAATTGAATATTGATCGTGTATCCAGTATAAACTGTTAAGTCTATAATCCCGGCATAAGTGTTAACGCTTAACTCGTCGAATAAGTCTTCAATCATATATGTTACAACAACTTTATCTACTGTCTTATTAGCTATAAGTACTGATACAACATGGTCTGACGCATAGTAACTATACATTAACGGGTTACCATTACCGTCAGTAACATTGATAATACTAACTATGTTGTTAGAGAATAAAGTTAAGTTAACAGTAGCATTAGATAGTGGTTGCGTAAATGTGAAGTTTAACGATACTATACCAGAGTTATCGTATAAATCATATACTATTGTACCGTCAATACGTGAAACTTCGGGAGTATCCTGTATATATACCGTGGCAGAACATAGTGTCATAATAAATAGTAAAACAATAACTAAGTAATACCTACGCATAACCTACACCCTTGATCAACTAATCTAATAATGGGGGTTAAAATAAGTTAAAAAGGTTTGGGTCGGGGTTTAAAAAAGAATATAGTTTTAGTGATGGTGATGAGTTGTTTCCTGCTCCATGTGATGAGATGCTATTATTTGTTCAAATACTTGTATTAAGTCTATATCAACGCCAATCTCGTCTGATAAGATCTTCTCAAACTCTTGTATAACCTTATATACTAGCTCTAACCCGGTAACGTTATAGGTCTTACTAACATTGTATGCAAGTTCTTTGAAGTATTGTTTTAACGCTCCAAAGTCGATCATACCGAATCTACCGAAGCCTTTAATGAATCCATGATCAGCTAGCCATTGGTTAATAGCATCTTGTACGGTAATGTTTACACTTGGGTTTCTAGCTAGGTAAACTACTATCATTACCATTACACTAGCTGTTACATCAATACTCTTGTTCATAAGCATCTCTCTATATTTCTCAACTTCTTCACGTATGACTCTTCTAAGATCGCTCCATGTCTTTACTTCTCCACTTTTTATCTTCTCAATAACTCTTACACGAACCCATCTTGGTAGCCTCATTAATATTCTCTCTACGATCTCCTTCTTAATCTTCCTAACAATGAGTCTATGAGTTAATGGCTCGTCGGGTCTAATGTTGAGGTTTAACTTTACTATGAACGCGTTCTTGACAAGCATACCATAAGCTATTACGTATACGTGGTAAGCCCTGACAACATATTTAAACGCTAATACGGTGTATCCCTCGTCTAATAATCTCTCACTAGTATTTAGTAGCCCCTCAGCGATTATCTTGAGAGCATTTACTTGTGATGGAACTGATACATTGTATTCAATGGCTATGGTTTCAGCCTGCTCTAATACATTCCTCAACTCTAAAGCTTTATTGTACACAGCTAGTACTGTATCGTTAGTTATAGTGTTGTTTTCGCCTAAATTATCCCTAATAGTCTTAGCAAGTACTGGGTAAGCAGTTACTGGTGCATGACCATAGATTATCGCGGCGACCATAGCAAATACTTTAGCGCGTGTCTCGTTAACGCTGCTTTCATTAATTGCTTTCTCAAGGAGCCTATCACCTAATCTCAATATGACGTTTGCTAATGTAACGTTGTGTTCACTACTCCAGTTTAACAAGGGCATTGTAATGTTTCTAACAGTATATGCTAAGTCAAGTGCTTGTTCAAACGTCACATTATTGAATACCCTAACATGTGGCGCCGTAGCGTTGCCGGCCGCGTATATTCCACTATGGTGCTCGTTCTCCATTAAAGCTCTACGTTTATCAGCTCTAGCAAACGCTGTCGTTGGCACAGCTACCATAGATATGACGAGTAATACGACCAGGGTTAATCCAAGGGTTTTAACCAATTTCATACCTTTACCCCTCCAAACGGGTTCTTCACTTAAACCCTTTAGACACGGGTTTATAAAAGGGCTGAGGCGATACAATGAATAGAAAAGATTTCGTTCCAATGGTGGAACGATCGGAACAATTTGAACAAAAACCTAGAGTGGAACTAAAATGGAGTGGAGTTATGATTGGCTCTATAGTTGCCCTGCAGTCCTTGTTCTTGGATATTATAGGCTTTATGACTTTAAGGGTGTAGTAACACTACCTCTTATGTATCCCAGAGCTATAGTCTTGGGTAGAGACGGTGAGGTTAGAGAATACAACCGTATACCACCCTATATGTTTGGGGATAAGATAAGAGAGATTTGCCGTGGAATAGCTTGTGGGGAAAAAATCGTTGATGATTTTTTAGAGAAAGCACTTCTAACCACAATGTATTATGGTGGATATAACTTAATCCTAGACTATAAGGGCGAGGCAATACCTGTTTCACTAGAACTAGTAGATACTACTAGGTATTTCTTCTACTATAGAAGATTAGAAAACGCTAAACCAGTTACTAGTGATATTAAAACATGGATTACGTTCGGGGTAGGGCTTAGAACTGGTAACGTGGATTTATTGTTTAAAGCATGCCGTGATATAGGCTCTATAGATAACGGTAAATGCTTTATAGAAACACATAACGGCCTACTACTAATAACCACTAAACAAGTAGAAGACAAAGAATATACAAGGATAGTACCGGATAATAACCCGTTAAGACATGTTATAAACTATGATAGGGTAAAACGTGGTTAAGTAATTTTTACCCCTCCCTCACGGGTTATTATGAAAGTATCTTCAAACTTGACTTGGCCAAGCCCATTAACTACTATAGGTGCATGTATATATGCTAAAACCATGTTCTCTTTAACAACTATGAAACGATGCTTTGGCACAATCGTAGTTATAGGGGTTTCCTCGATCTTTAACCCAACACCATGAGCATAACCCTCAACTCTATAC
>Ga0190313_1001801_pt1 | contig 11191 bp, 11 predicted proteins | sample 4870071011_MG_FD_169989 | JGI IMG/M metagenome (GOLD analysis project Ga0190313, IMG submission 169989) | Hydrothermal vent sediment bacterial communities from Southern Trench, Guaymas Basin, Mexico - 4870-07-10-11_MG | ecosystem: Environmental > Aquatic > Marine > Hydrothermal vents > Sediment ...
AACTAAATTATTTGGATCGTTTGAGAAAAGAATTAGGAATTACGGACGAAATCGAAAATGAGCAGAAATTAGGAGAGGTCTGTTAGCCAGTGATTCCAATAACCCTTTTTACAGGAAATTTGGGACTGAGCCACGAAATAGTTTACCATGAACGCCATTGTTCAATTTGAGGTGCACCAGCTCATGCACGATGACCTTTCGACGAAAAGCAGCAGTTTGAGTTAACAGATCAAGGTTCAACGTAAGCCGTCCCCTTGTCGAAACGCTTGCCCATTTACGTTTCATTGGGCGGATATGGATTTCCCGAATACGGTCTTTCACACCAATTCTTTGTGCCCAAACGGACACCTCTGCAATTAAAATGTCTTTTCCTATGTTTTCGTCGATGGTTTCCATAGGATATTCAGGGTTTCTGTCCATTGGCGCGCTCATTTTACAGCCCTTCGAAGAAGCACTAAGATTTCGTCAGCCCAGGCGACCACGTCTTTAATGTTCCAGTTGATCAATGCTTTGTAAAGAGTTTTGCGAAGATCACGCTCCTGGGAACTATTCACCATCCAGTGCGGATATTCTTGTAATGCCCTCTCAATTGGAGTAGCTAGCTGCTCAGCTTGCTTAGCATCGAATCCCTTCTGGACACGCAGCCACCAGGCCACAGCAAATGCTTCAGGTGAAAGCTTGCTCTCTTTGCGTTGTTCTTGGGCCTCGCTGAGGTCGCGAACGAGTTCCGCCAGCTTTTTCAAAGCCCCCTGACTGTTGAGCTGCCTTTCTTCGAAGGCACGACGGATAGCCTCGGCACGCTCGCCGATAGGAATCAAATGAGGCTGTTCATTGCCTTTGGCTTCTACCAAGCGGTGAAGCTCCTGAAGTAAGTTGAACACTTTGACCGTTTCCGGTTTTTCTTCTGCTACTAACGCCAAAAGCGTCCCCGTGCCGATTTCATAAGCCTTCTCCGGTTCATGTACAGCATTGGTGACTGTGTGTTTTTGAACAATCTCGGCGGTCTTGCGCAGGAACGATTTGTCCACTGGAATGTGAGGTTCATAGGCACTCCACAGTAGTCGATACATAGCTACAAGAGCCTTATAATCCTCAAGGAAAGGTCGCAGAAATGGATCGGGCGACAGAATCTCATACACCTCCTCCAGTTCACGGAAGTAAGCATAGAACGCCTCACGACGCTCCTTGTCCCTGAAGTGTTCCAGAACTGCTTCCGCTGCCTTGTCCTCCCTTTTGCCTGATGCCAACGGGAGAAAATCGCACCTTCCTTGCTCCATCATGGTCGCGAACCTATCCCTAAGCACATCAATTCCCTCAACCACGCCTTCCACGTCTTTGGAATCGAAAGCCAGAGCACGCTCGAGGTTATCGAGAATCCCCACGAAATCCACGATAAGACCGTTGGTCTTGCACCTTCCTGTCTTATCTTCATAAGGGCGATTCACGCGGGCAATGGCCTGGAGCAGTACATGGTCGCGCATTGGCTTGTCTAGATACATGCAGTACAGAATCGGCGCGTCGTAACCGGTGAGCAGCTTTTCAGTGACGATGAGAATCTGCGGGTTTTCATCCGGCTTGCGGAAGGCCTTGCGGACGGCTGCCTCCTCGTTGTCGCTCAGGTGATAACGGCTTATATGGGACGGATCGTTGTGTCCCCGGCTGATGACGACTTTGTTCACCTCGGATGGCAGATACCGGTCCAGGGCCTCCTTGTAAAAACAGCAGGCCTCACGGTCCACGGCCACCAGAAAGGCCTTGTAGCCCATGGGCCGGATGTATCGTTCGAAGTGGTCCGCCACGAAGGAGGCAATTTTGTCCACCCGTTCTGGGTTTTTAAGCATATTCTTGAGGGTGACGGCACGGTCGAGTACGCGGTTGAGCTCCTCCACGTCGGCTACACCCTCCAGGTTGGCCACTGCCCAGAACTCCCGCTCCATGGTCTCGCGATCCACTACTAAATCGTTGGGAGCCATCTGGTAGTGAAGCGGCACAGTGGTGCCGTCTTCGATGGATTCGCGGATGGAATACTTGTCCAAATAGCCGCCGGGATCACCTCCGCCGAAGACCTTGAAGGTACCCTTACCCTGGCTAGTGCGGTCAATGGGTGTGCCGGTGAATCCGACAAACGTGGCGTTGGGCAATGCGCCCATCAGGTAGTTGCCCAGATCGCCGCCGGTGGATCGGTGGGCCTCGTCCACCAGCACGAAGATGTTGGTCCGGATGTTCAGATTGGCGTCTGCGTCGTCAAACTTGTGGATCATGGAAACGATCAGGCCCCGAGTATCCTGCTTCAGGAGGTCACGAAGGTGGCGTTTGCTCAAAGCCACGTGCACCTGGCTAAAGCCCGCGGCCTCCAGGTTCTGAAAGAGTTGTTGCTGGAGCTCGTTGCGGTCCACTATCATCAGCACCGTGGGGTTCTGGAAACGAGGATCTTCCAGCAGCGCTTTGGCCACGGTGATCATGGTGTAGGTCTTACCCGAGCCCTGGGTGTGCCAAACAAGCCCGCGGCGCTTCTCAGGGTCGGCAGCCCGGGCTATGACCTTTTCCGCTGCCCGCATCTGGTGGGGCCGCAGGACCGCCTTGGAAAGTTCCCCGTCCTTGCGCACAAAGAGGATGTAGTCCGTCAGTACGCGCAGCAGACGGCGAGGCGTCACAAAGGTCTTGACCAGGGTCTCGAAGTCTCCCGCCTGCTCGTCCTTCCAGTTGAGCAGGACCTTGTGGGAGAGATTCCAGGTTGGGCCGTAGAAGAATCTGATCAGGTGGGTGATGGCAAAGAGCTGGGCCTGAGCCATTAGTTCAGCGCCTTCTTCGTGGTAGCGGCGGATCTGGTCAAAAGCCTCAGCAATACCTTCGGGCCGAGTGGCGGCCTTGGTCTCCACCACAATCACAGGAATGCCATTCACAAAAAGCACCACGTCAGCGCGGATGACGGTGGGACCCGAAATGAAACGGAACTCGTCGGTGATGTGAAAGGCGTTTACTTCGGGATGATCGGGGTCGAGCAGGCAAAGATTCTTCTCCCGGCGCTCGGCCTCCACAAAGACGGTTTTTAGCCCTTTGAGATATTCCCAGGCCTCAAAGTTCCCTTCAATGTTGGGCCGAACCCGCACCAGACGCGCAATGACTTCTTCGGCCTTGGCCACCGAGTCCACCACGCCGGGGTTGAGGCGCTGGAGCTGTTTCACCAGCACCATTTTCAGAATGGGGCTATCTTCACCACCGCGAAGGCGCAGGGCCTCTTGTGGGGGCAGATAAGTCCAGCCCGCTTCCTGAGCGTAGCGGATAAGGGGCTCCTGCACCGTGTGGCGTTCACCGCCAAGCCTCAAGGTTCCTCCTCCAGGATCAGACGTACCCGGTCCATAAGTTCAGGAACCTTATTTCGTACCGTGTCCCATAACGTCGCGTCGTCAAGGGCAAAGTACGCATGGGCGAGGATGTCGCGCAACCCCGCAATGGCGTGCCATTCAACTTCAGGATATCTATACCGGATTTCCTTTGATATCTTCTTGACGGCCTCGCCGATGATCTCGAGGTTGCGTAATACCGCATCGTAAAGCATTGGATTGTTCACGAAGGCATTGAAACCCACATCTTTTGTGTAGGACCGAATCTTTCCGCATGCCTCCAATGTATCTTGAAGGAACAAGCGCCAACTACGTGACATCAACCTTCTCCCTTAGCACTACATCACGCGCCCAGGGCTTAAGCGCGTTTTTCATCACCAAATCCACCTTTCTGTCCAATAGGTCTTCCAGGTAAAACTTCAAGGCCATGTAACCGTCGAAACCGGGTGAGGATTCGAACTCCACCAGGATGTCCACGTCGCTATCCGGCCCCGCTTCGCCGCGGGCCACGGAGCCGAAGATCGCGAGGGACTTCACTCCGAATCGCTTCCAGAGTTCGTCCTTGTGTCGCTTTAAAGTGTTTAAAACAATATCTCGATTCCGCATTTCATTCATGCCCAACTTTCAACTTTTCAGCCACGGCCCCTTGCAAGGCCTCTTTTCTCGCCCTGACAAAGGCTTCGAAGTCGTCCCGTAAGAGAGCTTCGTAGGCCTCAGGCAAGATGAAGTGACTCCCCAAAGTTTCACGTAAGCGTGCCTCGTTCCAGCCATGGCCTTCCAAGCATTCCCGTAAGAACTCCGACGGCCGCTTATCCACTTTGCGCTTGTTTGTCTCCTTTGAGATGAGAGTACGGTTCAACACCGAGTCAACCCGATGCCTTCCCTGAAAGAGGGCCCTGGGGAAGATGTGGTCACCTTGACAAACATGGAGATTTGCCGACTGACCGGTAAGGAAGTCCTTAGCTCCTCGTCGCGCGATAAGACACATCAGACCTTTGTAAACCGCCGAACGAGGTTCATCAACGTCAAGCTCCAAAGTTGTGGCCTCCATCCGTTGGAGCCAATCCGGTGCTGGACCTCCTTCCACCCATCTTTTCACGTCTCCGAAGTCACGATATGTTTTCGAGTCAACTGCCGAGTCATAGCGCTGTGAGAAGATGCTGCCCCAATACCAGGCATCAAGTTTGTTGTAAGCCGTAGCATCCGCCCTTGTGCGTTTCAGCTCCCAAAGCAAAGCGGCCAAAGGGACCAACATGGTGGTGTAAGGGATCCACCCTGGTTCAAACGCGCCGTACTCCTCTCGCACCCGTTTGTAGGCCAACACGATCGCCTCTTCTGCCTCTTCCCAGCGAACAGTGAACTCATCTGCGGTCAAAGCGTCTAAAACATCTAGCAGGTTTCCTTTGCGCGGTTCCTTGCCCTGAAAGATCGCGATGACCTTGAGCAAGAACTCAGGCTTGATCAGGTTCTCCACTTCTCGATGTTCACTTGCGAACTGTCTCTGGAGTTCCCGCAGTTTGACGTTCTTTGTGTAAAGCCGAGCCACCGCGAGATCGAAAAGGGAAAGGCTCACTCCGGTTCGATTGATCCGCTCGAAAATATTGACGATGTTGTCTTTGCTTGTGGTGGACGACAGATTCACAACGGGGACCATGAATTTTCCGAAATGGCTATAAATCTCACGAATTTTCTTTCTGTCATTTCCCTGCCATACGTCCTGTTCCTCAAAAAGCCATTGATAAAACGTCTCAGAATCGGCGAGGAAAGTAAATGGCAGGGCGCGATGCTGGCGAACGAGCGTTTCATTTTCCGAAAGCCGCCGTTTATCCCAAGTGGACACCCCTACGATCGCTTCATCGGGATCCCCTTCCAGTAGAGGCTCCAAGCGCAGGTAAAATCGGTACGGATGCTTGCTGTATCGCAAAGGAATATCCGGGGCATACAACGCATAAAAGACCGAGGTAATCCGCTGTTGCCCGTCGAGGACGAGGCGTACGGTTGAATGTTCCCCGGGTTCACCTGACCGTTTACCGTTTCGAGCCCTTCCACCACGCGGAAGGGAAACATAGGATGTTCCGGAGTGGTATCCAACATGAGGAATGTGCCGACGAAATAGCCCTGGATGATTGAGGCCAGAAATTCCTCGATATTTTCTCGGCTCCACACGAAAGATCGTTGGAACTCTGGCACAACCACCTTGGCCCTATAGGCATCCTTGACAATCTCCAGCAAATTCTCGGGGTTTGCCTTCGGGATATCCATTATAGCCCCTCCTCTCCGGCATGGGTCTCGCCAGGACCTTCGAACTGCTCTACCACCTCCTTCGGCATTCGGACCTTAGCCGTCATAAGGTGATGGAGCAAGGATTTAAACAGCCCCTCCAAGGCCCGCTTGCGGTTCTCCTCGGCCTCGATTTTGCGGTTCACGGCCTGCAGGATGCGGGCGATTTCGCGTTGTTCGTCGAGGGGTGGTGCAGGAATCGGAATGGCTTTCAAGTTTCCCTGGTTAATGTTGGTGATAGCAACTTTTCCAGATTTAGAGACCATTAGTTCCCTTACAGGGGAGAATCGAAGAAAATTCACTATGAATTCTGGCAAGATATCCTTTGAGTGCAATCGTCCCCTGATAAGAAATCCGCAGAACGTCACGGGTTCATGGTAGCCAGGGAAGACGACAGTCCATCCTACACCTTCTCGTTTCAATGACGAACGCACAAACAGAAGGTCTCCAGGCACTAATAAATAGTCAGGTCGTACGGTAATGTTTACCCGGTACAGACCAGATAGTTTGGGATAAATATCGTCCGTGTACATATTAAGAACGTCAATGGTCAAAATTCCTCTGCCTCGATCTTCTCGCTTAAAGTTTATTCCATTTTTGAAGTCAGCAATCTCCCCCAGCCTCACCACTTTCCAATGCTCAGGCATAAGGCCGATTTCGGTTTCCTTGAGGGGGACCTGGTTGGCTTGGTCGAGGGGCACGGGGCCGTAGGTGAAGAGGTGTTTCATCAGCGACTTCTTCAGTTCCTTTAGCGCGGCGATCACCCGCTCCGTCGCCTCCTTCGTCCGCTGCACCGTCCGCAGCACATACGCAATCGCCTGTTGTTCAGGAAGCGGTGGGAGGGGAATAGGGAGCTGTAAGAAAGCTTCGACATCAACACGTTGTCGACTAGGCGTAGATCCGCTTACAAGTTCTTGTGCTCGTGGCATGATGTAACCAGACCAGCAAAGAAAGTACAGAAAGTTGCTCGAAATCATCTCTTTGATAGGGAACAAAGGAATGAATTCTGTAGAAGCGATTTTTCTTCTCTCCGAAGCTTCGACTAGCCAGACTTTAGGTACCCTTGGGTTGAGTTTTCCGAACAGAACAGTGCCCTCCTCCACAAGTAACTTGGAACTACGAATCTTTCTCCCTTTTTCTGGTATTGGGCGGTTTAACTTTTGATACGCGGGAATGCTGTAATAATCGAATGTTTCGTCTCTACAGTCTCGAGGGTTCAGAGTAAATTTCTTGGTTCGCACAATCTCCCTTAGTCGCACCACCCGCCACTCCTCCGGCAAAGGGCCGAGTTCGGTCGTCTTGAAACCTTCGGGAAGGTCCGTAGCGTTCTGTGTTCTTGCTTCAGCCATTGCCGCCCTCGGTGTTGAACTTACACACCTCTATCGCCAAGAAATTGCCAAAATCGCCAAATGAACTCCAACTAATCGCCAATACTCCGCAGAACATAGCGTGTACTCCTCCCCGCACCGCGGGTTTTCAGGATGCCCTTTTCCACGAGCTGCTTAAGATCGAGCCTCGCTCCCTCATCGGAAATGGTCGTGAGCTTTCTATATTCCCTGTTTGTAATCTTGCCATGTTCCTTCACATACAGCACGGCCTTGATCTGGCGTTCATTCAGTCCCATCGCCCGCAGGCGCTCTGGTGCGTACGGATCTTTGATGAACACTACCTTGAAACTCCCCGCTTGCTCCGTGAGCTCTGGCTCGGGAAGTTCCTGCGCCTTACACAGCTCAATGATGCGCGTAGTCCCCGTTCCCCAGTGCTCAATCAAACCAGCATAGTAAAAAGTACGAGACAGGAGAGGATTGCGAGGGACCGAGGGGTGATCCGGCACTCGAAGTTGATCTAGACGAATACCTTCAGGCAGTCCACCGGGGTTCCAAACCTGGAGGCGATCTTCATAGAGACGTATTTGGATGTCGCCTTGAGCGGTATAGTCCCGGTGGATGAGAGCATTGATCACTGCCTCCCGCAGGGCCTCCAAGGGATATTCCCACGTTTCTTTGCGCTGCAGCCCTTCCAGCGTAGGTTCGGTGGCTCGAATGTCAAAACGAACCCGCAGCACTTGGCGGAAACGGTCCATGGCACCGCTCAATTGCTGCCAAAGAGTGCCCTCGAATTCGTGGCTGTCGATGATCTGGTTCTCCTTGAACATGCCGATCCGCAACCGAGCGTGGGGGAAGAGGAGTTGAGGCTTGCGAGCAAAGAGGAGAACACCGGCGTTGGTGAGCCGTCCTTCCTGGAGCAGGCCAAGGTTTTGTAGCGTGCGTTCTGGCTCGGAGGGTTCGATATCCGGAAGTCGCTCTCTCGCTAATTGGGCAAACCCAACTACCTGTTCCTCGTCTACTGCCTCAAGATTCCACGGGCTGGCCAGACCGTCCCAGGTTTGCGGAAAGCGTTCCAGCAACCGGCGCGCAAGTTGATCAAGAGGCATATCGCGGTTAACGGTGCCAACTCGGGTCAGATACCTGCCCCGGTAGGGCACCACTCCACGGATCGGCTCGACCTTTATGACGATCACCTCATGCCCCTGAAGTTCCTTCACCTGAATGGAGGGGGTAATCCCCAATTTGGAAACGATGGTGTTAGCGATTCGCTGCAGCTCGGCATCATCGGTCACAGTACCCACTACAGTTCCGTCCTTCCGTACGCCAATGAGGCACGTTCCACCCCGGGTATTGGCAAACGCAGCTATGTCCTCCAGTGCCCGGTCGGTCCATTGCCGCTTGAACTCCAAGGTTTCGCTTTCGCTCTCACAAATCTTTGGCATTGAGTCCTCCCAAGCCCAATACCCGCAACACTTTCCGCAGCTCGCAGTCCGCCTCAACCCGTTCCTCTTCTGCTTCCTGCAACAACACCACCGCGTCTTCCAGGGACAGGACCTCCTCGTGGTCGTTGGTCGCTACATAGCGGCTGGGCGAAAGGTTGTAGTCGTTTCGGGTCGCCTCTTCGTCGGCGATGATGACCGAAATACCCTCTTCCGCTTTCCACCCGTGATAGAGATCGGCAATCTTTTTGATGTGCTCCTCGGCCAGGTAGTTTTTGGGCCGACCCTTGGCAAAGAGCTTGGAAGCATTGATGAGCAGGATCTCCCCCGGATGCTTCTTTTTCTGGTTGATCACCAGGATGATGCCCGGCGCCGTGGTGTTGTAAAAGAGGTTTTCAGGAAGTAACACCACCGCTTCGATAAGGTCGTGCTCTACAAACGCCTTGCGGATGTCCCGTTCGCGGTTCGAAGCCTGGTTACCACTGCCGCGTGAAACCGCTCCAGTATCCAGCACCACGGCCATGCGCCCCCGGTCGTTGAGCGAGGCCAGCATGTGCTGGAGCCAGCCCCAGTCTGCACTCGATTCGGGCGGAATACCGTAGATGAAACGCTCGTAAGGGTCGTTCTCGTAGAGCTTGGTGGGAAAGTTCTGATTCCACATGGGATTGGCCGTCACCAGGTCAAACTGCTGCAGCTTACCGGCTTTGTCTTTAAAGGCCGGGTTGCGCATGGTGTCACCCAGGCGGATGTCAGCCTCCATGTCGTGGATGACGGTGTTCATGCGTGCCATGGCAAAGGTCAATCACCATAGAACTATACCTCCCCAGGAGGCTTCCCACGGAGCTAGATCGATCTACTCATGTTTCAAATTGTGATTTTACTTACTACATAGTGTAACATTACATTACAAGCAATTTGTTAAAATATTCCCCAGCAACTTCGTTGGGCAGGAGGTAAAGATGATACGGAAATGTACGGAATCAGATTTCAACAGGATATTTGAGATCATCAATAATGCTGCTCAAGCATATAAAGGAATTATCCCGAAAGATCTTTGGCATGAGCCGTACATGCCATTGGAAGAACTCAGGAAGGAAATCAAGAATGGTGTTGTTTTCTGGGGCTTGGAACGTGATGGACAGCTTCTTGGGGTCATGGGAATTCAGGACAAAGGCGAGGTTACGCTCATCCGTCATGCTTACGTCTGGACACAAGCTCAAAGACTGGGAATCGGAACAAAGTTGCTCCAGCATCTGGAAGGCCTTACAGAGAAACCCATCCTTATTGGAACTTGGGCAGCTGCTTCATGGGCAATCTCATTTTATGAAAAGAACGGATATACCCTCGTGTCAAATGAAGAAAAGAATCGCCTTCTTAGAAAGTATTGGTCGATTCCAGAGCGACAAGTGGAAGCATCTGTGGTTTTGGCAAACCAAACATGGAATAAAGCCCAACATGTAGTTCCAGCCGACGACTGATCGCCGCCGCTGAGCTTTTCGTTATGTGCCATGGAAAGGAAACCTTACCACGGCCACCGACAACGGCTGAGGGATCGGTTTCTGAAGGCCGGTTTTGCCGGCTTCGCTCCGCACGAGGTTGTGGAACTTTTGCTGACTCTTGCCATTCCACGCCGGGATGTGAAGCCCGAAGCCAAAGCACTCCTCCGACTACCGGCTCTGGGGCACAAACCGCTTTGCCGGGTCACAAGGTCAGACGTGAAACGGCTGATTTCGGAGATTTATCGCGTTCGGTCAGCCAAAACGACAGAACTTGTTTATGCTGTTGTGAGCGGAGTTTTTGCTGAAGCCATAGACAACGGATTTACCAATGAAAATCCCTGCACCGGGATTTTAAAGAAAGTTCTGCCGCCAAAACGCAAAAGGGAAACACAGAAGCCTGATCCGTTCACGAAGCAGGAGCTTGAACTGGTTCTCAGTACGGCAAAAAGGGTACTGCCTGACAGGCTGTATCTGCCAATTGCAGTAATGGCACAAACGGGAATGCGGCTTGGAGAAACGCTTGCTATGCATCTGGACAATCTCGATATATCCGGAGCCCAATACATGATAACCGAGACGGTCCGAAAGGGACGTTTTGGGCTTCCAAAAACCGGCAGACGGCTGGTGGATGTGCCGGGCAACCTGGTTGGTGAGCTTGAACGCTATGTTCTGAGGCTTAGAAAGGAAGCCATGAAAAAGGGCGGGGTTGTAGGCTATTTGTTTGAAGGTGTTACGGAGCGCATGATCCAGAGAGCGCTGGAGCGGGTGTGCTACGTATGCCACCATCATGCTGATGGAGCACGTAAGCCCTGCTTATGTTCAAAAGCAGCTCGGCCATCACAGCATAACAATGACTGTCGATACCTACGGTCATTGGATTCCGGGAGAAGGTAGAGACCAAGCCGATAGTGTTTGGCGGTCACAAACGCCAAACGAAAAATGCGGCTAGTTATGGTCGATTCCAAAGGTACTAATCAAAAGTTTGGCGGATTTTAAAGTTTTGGGGGATTTTCCTAATGATTTCAACTATGGTGCCGAAGGCCGGACTCGAACCGGCACGGGATTACTCCCACCACCCCCTCAAGATGGCGTGTCTACCAATTCCACCACTTCGGCAATACATTACTTTTTAATCACAACTTGTTGACTTTTTCAAGTCAAATTTCACTATGCCTGGTGATGTCCTATTTTTTCCTGTAAAAAGGGTGGCCAAAATTGTAATTAGTGTAACTGGCAAAAACCAAACTAAAAAGGAGGCCACCCATGAAGAGGATACCAGCGAGTCAAAAGATGCGCAAGGA
>Ga0190313_1001802_pt1 | contig 11186 bp, 10 predicted proteins | sample 4870071011_MG_FD_169989 | JGI IMG/M metagenome (GOLD analysis project Ga0190313, IMG submission 169989) | Hydrothermal vent sediment bacterial communities from Southern Trench, Guaymas Basin, Mexico - 4870-07-10-11_MG | ecosystem: Environmental > Aquatic > Marine > Hydrothermal vents > Sediment ...
ATAACGCCGAAGTTCAAATCTGACACAATAATTTTGCCCTCTGTAATAAATGTCAGCATGGTTGCATTCCCTGAACCTGTGAACAAAAAATCACCTGAACCGATGAAAACAGAACCTGTAAAAAAAATAAAAAAAAAACTTATCCCAAAGATACCGGATAATAAGGTGCAGATTAAACCATCCGCAGAGCAGGTTAAAAAGGGAGTCTCTTTTACTGTTAATAAAAAAAAGAAAATCAAAAAATCCCTTAAAAAAAAGACTTATCAGGCATCAAAGGTTCATAAAAATGCAATGGCGCAGATCAGTAAAAAGGTCGATGAGTCAAAAGCGGATCAGCTTGCAAGGGCTTTTGATCGTTTAGAAAGTAAAGTTAAAGAGACAGAAGCAAGTGAAAGTACAAGCAACAGACAGTCCGCCCCATCAGGGGGAAAACAGACTTTCCAGATATTGGATCTTTACAGGGTGGAAGTTGCATACCATATTAAAAAAAACTGGGCATTTTCCAAACAAATGGCAGGGGGAAATACCAGCAGCTTAAGTGTTGAACTGGCCTTCAAGGTTCTGCCCGGCGGAGAGATAGTCGATATATGGTTCGACAAACGATCAGGGAACACCTACCTTGATGACTCTGCAAGAAAGGCTGTTATGAAATCAAACCCGGTGCGTCCCCATCCTGAAAAGATGGGCAGGCCCTTTGTAATTATAGGTTTACGATTCACAGATAAGGGTTTAGAATAAATAAAAATGATCATACAAAAAAATATAAAAAAAATCTGTTTAACTCTTCTTTTTTCTCTCTTTTTTGCGGCAGTGCCGCCAGCCCTGCTGGCCAAATATGATTATATTGATATTACCAACCCTTTTATAAGAAAAATACCCATGGGAATACCTCTCCTTAAAGCTTTCAGCAAGAACCACCAGGAGCCCATGATGGCAAAAAAAACAGCAGATCTCATATCCGAGACTTTAGAATTTACAGGATATTTCAAGATTCTTGACAGAAGTGCTTTTCTTGAATCCCCTCAAAAATCGGGGATTACAGCAACAAATATCAAATTTAAAAACTGGACATCAATAGGTACTGAACTCCTCATAACAGGGGGTCTCCTGATAAAAGGAGACAAAATTGAAATGGAACTGAGATTATACGATACTTTCAAACAACAACTTTTAACCGGCAAAAGATACAAGGGAAAAACAAAAGACTACAGAAGAATAGTACGCCGGTTTTGCAGCAGGGTAATTTTTAAGCTAACCAATAATAAGGGTTTTTTTAACAGCAAAATAGCATTTGTATCAACGGGAACAGGGAATAAAGAAATTTATATTTGTGATTTTGACGGGTATAACCCAAAAAAATTTACAAATTCCAGGAATATAACCTTATCTCCAGCCTGGTCTTCAGATGGGAAATGGCTTGCCTATACTTCATACATGAGGAAACATCCTGACCTGTATATAAAAAATTTAATAAGCCGGCACGGAACCATTGTTGCGAAAAAAGGTATAAACAGCTCCCCTGCATGGGTTCCTGGTAAATTTGAATTGTCAGCCACCTTTTCCTTCACTGGTGACCAGGAGATACACCTTTTAACAGGAAAGGGAAAATTCATAAAAAAATTAACAGAAAACAGAGGGATAGACTCATCACCCTCCTGGTCTCCAGATGGGAAAATGTTTGCCTTTGTTTCGAAAAGATCCGGGACCCCGCAAATATATATTAAAAACTTGATAACAGGAAATGTTATAAGGTTGACCTTTAACGGGAAATATAATACACAACCTAGCTGGGCACCCTGTGGTAACAAAATAGCATATTCAGCCATGACACGCCAGGGAATAGATATTTACGTCGTTGGCGTTGATGGAAATAATCTCACCCGGTTAACAACAAACAAAGGGGATAATGAATCCCCTTCATGGTCACCGGACGGGAGCCTCATCACATTTTGTTCGACACGCAAGGGGAGCGTGTCAAGAATATATATAATGACCGCTTACGGTACAGACCAGCGGCAGCTGCTATCATTGCCTGGTCAACAAACCAGTCCGGCATGGTCGCCGGAAATTATGAACAATTAAACAACTACTTCAGGAGGCAAAAATGTATAAAAAATTTCGTATCTTTTTTCTGCTTTTTCTGGCAATCCCAGGACTGATTTTAACTGCTTCATGTACCAAAAAACCTGTTTTATCAGAACAGGCTGACATGCCCCAGTATCAGGACGATGCGTACGATTCAGACACGAGCAAAAGCACGGATATAGAAGAATCAGGACTATATGATGCCGAAAAACTTGCCCAGAAAACTGCCATACAGGAAGCTAAAGAAAAATTTCTGAACGAAAATATTTACTTTGGTTTTGACAAAGCTTCTCTTTCCATGACAGCGCAGGAAAAATTAATGATTAAAGCATCCTGGATGCAAAACAATCCGTCTGCCTCTATTATCATTGAAGGACATTGTGATGAGCGTGGAACCACCGAATACAACATTGCGCTGGGAGACAAGCGTGCTGAAAAAGTAAAATCATTTATGATGGAACTCGGTGTTGATGATTCACGTATCCAGACAGTGAGCTACGGTGAAGAAAGTCCCGCCGATTTAGGCCATAACGAGAATGCCTGGCAACTCAACCGACGAGCGCATTTTACACTCAAATAGCCCAAAAAAGCCTGTATATATACTTCCCATGGGGATAGTTATATACAGGCATTAGAGCCTGTTTAAAAATTAATTTATAACTATTCAGCTAATATGTATAGCTGAATAGTTACATAAACATCTGAATATTTTATAAAATGCATTTTAATCACTATATATTTTTTATATTAACAGCCTGTTATCTAATATCAGCAGGATGCGCATCACAGCAGGATCTTTATTACCTGAATAACCGCCTTGCTGTACTGGAAAATAATTACAAAAAATCTGAAAAAAAAAATCAAGCCGTAAGATCCAGGATGTCCAGAAGTCAATCTGCCATTTTGCATGAGGAATCTGAAAAAATCAGAGAGGATTTCAGACTTTTTTCAGGAAGGCTTGATGAAATCGATTATCTTTTAAACCAGAAAATAAAAATTTTAAAAGATTCTGATAAAAACCTGAAGGAAAAGTTAAGCTCATTTAACGATCGTATAATACAAATAGAAGAATTTCTCAATCTGGAGAAACAGACTTATACAAGTAGAGAAATTAATTCCGGTAAAGATAACAAAAATTTATCAGAAGAAAAAATATATTCCCTTGCAAAACAGGCTTTTGACACTGGTAATTTTACAAAAGCACGAACCCTGTTTGATAATTTTATAAATAAATTCCCTGGATCAGACAAGGTGGATAATGCTCAGTTCTGGATTAGTGACTGCTATTATCGTGAACAGTGGTATGAAAAAGCAATATTAGAATACCAGACTGTAATCGAAAAATACCCCAGGGGAAACAAGGTAGCAGCAGCATATTTAAAACAGGGGTTCTCTTTTTACAAACTTGGGGATATGGGAAATGCCCGTATCATTTTAAATAATTTGATCAAAAAATATCCCAAATCCAATGAGGCTGCGATTGCAAAAAAAAAACTCCGGGAATTTTAGAATGCATGGTTAAGACCATAGGTATAGACCCGGGTCTTGCGGCAACCGGCATAGGAATTGTCAAAGGAAGGGATATCAAGGTGGAAGGCTATGCCTACGGCAGCATTCAAACATCAAAAGATGAACTTTTACCGGCACGTCTTGATCACATTTTTTCCCAGGTTCTTACAGTTTTAAAAAAAGAAAAACCGGATCTGATGATTGTAGAAGATGTTTTTTCTCTGGCAAAATATCCAAAATCAGGAATTATTTTAGGCAAAGTTTCAGGGGTTATTCTTCTTGCTGGCTTCCATGTTAATATACCGGTAATAGAGATTCCTGTTCGCGAAGCTAAATCAGTTTTAACGGGGAACGGAAGCGCCAGCAAAAAACAGTTTGAAATAACCATCCGGAATCTGCTCAACATTTCCACTCCCATCAGGCCCTTCCATGCGTCCGATGCTTTAGGCCTGGCGCTTATTGGTCTTTACCGCTATAAATTGTCTCCGAATAATTTTACCCCCTTGCCAGGAAAATCTGTATAAATGAATAATTATATTCAGGAAGAAAAATGAGTCCAACAGTATTTTAAAAAAGTTGATACAGGTTCTTCTTCTTTTCAAGGGAGGAAAAGGGAATGCACGTTCACATATTATCAGGTGATGGAGAGGCAAATTTTTTATATATAGGCGGATAATTACCTGACAATCTATACCTCCACCACCGATGGCCGCCGATGGAAGTATCCACCCGACAGACTGCCCGATACAAATCACACCATCTAATCGATCAAACAATATCAGCTGGTTTCAACATGATAGGTTATATAGAAGGAAAGCTTTTTAAAAAAGAAGATGACAAGGTACTTATTTTATCCGGTTATATAGGATATGAAGTGCTTGTTCCTGCTTTTGTAATGCAAACCCTTAAAGAGAAAAAAAAGGGTGATGAAATTTCTTTTTATATATATTACCATCAGACCGAAAGACAGCCAAAGCCTGTATTGATCGGCTTTAACCGTGAAATTGAAAAAGAATTTTTTCAATATTTTATTTCTGTTTCAGACATAGGCCCCTTAAAAGCGATAAAGGCATTGCATATATCTGTTTCTGAAATTGCCACTGCCATAGAATCAAAAAATGTAAACAGGCTCAAACAATTAAATGGTATTGGAAGCAGAACAGCAGAAAAAATTATTGCCTCTCTTTGCGGAAGGATGGATAAATTTGCATTGGCAAGCAACGGGGAACAGGCGCAGATTTACAATGACAAAGATTTTTCCCTGCAGGTACTCAATGTACTTGTTGAACAGCTGGGGCACAGACACTCGGAAGCAAAAAAAATGATATCAGAGGCATTAAAACGGAAAAAATCGATCAAAACCCCGGAACAACTGTTCGATGAAATTTATAAAGGGAAACAAAATCCATGACAGATACTATCCTCACTGTTTCATCAGAAAACAGTATTCTGCAAGGTTCTGTGCAGCCCTCTGATATTGAGCCGGAAATATTATCCCTAAGGCCTAAACTCTTACCCGAATATGTGGGCCAGCCAGAAACAGTTGAAGCCCTCACCATCGCAATTAAAGCTGCCACGCTGCGCAAGGAGCCAATAGATCATATCCTTTTCCACGGCCCCCCTGGATTGGGAAAAACAACCCTTGCCCATATTATTGCAAATGAGATGGGTAAAAAAATTACTCTTACATCAGGCCCTGCACTGGAAAAGGGGGGAGATCTCATAGGAATTCTCACCCACCTGGAAGAGGGAGATATTTTATTTATTGATGAAATACACAGAACACCAAAGATTGTTGAGGAATTTCTATACCCGGCCATGGAGGATTTTGCTGTCGATTTCATTTTTGACAAAGGGATTCACGCCAGGAGCCACAGATACCGGCTGAACAGGTTTTCACTCCTGGGGGCAACAACCAGAACAGGGCTCTTGTCTTCACCCTTAAGGGACAGATTCGGAATTCTCAGACACCTCGATTTTTATAATGAAAAAGAGCTTATAAAAATTGTAAAACGCTCAGCTGCCCTCCTTAAAGTCACCATGGATGACCCTAGTGCATCTGAACTGGCAAAACGTTCAAGGGGGACACCAAGAATATTAAACAGGCTTTTAAAACGGGTCAGGGATTATTCCCAGGTAAAATCCGACGGTACCATAACAAAGGAGACCGTGGAAGCGGCCCTTACCCTTGAAGGGGTCGATGCACAAGGTTTGACCAATCTGGACATACGGTATCTTAAAACCATAATCGATTATTACAGGGGGGGCCCCGTGGGAATTGAGGCCATTGCAGCCACATTGCAGGAAGAGACTGATACCCTTGTAGACATTGTTGAACCGTACCTTTTAAAAATTGGAATGGTTCTAAGAACTGCCTCAGGAAGAATAACCCCCAAGGCGGCTTACCACCACCTGGGAATACTTCCCCAGGCAAATAAATTGTAACAATATTTGTAACTATTCAGCCGCCGATTTAAGATACGCAGCAGGTATAATCTGATTAAAACTTTGAAATTATTTGAACGGATTAGAGAGCGTTAAGAAAGAATTCATCAGGGTAAGGGCACGATGCATCGTGCCCCTACAAGCAAAATTAGAGAGCGTTAAGAAAAAATCCATCAGGACTGAACTTATTAAAATTATTTCCTGGTATACTATTACGCAAGCTTATATTTTTAACAGATTAGCTGAATAGTTACTAATACTTAAGGGAAGATACCGCCATGCCTTTAATTACTCTCTTAACAGATTTTGGCCTTGCTGATGAATATGTTGGCCTGATGAAGGGGGTAATACTCTCCATAAATCCCCTGGCAAAAATAATTGACCTTACCCACCAGATAGATCCCCAGGATATAGTTCAGGCAGCATATACAATCAAATCATCCTATAAATATTTTCCAAAAGGGACAATTCATGTTCTTGTGGTCGATCCTGGCGTTGGGAGCTCCCGCTCTGTTATAGCTCTTGAAAAAGATGGACATATTTTTCTTGCTCCGGATAACGGCCTTCTTGCGCTGTTAATCAACAGCAAAAAAGATGATTTTATAATATCCGTTGACAACTCAAAATATTTTTTAAAAAACATAAGCAGAACATTCCATGGAAGGGATATTTTCGCGCCGGTTGCAGCACATATGACAAACGGCGTGAAACTGCATGAGATCGGCTCCCCCATTGATGGAGAAAAACTGACACAAATAAAAATGCCGGTCCCGCATACTTTATCCGGTGGCGGAATAAAAGGATCGGTCATATTCATTGACCGCTTCGGCAACCTGATTACAAATATAGATGCTGATTTAATAGAGAAAAATATAAATCAAAAAAAAAACAGCGATATTAAAATCATACTGGGGAATAAAATAATCCACGGATTATCTAACAATTATAAAAGTGTAAACATACAATCTCCCCTTGCCATAATCGGCAGTAAGGGGTATCTTGAAATATCGGTTAATTGTGGAAATGCAAAGCAGTATTTTAAAGCACAAAAAGGGGATAAAGTCATGATTAACACCCATCAACAAAATCATGGCTTCATAAAATAACCTGCTTTCATCCTCAAATTGGAGCATTTTAAAACCGGTTAGGAACGGAGATGAAATAAGTTGAGCAGAAATAGCGCAGGATTTTGGCCCATATACAAGGCGCATTAAAGGTTGCATACTATACATTCGGCCTTTGATGCAACGAAGTAGATGGGCCAAAAGACAAGCTATTTCGTTCAACTTATAAAATTTTCGTTCCTTAAGACCTGAACAGTTACCCCTTTTTTATATTCGCAAAATGAATTATGAACTTACCAGATACTAAAGTCAAAAAACAGACAGTTTCCAGAGAAAATGAAAAGAATGAAGAGCCTCCCATGTACAGGGTTCTGCTTCATAACGACGATTATACGTCAATGGAATTTGTCGTTAAAATCCTGGAAACTATTTTTAACAAATCGACTGAAGCTGCCACTATTATCATGCTTAAAGTTCACAAAGAGGGTATGGGAATATGCGGAGTATATACCTGTGAAATTGCGGAAACAAAGGTGAAAACAGTCCATTTACTCGCAAAAGAGATGGGATTCCCCTTAAAATGCACCATGGAGATTGCTTAAATTATGATTAATAAAGACCTCAGCCGCACCCTTGAATTTGCCATAAAAGAGGCAAAACAAAGAAGCCATGAATATATCTGCATAGAGCATATGCTCTATGCTGTTTTGCACGACACCAAGGGGATCGACATCATCACCAAATGTGGCGGAGATATTACTAATATCAAAAAAAAACTGGAAGATTTTTTTAATAATAAGCTTGAAAAAATATCAAGCCATAGCAATCAGATCCTTCAACAGACCATGGGCTTCCAGAGAATGATACAAAGAGCTGTTAACCATGTAAAATCGGCGGAACAAAAAGAGGTCACAGTTGCGGATATTCTTGTATCGATATTTAACGAAAAAGACTCCCATGCAGCATATTTCCTTGAGTCAGAGGGGATCACCCGTTATGATATAGTATATTATATTTCCCACAACGACTTAAAAGATGCCCAAAAGGAAAAAGACCAAAATATCTCAAAAACCTCCGAAAAAAAGAAAAAAAAGAAAGATCCCCTTGAAATATATACAGTTGAACTGATCCACCAGGCATCCCAGGGGAAAATTGATCCCCTCATAGGGCGTGAACAGGAAATCGAAAGAACTATTCAGGTACTCTGCCGAAGACGAAAAAATAATCCTGTATATGTAGGGGACCCTGGAGTGGGTAAAACTGCCATGGCAGAGGGACTTGCGCTTAAAATTTATGAAAATAATGTTCCTGGAATCATGGAAAATATCAAGATTTACTCCCTTGATATGGGAGCATTGCTCGCAGGGACTAAATACAGGGGAGATTTTGAGCAACGCTTAAAACAGGTCATATCTGAACTGAAAAGCAAAAAAAACGTAATCCTGTTTATTGATGAAATTCATACCATTGTCGGCGCAGGGGCCACCAGCTCAGGCACCATGGATGCATCCAATATATTAAAACCTGCTCTTTCCGATGGATCCTTAAGATGCATAGGCTCCACAACATATGAGGAATATAAAAACCATTTTGAAAAAGACAGGGCACTATCCCGCCGATTTGAAAAAATAGACATAGCAGAGCCCTCAGTAGCCGAAACATACAAAATTCTCAAAGGGCTTAAAACTATTTATGAAGAACACCACGGAATAATTTATACTGATTCAGCTTTAAAAGCTGCTTCAGAACTGTCAGCAAAATTTTTAAATGACCGGTATCTCCCTGATAAAGCAATTGATGTAATAGATGAAGCAGGTGCTTATATAAAAATCACTGCGCCCTTAAAAAGAAAAAGAATAAATCCAAAGGATATTGAGAAAATTATTGCCAAAATGGCAAAAATACCCTCCATAAGCGTCACAGCTTCCGATAAAACAAACCTGGAAAACATCGAAACCCGATTCAAAGCTGTGGTATTTGGCCAGGATAACGCCATAGCAGCCATCTCAACATCTATAAAGCGCTCCAGGGCCGGTCTTGGACAGCCTGAGGGACCCGTAGGTTCTTTTCTTTTCACCGGACCCACAGGTGTTGGAAAAACAGAGGTGGCACGACAGCTTGCCGCCATTCTCGGAGTAAATTTTTTACGCATCGACATGAGTGAATATATGGAAAAGCATGCGATTGCCCGTCTTATAGGCGCGCCTCCGGGATATATAGGCTTTGACCAGGGGGGTATTTTAACAGACGGTATCAAAAAAAATCCGTATACAGTACTTCTCCTCGACGAAATAGAAAAAGCACATCCTGATGTTTACAATATCCTTCTTCAGGTCATGGATCACGCAACCCTTACGGACAACAACGGGAAAAAATCTGATTTTAGAAATGTCATATTAATAATGACTTCAAATGTGGGCTCAAGGGAAATCAGCGCCAATACCATAGGTTTCGGAGATATTAAACTTGCTGCAAAAAGCAAGGGGGATAAGGCTATAGAAAAATTCTTCAGCCCTGAATTCAGAAACAGAATAGATGGTATCATCAATTTCAACCACCTGTCAGTGGAAATTATGGAAAAGGTGGTGGACAAATTCATAAATCAGATAAAAGAACAGCTGGCCGTAAAAAAAGTTACACTTACACTTTCAGATGCAGCACGCTTATGGCTTGCAAAAAAAGGGCATAACCCGGATTACGGGGCACGGCCCCTGGCGAGACTTCTGCAGATAGAGATAAAAGATATTCTTTCCGACCAGATTCTGTTCGGGAATCTTGAAAAAGGTGGAAGGGTCTCCATAGATATAAAAAATGAAAAATTTACTTTTGCATATAAAAATTTATAACCCAACGTACCTTCCCAGACTTTTATGCAGCAACAATGTAGCTATTCAGCGTCGCTGATGAAAGCTGCGCAGCAATAATCATATCACCTTTTATAACTTTGTAGGCCAGCCCCTCTTTATAAAATTAAGGCCTGTTTTTGCTATTGAAAAAAATATTGACTGTTCTTATCTATTATCCTGCTTTGCGGAGGAAGAAAAGAGAATGAAAAAAGAAGATTACCGAAATCAAGCGCTGAAGCTCTTCCCATGGGTCTGCGCAAAATGCTGCCGGGAGTTTTCCGGCAAAAAACTGCAAGAGCTGACGGTCCATCACAGAGACCATAATCACAATAACAATCCCATCGACGGCAGCAACTGGGAGCTGCTGTGCATCTACTGCCACGACAACGAACACTCTCGCCTCCTGGAATCTGAATGGAACACTCAAGATTCGAATACCGAAAAAAAACAGGGGGCCATCAACACCCCTTTTGCAGACCTCACGAAATTGTTACGTGTACCTGCCCAGCAAAAAGGAAAGGACGAAGTAGAATAAAAATAGCCGAACACCGTAAACCGCACAATTAAACTGGCCCAAAATAGGGGCCATTCGTCGGATTATAAATTCCCTATTCAGTAATTATTTTGAGAAGCTACCACATGTCCCGCGTAACTAAAAGGCTGATTACCGGTGAAAAAAGCCTCTGGAGCTTATTCAACTATGCTTGAGAAAACTCCAACTCACTCATTGCCCAATAGCACAAAAGACTGCGGCCTCGTACAACTGTAGACTTTTTTCAAAAAGCGATGAAAATGATTGGGGATTAACGCCCATGCAAAGCATTGTGGGTTTATCTCAGTAAGAATCAAGCCGAGATGGGCCAATAAAAAATCATGACCGGCATTATCATCAAACACCTTTGCCATAACTTCGGATCACATGACGAATTTGAGCACCTTCTTTTCTACAAATATCACAAATCATTATCCGCCTCATTAGTATACACTCGATGATCCAGTTTTTAAAAGTTGACATAGAATTACAAAACACCGGTACACCGGGCTTGTCCAACAAACGGTTCAGATTGTGATTCGCTCCGCTCACACAATCTAACCTTGTTCGTTAGGATAAATTCATAAATTTAATCAATAAATTCCCCAAGCACACTATGTTTTAGCTTAATTTCATGAAGATGGTGATCATAATGTCGCATCCGAATTATCGAACGAATAATCAGGTAAGCGCCAAAAACAATTA
>Ga0190313_1001805_pt1 | contig 11179 bp, 8 predicted proteins | sample 4870071011_MG_FD_169989 | JGI IMG/M metagenome (GOLD analysis project Ga0190313, IMG submission 169989) | Hydrothermal vent sediment bacterial communities from Southern Trench, Guaymas Basin, Mexico - 4870-07-10-11_MG | ecosystem: Environmental > Aquatic > Marine > Hydrothermal vents > Sediment ...
TTTGTTCTGGTGCGTCCATCACTTGATATAGTATATAGCTAAGGAGCCCCTCCCTCCCTACAGCTTTTGCGGCTTCATTGATAATTTCTGGGTAGCTAAGATACCACCAGGAAGTTGCATAGAAGTCTTTTTTGAATAACCACCACGATAGCATGTAATAGGTACGTCTTAGAGCACCCAAAATATAATATGGATATGATAAGGCTACAAGTATAACCCCAGCGACTAAGCCCAACGAGAACATTTTCGCGAAATAAACAACATATTTAGCTTCTCTGCCTATACGATTTAGTGGTCTAAGGAATAAAACGTAGATAAGACATATACATATCAGCAAAGCCACATACAAAACTACGTAGACATGAACTAGGATCATGGTTGCCATCAGCATACCTATGTAGATTGAGAAAAGAACTTCTAGGGAGGCTCCATTAGCACTCCCTTCAACCATGCTTCTTCTCTGCGAGATATATCGGATGAGAAAGTATAGGGTATAGTACCAGACAAATAGACAAACTATGTATGGGAGGGGCTCCTCAGTGGCGTAGTCCATCAAGAGAAAAGCCACAATTATAATCGCATAGTCAAGCATACTTCCACGTATAGGATTTTTGCTTCGGTTATGGAGTTCCGTTAGCGATTTATCTATAGTATCTACAAGCTTAATGACAGTGATAAATGCGACTAATAGGAGCCAACCATTGAAGACTTTGAAAGCGACAGAGAGAAGCACAAAGCTCCTCGACTCATCTAGGTTACTGAGAGGATTTGAGATACCCAATATGCTTAGTATCGCGGAGAAAACCATGAAGAATCCTGCTAGAACAATATGATAGCCAACTGGGTAGTCGATATAGCCTATCGATCCTATATCATATTTTGGTACCTCTTGTCTGTAGGCTATAAGCAATCCTATACTGAAATGCCTGCTTCTGTCCCATCCACGTGTGAATAATGCTGAGCCCTCAACAATTATGTAGAATATTAAAAGGTATACTAGTGCTATTCTCAGAAGCTTATGTGTGTGGGCCGACTTTCTCTCCGATTCCTCGATTCTGAACGAAAATACCCTAAGCAGATCTCTTCTATTATCCTTGAAGACAAATAACAGAGTAGCGACAAAGGCTGATATTGCGATGACAAACACTACGTAGGTTTCGAATAGGTGGAATCTCGACAGAATCAGATTTACCATCAACCAGAAAACTATGGCATTTACAGTCATCGTTGGTTGCTCTAATGTTCTTTCTGGCTCTATTCTGAGAACTCTTGGTAGGACACAGCGCTCAATCAATATACCTGGAGATAAATATATTATAAGTGATATCAAAGCCACGAAAAAATCCAAATACTAAATCCATCGCTACCCCATCTTTAAGCTTTCCTCTTCAGCTTTCTCAAGTAAAACTCTACGATCAGCTATTTCCTTATTCTTGATACTATATACGATTCCCTCTAGGATAATGAGGCGTTCTATAGAATCGTCAATACTTACGGGGATCTTCTCCCCTTTCTCAACTCCCATCAAAAATTGTCTAAGCAAAATAGGATAATGAGCCAATGCACCAACAAAGAATCTACCACTTAGTACAGAACGGGCAAAATTAATGAACTCATCCTTCATGTAAAAGAGATCATGTACTACAGTTCTGGTACCATGGTATTCCCTGTAGAAATCACCTCTGACATCCAAATACCCAAAACCGCCTGTCCCATATAGCTCCAGCATGAATACAAAAGATGTACCTACAATCCACGAATTTACACCAGTCAGAAACACCCTATTATCTAACTCAACAGCAAAGCTGGCATGATTTATGAACCCTGCGTCTTCTAGCATATCTCCCCCAAATGCGGAGACCCTTAGGGGTCTACCGTTGCCTATCAACAACATTAGATCTATCATGTGAGGCAAACCATCATAAAGAACACCACGCTCATGATACAGCCAAGTAGCTCGGGTCCAAGCTACAGGAAAATGCGTAAAGTAGGTGCCTTGTATGGAAACAAGCTTACCTAAGTATCCTTCTCTTACCCGTTTCAGAGCCTTAAGCACGGATGGAAAATAACGGTAATTGTATACTTCACCGATAATTCTATTATTCTTTTCAGCAAGATCTCTCAAAACAAGTGCCTCAGAAAGTTTTATGCACAGCGGCTTCTCAATTAGTAGGTGACTAAACTCTATGCAGTCTTTTGCTATTCCGAAGTGTGTGGGTGTTGGGGTGCATATAATTGTGACATCTGGTTCTTCGGCCCTTAGCATCTCATTGTGATCTGTATAGTATTTGGGTATATCAAATTCTTTAGTAACTCGCCTTGCGAGATCCTCCTTTATGTCAACTATAGCTATTATTTCAACTAAACCTTCTTTCTCCAACAATTTTAGAGCTGGAAGATGCCCTCGCCTAGCTATGGCCCCAGCACCTATAACCGCTGTTCGGATTACCACCACTATCTCCTCCATGAGTATCTATAGGAACTCCAAGCTTGAGTCTGCCTCTTAACTCCTAGTCTAAGTGCCATAAACTCCCAGCGATGATTCTCAAAATTCACTTTTTTAACTCGCTCTCCTACAACTTTATATCTTAGTGAGCCAACACCAAGTTTTGCTGCCATCTTTATATGCTTAACCTTCTTAGGGTTAAAACCAATATACTTGGCAGCGAAGGCGTCCACAGCTACCGGATCTTCCCCCATAATAACTATCCTAGAAGGAATAGGAACCCCGAATGCGGGTCCTTGTGCACCCCCCATCCCAATTATTCCATCAACGATACATAAGGATGGTCTAAATATAACATTGAGTTCAGCTATAGCTCTATGAAGAGTGGGGTGGTATATATCTTTATCAACGATAGGCATGCAGCCATATTGGTTTTTAAGACAGCATGTTATATCAGATAAGAGATTAGTCTTTAATTTTGGAAGCGTAATAAAATAAGCACCAGAGAAAATTTCGGGGACTTCCATCCTCCTAAAGATCTTCAAATGTGGGAACTCTTTCGTCTTTGTGGGCCACTTAGATAAGTTAGCCCACCTTGCTCCATATTTTTTGATAACTTTTAAATAGCCAAACCACCTAACGTATAGGTCTGCTAATACACGAGTCGCATCGCTCTCAACAACGAAAATCTCTGAATTAGGATTCATATTCCTTATCCATTTTAAGACCGCCTCAAGAAATTTTGGATGAGTTATAGCACCTGTACTTGGTTCTCGTGCATCGCACATATTGATCTTAATAACTATCTTGTCTGCCGATTCTAGTTTATCTACACCACCTATGGACTCAGCATATCTCTCAAGCTTCCTTCTAATAGCATCAATATCATACGAAGTAGCTCTAAAAACACCTATAACTGTCTCGCCCATGTTAGTCACATCTAAAAATTGGGATACCAAGAATATTAGGACAGTTTGTTTAAAAATTAGACAAATTTTTTTCTAATTCGCGGCGTTCATAATGCGTATATGGGCGTTGCTTGACATTTCGATTGATTTCCTTCAAAGAAGGATCATTATCAAACAGCTTTAGTATATCATCGATACACACCTTTGAAAGATCACCAAGCCTCCTATAGAGTTCGAGGAAGAGCATATAATCCTCCCAAACATCAATTGTCAATCTTATATCTTTTCGTCTAAACTTTTTTGGGGGCAGATAATAATATATTCGAAACAAGTTCTCGTTCTCATAGATATACGGAGTTACATGTTCTCTTTGATATGGCTTTCGTGCCTCCCGCCAAGTTTTTTCTAGCGCGCCAAAGGCGATAGCTTCGCTTCCTAGCCCTAAGATTAGATCTATTGGTGCAACATAGTCGAAATGACCTTTCAAAAGTATTTCAACAATTTTATCAAGTATATAAATATCCGTTAAGGGGTTATCAGCGGTAATTCTTACAATTATGTTAGCATCATATTCCTTAGCGGCCTTATATACACGGTCCAAAACATCATATTCCGATCCTCTATATACATCAATATTATAATCCGCCGCAATATTAACCAATACATCGTCCTCTTTATTGGTTGTCGTCGCCAAAATGAGATTATTCAGCGACCTAGCTTTTTTTAACCTTGTAATAAGAATTTCCAGTATTGTTTTATCACCAAGCTTTAGTAGTACTTTTTTAGGCAGCCTTTTGGAGCCAAGACGAGCCTGAATTATTCCACAAATTTTCATCTAAGTCGCCTCAGATGATAGCGTCCCATGTAATAGGTTCACCTTCGTCCAAATCTTTTCTTGCTTTCTTTCCTATGATAAACTCAAGATATTTCGGCTCAATACCAGCTCTAGGCCTCAGAATTGCTAATTTTTCTTTAACTATCACCTCTCCCTTTCTAATCTTATCCTTAGAATAAATGCTTCTTCTAGCTACATGCCTAAAGTTCTCCTCACTCTTGGTGGGTCGCTTAACACCATCACCTAACGCAATTTCTGTTAACCTTATCCATTCCACCATCCACTTAAATTCTTCTACATCCAATGACAACTTATGATCGGGACCAGGTAGATTTTTATTCATTGTGAAGTGTTTCTCGATGACATTTGCCCCTATAGCGGTAGCTACTATTGGAATAAGTATTCCTATTGTGTGATCTGAGAAACCAACAGGTACACGAAAAACAGTTTTCATTGTCCAAATGGCCTTTAAATTCACCTCTTCTGGACGTGCAGGATAGCTAGAAACGCAGTGAAGCAAGACAACATCTTGATTGTACTTATAGATAACATTTAATGCTGCTTCGATCTCACCAATATAGGATCCTCCCGTGGACAATATCACGGGTTTATTTTTCTCAGCTATCGATCTCAAAAGCGGGAAGTTATCTACATCACAAGAAGCAACCTTGAAGAAATCGGGATTAATTCGACTTAAAACTTCAACACTCCAAGGTCCAAAGACGCTAGCTCCGAATAAAATACCGACTTCGGCTGAAAAATCTCTTAGTTCGCCCCACTGGTCCTCACTGAACTCTAATTTTTTAAAAAGTCTAAAATTTTGCTCTGTATTCCTATAGAGCTCCTCAGCTTTGAAAATTTGGAATTTAACGGCATCAGCACCAACGAGTTTTGCCTTTTCAATCAAAGTCCTCGCAAGTTTCATGTCCCCATTATGATTGAGACCTATCTCTGCGATAATAAAAACCGGGTAGCCATCACCTACTATTCGATTACCAATTGTTATATGCCTCATCATCTAGCTCCACCAATGAACACGTGACCTAGTATAATATGACAAAAGTCCGTTAAATTGATAGAGAATAGTTAGTAGGTTAAGTAGAGTAAAATATTTTTAATATGGGGTCCATATAGTATTATCTCAGAATACAAGCATATGAATCGTTAACAAATTCATGTATGATTAACAATTTTTGTCTCCTTATCGAGGACTAGAGATCCGCAAATTTGGATTCCATAGCTGTGCCAGAATATTACTAGAATTGGAATCCACATTGCGAGAAGAGTTCTATGTAGTTGATGAACTCGACATTATGATTGCCTACCTCCCTCCCTACTCTCTTCATATCCCAGCTTAGTCGATTTGCCTAGGAACTAAACACAATTTAGCTATCCACGTGTTTTAGAGGCCGAGTATATATTCCCCAAGCATATCTATGAGGAGATCCATCGTATGTGTATGTCGGGTTTGTTGAGCTTATACTCTGCACATAGGAACTTCCTAGGCACATTATTGGTAGATCACAACTTAGTTGGTGGGTGTATGCCCCCAGTCTTAGTAAGATTCCGTTTGATAACCAATGTGCTGAGATGTTAGATCTTTTTTTTACATTCTATTTTTTGTGCTATAATACTTGTTAGGTGATTCAATTGGAGGTGGAGGTTTTAAGGAGAGAGGATGTACACAAAGTTACTAAAGCCTTTCAACGCGATATCATATCCAAATATAGGTATGATAAATATATTCCCAAAGAATATTTTGTAAGACTATTTAGTGAAAAAATCAGAAGTATTCTCTCTACAGGGAAAAGCATAGCTTTAAAGTTGCTCAAGAATACCAATCTCCTCGCCATAGCAATATTAGAATGGTCTCAATGGGACTCAAAAATATTAAACAGCAATGTAGCAAAGCTTCAGTTACTAGTTGACAGTTATTTAGCAAAATATGATTTCACTAGATTTCTAAAACACATACATAATATTGCTATTGATTTTGGTTTCGATGTTATCTTTTCTCGAGTAGCATTAAGCAACATTAAGATCATACAATGGATGCTCGAAGAAAATTACTTTTTAGCTGATATTCTAATCACCCTAAACAAATTTATACAAAAAAATACAGAAGTAAAAGACTGTACGGAGAACAAAGAAATATGCATAGATAATGCTTCCTTAAAAGACGAACCCCATCTAATAGAAATAACTAGGGGGGCATACGTTTTTAGTCACTACTATACAGATCCTCATATTAGCTTCGAGCTAGCTGAGAAAGTTTATGAAGAGTGGATTCGAAATAGTTTGAGGGGATACGCCGATTTCATTATTGTCGCAAGACATAAGGGTACTGTTCTAGGATATGTAACATGCAAACTTAAAAAAATCTATGACAAAACCCTTGGAATAATAGATCTTATCGCAGTTAGAAAAGATCAAAGAGGTAAAGGTATAGGATCAAGACTTATCGACGCAGCACTTGTCCGTCTTGCTAATAAAACACAAACAATCTATGTTGCCACGCAAGCTCAAAATATATCAGCTCTTAGACTGTACGAAAAAAAAGGATTTAGAATTATAAGTAGCGAAGCAACTTTACATAAATGGCTTAGCAAATAGAGGCTTATCGACACAGAATGATCATTCCACAACAGCTCTAATCACATCATATTTACCTAATCCGATCTCCATTTTCCGAACAACATTCTCAAAATATTTCGCGAAGAAACTTAAATATTCACCACTAAAAATAGAGCTAATAATTCTCGGCATGTCTTCCAGCTCATATACTATTTTCCAATGAGAATAAACCTTCCTTTGAATATTATTCTGAATAAATGCGGCAGTAGGTGTGCTCGCTGCTAAGGCCTCTAGCATAGACATTCCTGGGGATGTCAAGACTAAGTCCGCATGGCACACAAAATCTGCAACATTAGGAATATCTCTATGAATCGTAAGCTTTATTGGCTTGTTTATACTTTCAGAAACTCGCTTTAATTCTTCCACATTAGTGAATTTTGGACCAATGATCACATCTATCCAAATGATATGGTTAGAGTTATAAAATTCATCAATGAGCTTCAAACTTCTAGTTGTAAGATTTCTAGGATCGCTCCCCCCAAAGATAAGTGTGATTTTTCTAACATTGTTTATCCCCAGTAGATCCCTGGCGCAAAAAAGAAATTCGTCTCGTATTGGAATATATTTTGGCCCTTTTAGAAATAAAGTTTTCGTTATTGGATCGTAAAACTTCTCATTCTGAAACACAGCGCTACTCAAATTGAAATCTACTATAACATCACAGAATTCCTCAGCCTTCTCAGGAATATTAAAAGAGGAGTCCCCCAATATTATAATTTTAGATCTACCCCCTATGACATTTCTAATAAGTCTTAAAAGCTCTTTACTTCCAAATGGGATATCAATTATGATCCTATCTGGAGACACTTTACGGAGAATCTTAGGAGAGGATATAACGCTGTTGGAATAACACATGAATTTAAATCCTTCGTTAAGTAACTTACCAATGATTATAGGATCATCATTTATCACGAAGAGTACATCACCATACATTTTTAGTTCTCTTGCTAAATATAATTGCGTAAAAAAATGTCCCATCCCTAATTCTCTACTACCATATGTAAGTATGGCAATCCGCAATGTTACCCTACCAGAACATCTCTAAAGATTCTCTGATTCCATTATATGTCTAAGTTTTTTATAGTTGCTGTATATGTCAGCTCGATAATCCGAGATGCGATTGGTTTCAAGAGTATAGATTATCTCTCTCACCCCATCTCTAACGGTTTTTAAAGGAACAAAACCAAGAATCTTTTTGGCTTTTTCGCCCGAAACCCTATAACTGCGCAAGTCCTTTTTCTCTTTAATTATCTCAACTTCAATATCGGGAATAAAATCCTTGATTATGTCTGCTAAGGATCCTATTTGTAAGTTTTCACCGACAATATTAAAAACTTCACCAGATACTTTTCTCGGTTCTTTCTCAATCGCCCGAATCACAGCATAGCTAATATCACTCACATGCGTGAAAGGCCTCCACTGTTCTCCGCCGAAAATTTTTATTGTTCGCTCAAAATACGCCATAGCGGTTAACAAATTTATGACCAAATCAAAACGCATGCGGGGGGAATAACCATAGGCAGTTCCAAATCTCAATATTACGGGACAAAAGTCATCGCCAGCTTGCCTTCTTAGATATTCCTCTGAGCGCAATTTTGTCTCAGCATATAAACTGATAGGATTTGGTGGGCTTGTCTCATCCAATATTCTATCGGGATCAGAAATTCCATAAACACTGCATGTAGAAGCAAATATAAACCTTCGGATATTAAAATATCTGGCCACTTCTGAAAGCAAAACTGTAGCGAAATAATTTATCTCTATAGTTTCTTTAGGTATTATTCTTGAAGCTGGATCTCCAACTATAGCTGCAAGATGAACAATAGCATCTATTTGACCAACCAAAGTTAATATATCTTTGATATCTGTGATGTCCCCCTTGACTAACTTGAAATCTGGGTTACTATAAAGATCTCTTATTCCTATATCTCCGTAAAGTAAATTGTCCAGTACAATAACCTTGTATCCAGCTTCAAGTAATTTACGCACGAGAACGGACCCAATATAGCCAGCTCCACCAGTTACTAAAATCCGTCTAATTGGATACCTTCCTCTTTTTTTCCCGCTGATTACAGATCTATACGAAAGCGTTCGTATGTTTACTAAAATTAGATCCCTAAATCTTTGTTGGGCGTCTATAACCACTATCCTAACAAAGTCAACAACTCGGAATCTCTTTTTAAATTTTTCGGATGAAACAACATTTTGAAGCTTTATATAACTCACGGGTTCTGTAACATAGATAAAATCACGGTTGTATATGTCCTTTACAGGACTATTCAAGATATAGCCTCTCAACAGAGCTCTGCGTATATCCCCATCTGTGAGAGTACCCTTTACTCTGCTATTATTGTCTACTACCACCACGATGCCTTGACCATTCTTATTTATCTTCGCCATTGCTTCACGTATAGAGTCATTCTCGTAGACGATGAAATTGTCTAATTCCATTTTCTAAAACCGTTTGCTACCGGCAAAACATTGGGGTTTCAACCACTACATATACTATTACATTGCTTTTTTGAAATAGGTTATAAATTTCTTCTAAATCTACTGTGAATATTAAGTGGTTAGACATAAATTTTGAGAGATTTTATAGAATATAAAATACATAAGCACCACTACTCTTCTGAATCTAGACAAGCAATTCAGCTTCTTCTTTTCACCGCATTAGAGCTTCAAGTGAAAATCTCCGCGAAAGTTCGAGCATCTATGCACATAGCTACTCTAGCAACACTAAAGCTTTTTTCAATTTTGGATTATACTTACTATCTTGATGTTCTTTGACTCATAGATCACACTCGCATTTTCATATTCTGTGATCATAGAAAGCGTTGGGAACTGATTAGCATTCATAGTTAGATAGATTATGTTTACCTTGAATCTTACTAAAAAATCGAGCCATTGATCAAATGATAGATTTCTCAAATATCGCAAGTTCCAATCCGATATAGGGACTATCTTATACCCATACAAAAACATAAGAAGTATTCTCTCATATTCGATATGGACTGGAAGTATCACAGCGCCCTTCGCCACATTCGAATTTATCCACTCAAGCGATTTTATCACTTCAACAGTCAGGTATTTATTTTCGACGGTAGATTGGTGGATATAATAGGCTTCATATAAATATGAGTATGAAGCTAATTGAAATGGAATTAGACAAAATACAGCTATTACAACAATAAAAAGCCCCTTTTGAATACATTTCTTCGATTTCCTATACTGAATGTGCCCAACCCATGGGCGAATAAAATCACGAATATAGCTATCAATATATTCAGCAGAAAAAGCAGAAAACGGAATTATCAACCAGTTAATATACCTATAGTAGAAGATTCTAGGAAAAAGCAATTTTGGATAGACGATGGAAACACCTGCTATCAGAATAGCACTTAGTAAAACCAAAAATGAAAACTCAAGAACACTTCGCGATTTCCTTTTAAGAAACGCTGGTATCGATGCTATCGCAAAGACTACAAGAGGGCCATGAAACTTTACCAATAGGGAATAAAGTGGAAAAACATAGAAGTCGTTAGTCCACACATTCCAATATGCACATATTTTGAAATTAATTTGATAAAGAAGTATCATATAAAGCAAAACTGAAAAACCAAGAACCAGAAAAGCTACATTCAACGCATCATACCTACTAAGCACCACATTCTTCAATTTTCGCAGAATATCGCCAATCCTTTGAGAGCGCACAAATTTAAACACAAAAATAACAAACAAAATACAGAAAAAAATCAGAATAAGTCGATTGCTATCTACCTGGATATACTTAGCTTTGGATATTAATATGCTAACTGTATTTCTTATCAGATAAAAGCCTAAAAGCATGTCCATAAACATATACAGCGCAAGCGATAAAAAGAAAATCAGGGCTGCTCTCCTTGAGAGCTTTTTTCTTGCGAAGATTATCAAAAGAAAAAGCATCAAATAAAGCAAAAGGATTATGTTTACGGAATGGAAAAATATGGCTAGCGCGGAGAGAAAAGCTGACAGAAATGCATGATGCAAGTCAAGTTCCTCTTTCTTCCAGAGAACATCATATGCATAACCTAAGCTTATCATAGTGAGAGGAATATCAAATGTTAAAGCAAGAACTGTCATCGAGTGAAACCATGTCGGAGATCCAAAACTTGGAAAATACACACTCCAGAGAGACATCGTGTTACCTTTAGCAAGATAATCAATAAAGGCTGTCGTGTTAGTTATGATGAATATTATGCTAGCTATACTATTCAGGTAAAAAATGAACATAGTAAAAAGCACTGCACGCTTTCTATCGGAAAATACTTTCAAACCGAATATATAGCAACCTATGGGGACAATAAACTGAATATATTG
>Ga0190313_1001806_pt1 | contig 11178 bp, 9 predicted proteins | sample 4870071011_MG_FD_169989 | JGI IMG/M metagenome (GOLD analysis project Ga0190313, IMG submission 169989) | Hydrothermal vent sediment bacterial communities from Southern Trench, Guaymas Basin, Mexico - 4870-07-10-11_MG | ecosystem: Environmental > Aquatic > Marine > Hydrothermal vents > Sediment ...
GAACCGTAGCCTATCTCAGGCTACGGTGAGGGGGTCGGAGCGTCGCCGTGATGAACCCATCCGTAGCAGATACAGAATGATACACTCTAAAATATGAAGCTACGGATGAAGTGAACGGTATCTCATAAACCTACTAGGATTCGATGAAACTGTAATGGAGGTTAAAGTACCCGTAAAAGTGAAGGAAATGATGTCAATACCAAAGGAAGTATATGATAGGACGATTATCCTAGTAAATGGTAGATCAGCATCATTAGACGATGAGGTAAAAGATGGAGATGAAATCGTAGTTATGCCTTTTGTAAGTGGAGGATAGTTTTTCCTCCTACCCGATTTCCTCGCCTGGCTTTAATATTTTACCTGCAGGAACTCTAGCTTTATGCCCTATAATAGCACCTAGCTTTACATATTCTTTACCACGTTTAGATAGTTCAATAGCTCTTACGGGTCTCATATGTTTTGGTAATATGTTTAATGTGGTTACTCCAGGTTCTACAACTGCTTCAGAACCTATTATTGAGAACCCAATGTAGGATCCTCTACCTATACTAGCATCTTTTTGAATATTGCTCCAAGCTATTTCACAGTATGCTCCTATGATGTTACCGCCTTCTAAGGTAACGTAGTTTCTTACTAAGCTATGTGTTCCTATATATGTTTCTTTACCAATATATGCAGGTCCCTTAATAACGGCATAATGGTCTATTTCGACTTTATCTTCAATGATTACTGGTCCATCTATTACAGCTTTTGGCGATATGATGGCATTATCGCTAATAATTGTCTTGTTTATTTGTTTCAGTACATAAAATGATGCTCTAAGTAGGTCCCAGGGATATCCTATATCTATCCACCAACCACTCCATAGGTATGGTTTTAGCCTATACTTCTTATTTATATAATCTAATGCTTTTATTACGCTACCGTATGTTTCAAGTACTTCAATAAACTCTCTAGGCAGGATGAATGCACCTCCAATAACGTAAGCATTTGGTGTTCCTCTTGAGGGGTTCTCTATAAATGATTGTATTTTACCTGCAACGGAGATTATCGCTATCCCATAGGTTTCTAATTCTTCTTCAGGTACTAGTACAATGCCATAGTTATTGTTGCTTATGTACATGTATAGTAGTTCCTTGTACATATCGCTTGGAGCTATTATGTCTCCGTAGATTAACATGAAGTCACTTCTTATCATGTCTTTTACTGATAGTATTGCTCCTTCTATTTCTGGTAATTTTTGAGGGATTAGGTCTATTTGCATATACTTACCGTACTTTATTGCTATATCCTCGTATTCTCTTGGGTCATTTACTACCATTATTGCTCTCGTTATCCCAGCATTCCTTACGTTGTCTAATACGTATTCTATGATGTACTTTCCAGCTAGCTTGAGAAGTGTTTTTGGCTTTCCCCCCGTGATTAGCTTTATCCTTTCCCCAGCACCTCCTGCAAGTATTAAAGCTGTAATTTCAGGCATCCTATATTCACCTAGTAGGAAGTTATTCTACTGTAACTGTTTTAGCTAGATTTCGTGGTCTATCGGGGTCGTATCCTCTTGTTACTGCTGTGTAGTATGCTATTAATTGATAGGGTGTTATGTATGGTATTATTGCTGTATATGGTGTTAGTCTGGGCATCTCCATTACTACGTCGAGTTTCTCCTTTGCTTGTTCGTATCCTTTTGGTACTAGTCCTATGGTTAATGCTCCTCTTGCTTTCATTTCCTCGACATTACCTAGGATAAGTTCCTTTAGTTCATCGTCTAGTATTGTGAAGAATACTGGGAAGCCGCTTTCTATGAGGGCTATGGGTCCATGCTTGCTTTCCCCTGCTGGGTATGCTTCTGCGTGTATGTATGCTATTTCTTTTAGTTTTAGCGCTCCTTCCATTGATATCGGTACTCCTAGGACTCTACCAAGGTAGAAGGCGTTGGTCTTAGTTGCTAGTTTTTCTGCTAGCTTCTTAATGAAGGGCTCGTATGTTGATATGATGTTTTGTGTTATATCGCTTATTCTCTTTAGTTCCTCATTTATGTTGTTTAAGGTTTCTTTGTCTTCATGTCCAGTTATTTCTCCTAGCTTGTATGCAATTAGTATGAATACTAGGAGTTGTGCTGTGAATGTTTTTGTTGCTGCAACTCCTATTTCTGGTCCTGCTCTAGTGTATATGGCTATATCTGATTCTCTGGGTATTGCACTGTCAATTATATTTGATATTGCGATTATTTTTGCTCCTTTCTTCTTGGCTTCTCTTACAGCCATTAATGTGTCTATTGTTTCTCCTGATTGGCTTACAGCTATAAGTACGTCTCCTTCTCTAAATACTTTTCTAAACCTCATGTATTCTGAGGATATAAACGATGTAGCATTAAGACCTGCTATTAGATTGAGTAGGTATTCTCCAGCTAGGGAGGCGTGGAATGAAGTGCCTGCTCCTGTTATGAATATTCTCTTTGCATTTATGAGTAGTTTGCTTATTTCATCTAGTTCGTTGCTTATGCTCATTAACGTGTTCTTTAATGCAAGTGGTTGTTCGTGTATTTCCTTTAGCATGTAGTGGGGGTATCCGGCTTTCATAGCCATTTCTGGCGTCCAATCTATTATTCTTACCTTTGATTTCCAGTCAATGATTCCTTTTTCTATATTCTCTATGTATATTTCGTTGAGTGATATGTAGCCGAAGTCTCCGTCTTCTAATACGATTATCTTGTTAGTGTATTTTAGGAATGCGGGTATGTCGCTTGATACGAAGAGGGCGTTTTTACCAACGCCTATTATTAGTGGTGAAACGTTTCTTACGAAGTATATCTTATCTGGTTCGTGAATTGATATTAGTGCTAGTGCATATGCTCCTTTCATTTCTTTTATGGCTTTTCTAAGTGATTCTAGGAGGCTATACCCCTGTTTTAGGTATTCTTCTATTAAATGTGGAATGACTTCAGTATCTGTTTCGCTTTTAAATACGTGTCCTTTTAGTATGAGTTTTTTCTTTATTTCCATGTAGTTGTGTATTATGCCGTTATGTACTACGGCTATTGCATTAGTACAATCAGTATGTGGGTGGGCATTTATGTCGCTTGGTTTTCCATGTGTTGCCCACCTGGTATGACCTATAGCTATGGCTCCATCGTATTCATTGAAGCCTAGTCTTTTCTCAATTTCTCTTATTTTACCCTTACTTTTTCTGATAACCATTTCTCTAGTAGTTGGGTCTATTATGGCGAATCCTACTGAATCGTAACCTCTATACTCAAGGTTAATTAGTGATTCTTTGATTACTTCACCGAGGGGTTTATTAAATACTTTAAGTCCACCAATTTTACATATTATTCCTATTATGCCGCACAATACGTGGTACCTCAGGTTTCTACATGTGTTAGATATCTATTGGGAGCGAGAAATAAATGTTATTTAAGGTTGAATAAACGATATTCTTGAGGTCTATTACGTGAGGGTTTCGCATGAAGTTAGGTGATATAGGAGAGAAGGTACTAATAAGTAGAATTCAGTCTATATTACCTATGGCTTTTGAAAGCCTAGATAACGATGATGTCGCTGATATGAGGGTAAATAATATTTTACTAGCATTGAAAGTTGATGGTTTTTCCGTGTCTTCAATCAAGCTTCCTTGGCTTACTTGGAGCGATATCGGATGGAAGGCAGTTACCGCTGTTACAAGTGATTTTATAGTTAAGGGTGCAAGACCTTTAGGATATTTGGTGTCTATTGGAGTAACTAGAGATTTTGAGTGTAATGATTTTCTCTCGCTTATACAAGGTGTTAAAGATGCAATGAATTATTATAACGTGAAATGTCTTGGAGGAGACTTAAATTCAACTGATGAAGGGTTATGGATAGATATTGCTGGTATAGGCATGTTTAATGTTAAGCCTATACCCATTTCAGCTGGTGAGCCTAACTGTGCAGTATTAGTTACTGGTATGTTCGGATTAACAGGTATGGCAATAAATGCCTACCTTAAGGGTAGAAGTATAGATGCATTTAAGAAGTGTATTGAATCTATAAGGAGGCCTAAAGTGAACACTAAGCTTCTTGACCTAATAAGTAGGTATAGGGAGTGTATTTATGCTTCAACAGATGTAAGTGATGGTCTTGCCTTTTCGCTATGGAATATATCTAGGAGATCGAGGATATGCATAAGGCTAACAAGTATACCTATACATGAAGAGGTAAGGGAGTATGCTAGAATATATGGTGAGGACCCCATACAACTAGCTCTTTATGGAGGTGAAGAATATGAAGCTATACTACTTGTGGATAAGAAATGCTTAGAACATATACTTAATGATGCAAATGCTATGAACATAGAAATTAATGTCATTGGTAGTACTCTTGAAGGTAAAGGAGTATTCTATGAGGACAAAATAATCGAGCCTATTGGGTGGGATAATCTTAAAGGCTATACAAAGCTATAATATTTGAATTTATTATAGTATTATTGAAGGATAATGAAGTTTAAGAAAGTATTGATACTTGACGGCTATACAGATGAACCTGCTGGATTAGGCGTTCCTCCATATATTGATGTTTATCCTAGATATATCGCTGGAACTATATGGGCTGTAGATAAGTCGATAACTGTAAGGTACTTAACTGTTGATCAAGCTCGTAAAGATGTACATGGATTTATTAGTGAAGCAAATAGTTATGATCTAGTGGTTGTCATAGCTGGTGTAACTGTACCTGGTAAGTATCTTGGAGGAACGCCAATAAGGTTAAAGGAGCTGGACCAATGGTTTAGACTAATATCTAGACCATTGAAATTACTTGTTGGACCTGCAGCTCGTTTTGGTATTGGTGAAGTTGGAGGAAGAGTTGCTAAGCTACCCAAGCATGTTGAGGCTAATTTTGATTTCATAGTGAAGGGTGATGCAGAGCTATTTGTCTACGACTTATTAGCTTATGGTCCCGAGAAAGCTGATCCAAGTAGAGTACGTGAAGGTTATCATGAGATTGAGGACTTCATTAAACTTGGAACAAGTATAGTTAAACAACATCCTAATTACTCATATAACTTGATTGTTGAGATAGAGACGTATAGGGGTTGTCCTAGGTGGATTACTGGTGGTTGTAGCTTCTGTATAGAGCCTTTATATGGTGAGCCTAGGCAAAGAAGAATAGAGGATGTTGTAAAGGAGATTGAGCTTCTATATAAGCTGGGTGTAAGGCATTTTCGTATTGGTAGGCAACCAGACTTATTCGCATATCATGCTAAAGGTATTGGGGAAACAGAGTTTCCTAAACCTAATCTAGAGGCTATAAGGAAGCTATTCTATGGTATTAGGTGTGTAGCGCCAAACTTGGAAACACTCCATATAGATAATGTTAATCCTGGTACCATTTATCATCATCCTGTAGAGAGTAGGGAGATAGCTAAGATTATAGTTGAATACCATACTCCAGGTGATGTTGCTGCTATGGGTATTGAATCCGCTGACCCCAAGGTTGTAAAGTTGAATAACTTGAAGGTTTATCCTGATGAGGCTTTTGAAGCTATAAGGATAATTAATGAGGCGGGTTCGCGTAGAGGATGGAATGGATTACCTGAACTTTTACCAGGTGTTAATTTTGTTTATGGTCTTATAGGTGAAACTAAGGAAACCTATGTATTGAATTTAGAGTTTATGAAGAAGGTGTTAAATGCTGGTCTTATGGTTAGGAGGATAAATATTAGGCAAGTACTTGCTTTTCCAGGTACTCGTATGTGGAGTTATGGTGATAGTATAATTAGGAAGCATAGGAATGTGTTTAAGGTGTATAAGAAGCGCATGAGGGAAGAAGTAGATCTACCAATGCTTAGGAGGATAGTGCCTGTAGGTACGGTGCTCAGGAAGGTATTTACTGAGGTACATAGAGGCGAACATACATTAGCTAGACAAGTTGGTTCTTATCCACTACTTGTAGAGGTACCTATGAAGCTTGAGTTGAGGAAGTGGATTGACGTTGTAGTAATAGATCATGGATTTAGGAGTATAACAGGGTTACCATGTCCATTTAATATAAATAAAGTGCCTCCAAAGATATTGAGGATGTTGCCTAAGATGACGAAAGAGAAAGTGAATTTCATTCTAAGAGTTAGGCCTATAAAGGATAAATCACGGTTAAGAGAAGTTATCACAGAAGAACTCGTTAAGTGTATTGATGTTTAGCCCCCGGTTTTAACGGAAAAACGGTGAATAGTTTAAAATACTTAAATGTTTGCAAACTTATCATTGAGGAGATTGAAATGGGTCAACATGGTGAGGAATTAGAACCATTACCTTCACCAGCCTCTTACGATAGAGAGCATGGCGTAGTAAAGATTGCTGATAAGGAGATAAGAATTGGAGGACCTAAACCGAAGCTTCGTGAAGGAGAAAAGCTGTTAAGAGAAACTCAAAGTTTATGTCCTGTTTGCTATAGGCTTTTACCTGCAATAGTATTTGAGAGAAATGGAAAAGTGTATATTAGGAAGGTTTGTCCTGAACATGGTGAGGTAGAGGAACTCTATTTTGGTGACGTGAAACTTTATCATAGGTTTGCTTACTGGGAGCGTAAGCCCCGTGGAACGAGATACGTATATGTAAAGTTGACCGCTCCCTGCCCCTTTAATTGCGGTTTATGTCAAATACACTTACAGCATACAGCTTTAGCGAATATAGTGTTAACGAATAGATGTGATATTAAGTGCTGGTATTGTATTCCAGGAGACCATGAAATTCTGATTAGGAAGGATGGAATATTGTCTTTAGTAAAGTTAAAAGATTTAGAGAAGTATGCTTCACAATGGAATATAGTTGAAATAAACGGTATAAAGGGTGAGTACTCCGATGTATCACAAGCTAATATTGAAGTTTTAAGCTTCATTAATGGTAGGGCTACTTGGGTGAGGGTTATAAAATTATTTAGGAGGCAATACAAGGGCAAGGTAATTGAAATAACAACTAGGAGTGGAAGAAAAATACTATTAACTCCTGAACATAGAGTACCTGTATACTTGGAGTCAAGGAAGCTTAAATTCAAGGAGGCAAGAGCGCTTAGCATCGGAGATCACGTATTAGTAATCTATAGACTACCTACAATAGGTAGAGTAATAGATAAAATTAATTTAATGAACGAATTACGAGCTTTACCTAAGAATATTCAAGAGAAGATATACGTTAGAGGAGTAAATAGCATAGATCGCGTAATTAATGCAATTAAAGCTAAATATTACAATAAATCGCACTATTGGAGAAATAATAAGATCCTACCACTGAGTGTCTTCTATGAACATCTTAGTAGCTTAAATGATATAGACCTTAAAGGATGTTACTTAGGCCTTGATGCAACAAAACATCAAATACCAGTAATATTTGAACTCTCTCCAACTTGGGGTAAATTAATAGGGTACTTTATATCCGATGGTAATTATAGCTATAAGGATATGAGGATAACTGCAAGTAAGGATAATATCAGAAGTGAAATTACTAAATTAATAAATGAAATCGGATTACCGCATAGTATGTTAAAAGCTAAAGGTAAAGCTCCCCAAATAGTTATAGGAAGTAGGCTATTTAAAACAATAAGCGAACGTGTATTTGCAATACCTCCTAGGTCTCCACACAAGAGATTACCTAAATACTTCCTTAACTTACCAATGGAAACTAAGCTGGCATTACTGGCTGGGCTCATTAATGGTGATGGGTTCATTGAACGTGGACCCAAACATATACGGCTGGGATATGCTACAACATCTGAAGGGCTTGTCCGCGATCTAATATACTTATTTGCAAGTTTGGGTATCTTCGTCAGAATTAAGAAATGGTCTAAAGAGAGGTTTAAGCTAGCTAAACATGATGTTTACTTAATTCTCCTAAAAGGAAAGGACCTAGAGAAAACAATATCCTTGATACGTGAAATGCTTAGAGAAGATTATGTTAAAAAGTTATATGATGTGAAGATATCATTTAAGCGAAGAGGTAAAAGAATAGGTGATTTCGTAGTAGATGAAATTGTAAGTATAGCAGTGAAAGAATACGATGGAATAGTATATGACATAGAAGTAGACTCGATTTCACATACATTTGTAGTTCACGATGGAATTGTTGTAAGCAATTGCTTCTTCTTTGCTGAGCGTGCTGGCTACGTCTATGAGCCTAGTATTGACCAGTTAAGGTTTATGGTAAGGCAGTTAAGGAAGCAAGGAGTTACTATGGCAGTTCAACTTACTGGTGGTGAACCACTACTCCGAAATGACCTTGTCGACATTGTTAAGATGCTTAAGGAGGAGGGCGTTAGGCATGTACAGCTTAATACTAATGGTTTAAGAATAGCTGAAATGATGCTGGAAAATCCTGAGAAAGCCATAGGTTTCGTAAGAGAATTAAGGCAATCTGGAGTTAATACTGTCTACTTAAGCTTTGATGGGGTTTCACCTGAAGTTAACTTTAAGAATCATTGGGAAATACCATTTATATTCGAAGCCTTTAGACAGGGAAACATGAAGAGTGTTGTACTTGTCCCAACAGTTATGAAGTCTTATAACGATCATGAACTTGGAGATATAATAAGGTTTGCTGCATATAATATGGATATTGTTAGAGGAGTAAACTTTCAGCCAGTTAGCTTAACGGGACAAATGAGGAAGCAGGAGAGGGAAAAATATAGGATAACAATCCCTGACGCCATTAAGAAAATTGAAGAGCAAACTGATGGCCAAATACATAGGGATGCATGGTATCCTGTACCAATAACAGTACCAATATCGAGATTCATTGAAGCGGCTACAGGTGAGTTTAAGTTTGAAATGGCTAATCATCCACACTGTGGTACAGCAACTTATGTTTACGTTGAGAGAAAGAATGGTAAACCATTTAGATTCATACCAGTTACGGATTTCATTGATGTAGATGGATTAATGGAGTACCTTGAGCAAAAAGCGGAGGAGTTAAGGAGCGTAAAGAGTAAGACAATAAGATATCTTAAGGCATTAAAGGTTATTTCGAAGCTAAAGTCATTCATAGATGAATCAAAAGCACCTAAGGAAGTTAATGTATGGAAGATGATATTCAATATATTCGTTAAGAGAAACTATAAAGCCTTAGGAGAATGGCACTATAACTTCCTATTCCTAGGAATGATGCACTTCATGGACCTATACAACTACGATGTACAAAGAGTTATGAGATGCAATATACATTACCTAACGCCAGATGGAAGGATAATACCATTCTGTACATTCAACGTATTAAACGACCTCTATAGAGACTTCATACAAAAACAATACAAAATACCACTAGATGAATGGGTTAAGAAACACGGAGAGTTTAAGACCTATAAAAGAGACGTTAAGAGACTTGAAAGCCACGAGCTATATAGGAAGACATATGAAGAGTTCCTTAAGTAAAAGCCCATGAAGTTTCATGTTTTTAGCTTATCTGTTATTTCTAATTCTTCTAGTGGTCCATTGAGTAATATTTTCATTTTATTTAGTAGTTCTCTGCCAGCTAGTTTCTTATTTATAAGTGGGTGCGAATGGGCATGTATTTTAAATACGAGATCACCTATAATAACCCTAGTTAATGCTGTATGAAGGGTTATTGGAATACCTATAGGTAATATGCCATAATATTTATCTTGAACTTCAAGTAATGTTAATCCTAATTTTTCATAAAGGGAGTAGGGTATTAATACTCCACCGCTAAATCCTGTATCCACTATTAACTCTAATTCATGTTTCTCTTGCTTAGCAGTTATTATTAGAACTTTAATCCTAGGTGCCGGGGGTTTATAGTCTTTAGAGTACTTAAACTTCAACTAAGAATCCCCATACTCATTTCAACTTTATGTTCTTTAGTGACTTCACCTAGCCGAGCTATTATGCATTGCTTTGCATTTGATTTTCCTGCTACCATGAATGCTTCATCTTCATTGCCGCATATTTTAATTAATTCTCCATCACATATAATGACGTACTTACCCTTAAACTTCTCACCGTATTTTTCCTGAATTTCCTTTAACTTTCTCTCGCTCTTCTCTCTACATGAGAGGTACTCTAAGTAATCTCTACTGGTGGCTTCATTAATTAAAAGCCATAATTTCATAGCTTCTGTTAGAGCTCTACCTAGGGTATATCCTTTAAGAGCAGCAACACTCTTTACTCGCCTATAGATATCCCTATCAACATTCTTAACGACAATAACATTTCCTATATTCAACACCTAGATGAATAAGGGTATAACAGGTATATAAGGTTATACCGGTAATACCTCAGTGAAGTTTTAGTGTCATCACCTATCTAAAACCGGGAGCAATGATTTTATGAGGTTTACATCATGTTCTAAATCATATTACCTTCCATACTATATGAACTTCGTTTTTACATTCACATAACATGATCTCCTTAAGCTCTAGTTTAATAGCTTCATTAGTATCTTTGAATCCTAACCCCATAACCATACCAATTGCCTCTTTACCTCCAAAGATGTAGGGTGCTATGGTAACCCTAACTTCATCTACAACGCCTTCACTAAAGAAGCTCCAAAGGAGTTCACCTCCACCTTCAACAAGGACACGTCTTATACCTATTGAGTAGAGTAGTTCAAGAACTTTCCTAATACTAAGTTTAGGGGTTTCACCTACAACATATACTTCAACGCCCTTACTCCTTAATTTACTAATTTTCTTGTTATCGGCATACGTGGAGGTGAATATAATGGTTTTAGCTGATTTATCAGTAATTATTCGTGCATTTAATGGAATTCTAAGCCTACCATCAATTACAACTCTTATTGGATTCCTACCCTTAACATATCTTACTGTAAGCAGGGGGTCATCCTTAATGACTGTTCCTGCACCAACAATTACTGCATCGCACCAAGCTCTAAACCAATGAAGTCTCCTTAAATCATAAGGACAACTTAGCCTACTAAAACCAGTTCTACTAGCAATACGGCCATCAACTGTTTCAGTAACATAAACTAACACGTAGGGTTTATGCATAATCTACTCCTATCTAGTTAATTCTATGATGTAATATTTAGTACTGTTATCCTGTCTTTAGGATATTCCTTAATATGCCTTACTAATTGCTCAATGTTACTTAGTTTATTCAATAGTTTTTCGTCTGCAGTATACATGAATGCGCTATGCTTTTTTGCTAAGACTACGTAGTAAGCATCATAGACTGTTACAT
>Ga0190313_1001808_pt1 | contig 11169 bp, 9 predicted proteins | sample 4870071011_MG_FD_169989 | JGI IMG/M metagenome (GOLD analysis project Ga0190313, IMG submission 169989) | Hydrothermal vent sediment bacterial communities from Southern Trench, Guaymas Basin, Mexico - 4870-07-10-11_MG | ecosystem: Environmental > Aquatic > Marine > Hydrothermal vents > Sediment ...
TCCTCAGTTGCTGGTTTTGCCCAAGGAATATATTTTAATGTTTCAGAACATCCTCTTAGTTCCACTCCATATTTTTTATATTCTTCTGCTAAATCTGGCAATATTTTTTCTGCGATATTTTTATGAACAAGTAAGGTTTCCATAGCATTACAAACCCCTGGTCTCTGACATTTAGCATTAATAGCAACTGTTTTTGCCATTTCTAAATTTGCTTCATCATCTATATATACATGACATACTCCTTTATAATGTTTAATAACTGGCATACGTGCTCTTTCAGTAACAAACCTAATAAGTCCCTCCCCGCCTCTTGGAATAATAAGATCTATATATTCTTCCAATTCCAACATATATTCTATCAATTTTCTTTCTGGTGTTGGAACTACCTGAACTACATCCTCTGGTATATTAAATTCTTTTAAAGTTTCTCTAAAAATCTCTCCTAAAGCAAGGTTTGAATTTAATGCTTCTTTCCCTCCCCTTAAAATCACTGCATTCCCACTTTTAAAACAAAGACCCGCAGCATCAATAGTAACATTAGGTCTGCTTTCATAAATTATAGCTATTACTCCCAAGGGTATTCTCATTCTTCCAACTAAAAGACTATTTGGTCTTTTCCACATTTTTACTACTTCTCCAACTGGATCAGGAAGAGCTGCAACTTCTTCTAATCCTTTAGCCATACTTTCTATTATCTTATCTGTAAGAGTTAAACGATCAATAAAAGCTTTAGTTTGTCCCTGAAGCACTGCTTGATTTACATCTTTTTCATTAATTTTCTTTAATTCTTCTCTATTTTCTCTTAATTTTTGAGCCACTTTTTTTAGAACATCATTTTTAATCTCTGAAGAAAGAGTAGCCAAGTTTCTTGAAACTATTTTGGCTTTTTTAGCCATTCCCAAAATTAACTCTTTAAGTTGATTTTCTCCCATTTTTCCCTCCTTTACTTAAAAAAATTCACAAATTTATAAAAATTGCTTTAAAAATAAAAAATTTTTGATAATATTAACTTAATATTTTAACCTAAAAGAAAAAAAATGGGAGAGATAGACAAACTCCTTAAACTTACTCAAAAAAGTTTAATTCCTTTACCAAGAATAGGTAAAGAAATTTTAGAAACCCTTTTATTAAAATCTGAAGGTGAATTTATTGAACTTATTACTAATGATCCTGAACTCTCTTCTCTTATTCTTTCAATGGCAAATCAACCTAAGTATAGAAAAGACAATCCTCCTGTTGAAGATGTAAGATTAGCTTTATTAATTCTGGGAGAAGATTTGACAAAAATTTTAGTTTTGGGATTTATTTCTACAAAACTTTGCAAAACCACTTTCAATGAATTTAATTTTCATTTATTTTGGGCAAGATCTCTTGCTAATTTATGTTTTTCTTTTTTATTTGCTTCCCAATTTGAAATCTATTCCTCTCACCTACATGTTTCATCTTATCTTATGGATTTCGGAATAATTGTTTTATATTCTTTATTTCCTGAAGGCTATCTTAAAGTTCTAAGATTAAAAAAATTAGGAAAAAATCTTTGTCAAGCTGAAAAAGAAATTTTTGGAGTTGATCATGCCACTATAGGAGGTGAATATTTTGAAACTTATAATTTCCCTCGTAGATTTGTGCTTAATATTCAGTATCATCATCAATTTCCGGATTTACCAGAGGAGATACCTCCTGAAGTATTTGAAGATATAAAAATTCTAAATTTTATAAATCTTGGAGTTGGATGCTACTTCAGTATAAATAGAGAAAGAAAATTTAAAGAATTCAAAAGTGTTGCTAAAACCGATTTTAATTTAAACAATTCTCAGGTAGAATATCTTATAAACTCTCTTCCTAAATGGGTAAACCCTTTTTATGAATTTTTAGGCTATAAAGATTTTCTTCTTATTCCTTATAGTGAATGGTTAAAGAAAAGAGATGAAGAAATAAAAAAAGAAATTAAAAAGCTTGAAGAACAAAAGAAAAAAGAAGAAACACTTATAGAAATATATCAAGATGAATTAGCAAAAATTACAAGAGAAAAAGAGGCTCTTCTTAAAGAAATAGAAATTCTTAAGAAAAAACTTGAAGAAAGTTCTATTTTAGATCCTTTAACTGGCCTTTACAATGAGGGTTATTTTTTTAAAAGATTAAAAGAAGAACTTTTAAGAGCTAAAAGATATCGTAGAATTGTAAGTATACTTTTAATAGAAATAGATAAATTTTCACAGATAATGGAACTTTTTGGTGCAGAAGAAGAAGAAAATATTATAAAAGTTTTAGCTAAAAATATTTCCAGAAATCTTAGAAGAATAGATATAATAGCAAAACTTTCCAAACCTGAACAATTTGCTATTATATTACCTGAAACTCCTTTATCTGGTGCTATGGTGGTTGCAAGAAAACTTTTAAGAACTATAGAAAAAACCTTTTATGAAAAATATAATACGGTTTTTTCTCCTTATATAGTTGTTATTTTTTATGATCCTCTTAAGATCGATCCTAAAACTGATCCTAAAGTAGAAAGTATTTTGAATATTTTAAATAAAGGAATTAATTTTTTAAAAACAAGAGCACAAAAAAAAATCTTATCTTTGATTATGGACAAAGAAATTGAAATTCCGCAAAGTTAGGATTGATAAATTATTAGTAAGTCGTGGTTTTTGCGAAAGCAGAGAAAAAGCTCAAGCTTTGATCTTAGCAGGTAAGGTATGGATTTCCATAGATTTAAAAAATTTTCAGAGAATTGAAAAACCAGGCACTTTGGTTCCTGAAAATATAAAACTTAAAATTGAAAAAAGTTTACCTTATGTATCGAGAGGTGGTCTTAAATTAGAGAATGCTTTAAAGGTTTTTAAATTGGATGTAAAAAATTTAGTCTGTTTAGATATTGGAGCCTCAACAGGAGGTTTTACTCATTGTCTTTTATTGCATGGAGCTAAAAAGATTTATGCTTTGGATGTAGGAAAAGGACAACTTCATTATTCTTTAAGATTAAATCCTCAGGTAATTGTAATGGAAGGAATCAATGCCAGATACTTAACTGTTGATATGTTTCCTGAAAAATTTGATTTAATAACAGTTGATGTTTCCTTTATTTCATTAAAAAAAATTTTACCAGCTTTAATTTCTCTTCTTAAATCTAAAGGAAAAATTTTAGCTTTAATAAAACCGCAGTTTGAAGTTGGACCAAAGTTTGTAAAAAAGGGGGTAGTAAAAAATCCTTGGTTACATAAAAAAGTTGTTGATGAAATCTGGGAATTTTCAAAAAATTTAGGATTAACCCCTTTAGGTATTTCTGAGAGTCCCATACTTGGACCTAAAGGAAATAAAGAATTTTTCATTCTTTTAAGTCTCTCTTCATCCTCTTGACAAACCACTAAATATTTAATATTATTTTTAAATAACTATTATCTTGGGGGATCGTCTAATCGGCAGGACGGTGGACTCTGGATCCACTAGTGGTGGTTCGAATCCACCTCCCCCAGCCATTTATTTCTTTTAAAATTTTATTTTTAAATTTTATTTATGTCCAATTTCTTTAAAATTCCCCTTTTAAATTTTTTTTCTTTTCTTTTAATTCTTATCTTTTCCTTATTAGGAGGATTTTTTATGGAAGCAAAGGCTCAAAATATAGATTCTTTAATAACTAAAATAAAAGAAAAAAAACTCTCTAATGGTCTTACTGTGCTTTTCTATCCTTATGAAAGAGAAAAAGTAGCCACAATTAAACTTTGTGTAAAAATAGGAAGTTCCTATGAAAATGAAAAAGAAGCTGGTATAACTCATTTAATAGAACATATGATTTTTAAAGGAACTGAAACTAAAAAACCAGAAGATATAGTAGGTGTAATAGAATCCTTAGGAGGCTATATGAATGCCTTTACTTCATACGATTATACTTGTTATTATATAGCTGGTCCTTCTACCATTGTTGAGAAATCTTTAGAAATACTTTCAGATGTAGTTTTTCATCCCTTTTTTGATCCAGTAGAACTTAAAAAAGAAAAAGAAGTGGTTATAGAAGAAATGAAAATGCGTTTAGATAACCCTTTTGTAGTTCTTTTTGAGAATATTATGAAAGCTTCCTATCAAAAATACCCTTATAAAAGACCTATTATTGGTTATGAAAAAACTGTTAAGTCTTTTAAAAGAGAAGATCTTTTAAAATTTGTAAATCAATTTTATGTTCCTGAAAATATGGTTCTTACAGTAGTAGGAAATATATCTGAAAAAAAACTTTTTTCTCTTATTAATAAATATTTTATAGATCTTCCCCAAAGAAAGCTGAAGATAGTAAGGTTTCCAGAGGAGACATACACAAATAAACCCACTTTAGTATGGGTAAAAAGACCTGTTAAAGAAGGATATTTTGCTTTTTCTTTACCTTGTGCTTCTTTTAGAGATGAAGATGCTCCCTTTTTAGATCTTCTTGCAGAAATTTTAGGAGGTGGTGAATCTTCTCGCCTTTATTTGAAATTAAAAAGAGAACTTAATTTAGTAAAAACTATATCCGCTTCATCTTTCACTCCTTATGGACCAGGACTTTTTGAAATATATGGAACTGCTGATCCACAAAATTTCAAAAAAATTATTGAAGAAGTTATTAAAGAATTAGAAATGATAAAACAATTTGGTGTAAGTGTTGAAGAATTAGAAAAAGCTAAAACTCAAATTCTTTCTGATTTTATTTTTTCATCTGAAACATCTGAAGGACTTTCAAGTCTTCTTGCAAGATTTCAAATACTTCGTGGATCTTATAAAGATATACTATGGTATCAAGAAAAAATAAAAAATGCTACTATTGAAGATCTTATCAAAGTTTCTCAAAAATATTTTAATTTTCAAAAAATGGTTGCTGGTTTTCTATCCGAAAAAAAACTTTTTACAGAAAAGGATTTTCAAGAAATATTGGCAAAAATCAAAAGCAAACCTTCTCCTGAAATTTTTACTTTAAATAACGGACTTAAAGTTATTTTGTATCCACAAAATGATATTCCTACTGTAGGAATAACTCTTGCTTTTCCTGGTGGATTAAGATTTGAGACAAAAGAGACAAATGGACTTTTTCAAGCTCTTGCCCTTTTGTGGACAAGAGGAACAAAAAATTATACAGCGGAAGAACTGGCAGAAAAACTTGAATCTATCGGAACTACTATAAAAGGGTTTTCAGGAAGAAATACTTTTGGTTTAAATGTTCTTTCCCTGTCTTCTAAATTAGATGAATCTTTAGAATATTTTAAAGAAATTTTACTTAATCCAGCTTTTGATGAAAATGAGTGTAAAAAAGCAAAACCTGAGCTTATTTCTTTATTATTAAAACAGCAAGATCAGCCACTTCACCTTGCAGTAAATGAATTTTTAAAAGTGCTTTTTCCTAATCATCCCTATGGTTTAAATTCAGCAGGAAGTTTAGAATTTTATCAAAAATTTACCTGTAAAGATTTAAGAGATGCTTATAAAAAATTTGTAAGACCTAATAAAGGAACCTTAGTTATAGTTGGAAATTTTGATCCGTTTTTTCTAAAAGAAAAAATTAAAACTCTTTTAATGGATTGGGGCAGTCAATCTCATAAAACTATACCTGAAGAACCAGAGCCCACTTATCCTAAAAAGCTTATAACCCGTTTAGAAAAAGAAACTTATCAAACCCAAATATTACTTGGTTTTCAAACTCCTGGATTAAATTCTAAAGAAAAAGTTACTTTAGAGGTTTTGAATAGTGCTCTTTCTGGACAAAATGGAAGACTTTTTAGAATACTTAGAGATGAAAGATCCTTAGCCTATGTGGTAACTTCCTTTTTAATTTTTTATCCTAAGAAATCTGCTTTTGTCTTATATATAGGATGCTCTCCTGAAAAAGAAAAAGAAGCAATTTCAGGATTTTGGAAAATTTTAGAAAAAATTAAAAAAGATGGTTTTGAGCCTGAAGAAATAGAGAGAGCTAAAAATAGATTAATTGGAACTCAAAAATTGAGTTTACAAAGTAATCTTTCTATATCTGAAGATATGGCAGTAAATGAAGTTTTAGGTCTTGGATGGAATTACAGTTCACTTTATGAAAATTTGGTAAAATCTGTTACCCAAGAGGATATAAAAAATTTAATTAAAACTTTTCTTAAAAAGGAAAGGTCTGTATTATTTATATTGGGAAAAAAATGAAAATAGAAATAATAAGTAATTCTGAAAAAGACACTATTAATTTAGGAAAAAAATTGGGAAAATTTCTTAAACCTGGAGATTTGATTCTTCTTTATGGAGAGCTTGGTTGCGGAAAAACTACTTTTGTAAAAGGTTTAGCACAAAGTTTAGAAGTTGATCCTGAAATTTACATTACCAGTCCTTCTTTTTCTTTAATAAATATTTATGAAGGTAAATATACTATCTTTCATGTAGATCTTTATAGACTTGATGCTGCAGAAGTTGAAGAATTGGGTTTATGGGAATATTTAAATAATGGTGTAGTTATTATTGAGTGGGCTGATCGAATAAGTGAAAATCTTAAAGAAGACTATATAGAAGTTTTTTTTGAATTTTTAGATACTTCAAAAAGAAAAATCATTTTTATTGGTTATGGAGAATGGAAAGAGCTCCTAAAAGGCATGGATTGGGATGTGTTATAATATTAATAGAAAATTTTTCTAAAAGCCTCTCTAACTTTTTATTCTCAAAATAGCCTTTTAAAAGTGCTTTTTTAAATTCCTGTATTTCTAAAAATTCCTTTAATGCATAAATAACACCACCTGCTATATAAATTCCTCCTTCTGGTAAACTATAAAAAGCAAGCTGTGAAATCTTTCTTCCTAAGAGTTCAAAAAATTTTTTAATTACTTTTAAAGCCTTAGGATTTTTATCTTTAGCAAGTGCTGTAATTTTTTCTGGATCAAGGCTTTCATTAAAATAATATTCATACCAATAACTTAAAGCTTTACCTGATAAAGCTTTTTCCCAACTTAATTCTTCTCCTTTTTTTTCTAAAAATTTTAAATAATTAAATTCTTCTTCATCTAAAGAAGAAAAAAAGATATGTCCTCCTTCAGTAGGTAATATAATTAAAGGATTTTCTTTTACTAATATTGCCTCTCCTAAACCTGTTCCAGGAGCAATAAAAGCTTTAGGTTCTTTTTTGGAACTCTTAGCACTTTTTATGTTAAAAATTTCACTTTTTTTTAAGCTCAGTATGCTTGCTGATAAAGCTTGTAAATCATTTATAAGAATAACTTCTTCAAATCCAAAAATTTTTTTTAATTTATATTTTGATACTTTCCACTCCAAATTTGTTAAGTGTGCTTGATTTCCAATAACTGGACCAGCTACAGAAAATACTGCTATATTTGGTTTTTTCTCTAAAGATATATCTGAAAAGTATTTTTTAACTATATCATAAATATTTTTAAAATTTTTACTTTTATAAACCTTTAACTCAAAAAATTTTTTACTACTTTTTCTAACTAAAGTTAATCGTGATTTTGTTCCCCCTATATCAGCAATTAATATCATTTATTAAGATTGTTATTTTTCTTTATTTTTATATAATGTTTATCAAAAAGTTCAATAATTTTTGATGTAAGATCTATTTCTGGTGAGGCATAATAAATTCCTGGTTGGTTCTTTTCTAAAATTAAATCATATTTTTCCTTTTGAACAAATTTTTTTATAACTTTTTCTAATTCTTTAAAAACTGGATCTAACATTTTTTTTTCATATTCTTTCATTTCATATTGAGCATCCTCTTGCATACCTTTAAGTTCTCTGAGCATTTTTTGATATTCTAATTGTTTTTTTTCTTTTACTTCTTGTGACCAAAGAGAACTCTTTTTCTCTATTTCATTTTTTAATTCTTGAAGTTCTTTTGCTTTTTTCTGTATTTTTGCTGATAATTCATTATATTTTTGTTGAAGTTGACTCATAACCTCTTGACCATATTTTGAATTATTAATTACCTTTTTAACATCTATTACTCCAATCTTTAAAGTATTTTGAGCATAAACATATTTTATTAAACTTAAATTAAAAACAATTAGAATAAATACGAGTTTTAAGAAATTTTTATTCATTTTCAAAAACCTCCTTATTTTATAATTATAAAATCTACTCTTCTATTAATTGCCCAACATTCTTCATTACTTTCCTTACAAAGAGGTTTTTCTTCACCAAAACTTATAGTATTAATTCTATTTTCTTCAATTCCAAATTTTACGAGAACTTTTTTTATCTCTTGTGCTCTTTTTGCTCCAAGTGCCATATTATATTCATTTGTGCCTCTTTCATCACAGTTTCCCTGAAGTTCAACTTTTATTTTTGGATGTTCAAGAAGATATTTAACATTTTGTTTTATTCTACCCCACATATCATCTCTAATTGAATATTCATCAAAATCAAAAAATATAGCCAAAAGCGGAGCAGATCCTCTTCCATAAAGCTCCCAGTATTTTTTATCTTTCTTTTGAGGAATAATTTCTTCAGGTTTGAAAACTTCTTCAGTAGCATTAACTTTTATTTCTTTTTCCCCGATTTTTTCTTCAACTTTTTGAGGTTTTTTAACTTCCTCTTTAGATTTTTCTATAACTGGTGTAGGAGTTTCAATAACTGATGGAACTTCTTTTTTTGCACAACTAAATAAAAAAAAACAAATTATAACCAAATACAAAAATCTTTTCATAACTTCCTCCTTAGCTATAACCTGTTATATCTAATTCTAATAGAAAATCTCCTAATAAAAATTCTAATTCTTTTCTAATATATACACTGATCTCATAAAGTAAAATTAATTCATGAGAAATTGTCTGAGTAAGTAAAGCATATTCTTCTGAAGAAAAAAGTCTTAAAAGTCTATTGCAAAAATATTCTCTACAAAGATACGGTCTGGCAAAAATTTTACAACCTGTAGGTCCAACAAAAAAGCATCTTCCTGGAACTTCTCTTTCTTTTGGGATTTCTATATTAAAAAACATATTAATAAGAAGAACATTAATTGTTACTTCGTTTTCAAGTCCAATTTTACAGCAGCCTTTCTTTTCAATAACAGAACATATATAACATTCTTCAAATGTTCCAAGTTTTTCCATAAGTTCATTGGATTTTTTTATAGCTTTTTCGTAATTTTTAAGTTTGTCCAAAAATTTTTCATCTTTATAAAAATATTCTTTCCAATCTGTAAAAAGCTCTTCAGCGATTCTTATTTTTTCCAAAATAAGAGAAGTAGGATCTGGATTTATAACTCTTAAGTATTTTAAATTTTTCAACATAAACTTAATTTTAAATTTTAATAATTATTAAAATGTTATTATAAAACTTAAAAATAAATAATAAATTATTTTAGGTTAATTTAAACAAAAGTTATAAAAGTAAAATAATTTCTTATGTTTTAAATTTAAAAAATTATTATAAAAGCTTCAGTAAATTATAGTTTAAAATTAGGTATATAATTTTAAAATTTTTTTACATAATTTTCTACATCTTATTTAAATAAGTTTTAGACAATTTTATTAACAAAGGTATAGAAAGTAATTGTAAGGTAATGGAAGTTATAATAAGAGCATAGATAGAGATATCATAAAGAATTCCTAAGAAAAAACTTCCTAAAAACCAGAAAAAGCCATAAAAAGTGTTAAAAATTCCATAACCAGTTGCTCTTTTATCCTTAGGTATAAAAAAAGATATGGCAGCTCTCATAATAGATTCTTGAGCTCCCATTCCTATTCCCCAAAGTATCATACCTAATAAACTTACCTTAAAATCCCCTAAAAATACACAGGGTGCAAACAGAAAAGAAATAAGAACAGAAAAAATTAAAATTACAAAACCTTTTTTATCAAAAAGATATCCAAAAATAAGTGCAGAAATAGCATCTATTCCCATAGCTATAGCATAAAAAATAGGTATCCAAGAACCTATTAAAATTTTTGTTTTTTTAAAGTGATAGGCTATAAGAGCAAAATCTGCATAACCAGCTCCATAAATTCCTATAGTAAAAACATAAAGCCAAAAACCTTTAGAAAAAATTTTACTTTCTATAGAAGATTTTTCTTTTTCAAATTTTTGAGGATGAGGATATAAAAGAATGGAAAAAAGAAGTATTAAAAGTGCTAAAAGCGCAGGTATTAATAAAATAGTAAAGGAAAGTTTATAACTTCCAGTATAAAATAAAATTGAAGCTATTATTATAGGTCCTATTATAGCTCCTATTTGATCCATAGCTTCATGAAAACCAAATCCTTTTCCTCTTCCTAATTTAGAGGTAGCAAAAGATAAAATAGTATCTCTTGCAGGAGTTCTTATAGCTTTTCCTATTCTTTCAGTTAAAACAAGACAAATAGCCTGAAACCAGGTCTTGGTTAAAGCAAGAGAAGGAACAGAAATTAAATTTATGAAATAACCTAAAAAAGTAACAGTCCAGTATTTTTTTATTTTATCTGTTAAATAACCTGAAATTAAACGTAAACCATAGCCTATAAATTCTCCTAAACCAGCTACAAATCCAACCACTGTTGCACTTGCTCCTAAGGTAGCAAGATAAGGACCTATAATACTTCTTGCCCCTTCATAAGTTATATCTCCTAAAAGACTGACTAAACCAAGGAAAATTATTAATAAAAAGGGAGACCTTTGTGTCATTTTAAAATTTTTCCAGATCCTTATCTGTATTTCTTATAATTTTACAAAGCTTAAGAGCAAAGGAAAAGATTTTGGAATTCTCGCATAGCAGATTAGAACTCTAAGTGTCATCAGTCCTTTAGGCAGTTAAGGGAGGACGCTATCTCCCTGTATTTAATCAGGCAATATAGCAGAAACAAAAGCGCTTTTATCAAAAGGGACCAAATCTTCTGGTTTTTCTCCCAAACCTATAAATCTTATAGGCAAATTATATTTATGAGACACCGCTATAGCTATTCCACCTTTTGCAGTTCCATCCATTTTAGTAATAATTACACTGTGAATAGGTATTGCTGAAGAGAAGTGTTGAGCCTGACTAAGAGCATTTTGTCCAGTTGTTGCATCAAGGATTAAAATAATTTCCTGAGATTCTGGCGGAATAAGTTTATTCATAACCTTTACCATTTTTTTTAATTCTTCAATAAGATTATATTTAGTATGAAGTCTTCCTGCAGTATCAATGAGAGCTACATCAATATTATTTTTTTGAGCATAAGTAATTCCTTGATAGATTACAGCTCCTGG
>Ga0190313_1001810_pt1 | contig 11156 bp, 9 predicted proteins | sample 4870071011_MG_FD_169989 | JGI IMG/M metagenome (GOLD analysis project Ga0190313, IMG submission 169989) | Hydrothermal vent sediment bacterial communities from Southern Trench, Guaymas Basin, Mexico - 4870-07-10-11_MG | ecosystem: Environmental > Aquatic > Marine > Hydrothermal vents > Sediment ...
GTAATAACAGGAAACGACTTAATTGACGAAAACAGACCGGACATGTATATTCTCGATTCAGATGGAATGGGCGGGGATGAGACTGAATACCTTCAATTTGCCGGCTCCGGTATAATGGTTACAGGGTATGCGCCTATTTTTGGCAGTATGATGGCGGGCAGCGCTTTTAATTGCGCTGCCGGCGCTCTGATGCTGAAAAATCGGATTAAATACAGGTGCCCGGTTCAGGATAATCCCCACTCCGTAAACCTGTGTTTAAAAACCGAACCTGCTGATATTGATTATATCAGATGTATAAAAAATAATTGGAGCGGAGAAACTGCCGCTGTAAGCCTGCGGCGGGCCGAAGTCTGAGCGATCCATTAGGGAGGAAAATGAAACAGATCGAAGAAACATTAATCAATGAAATTGCGGTAATTCTATCCAAAGATTCTGCGGCAATATCCCCTGAAACACCTTTGAATGAACTCGGAGTCGATTCTTTAAGCTTTGTCGAGCTTCTTGTTTTTATTGAAAAAGCATTCAAAATACAATTAATGGAATCAGGTTTGACCAAAGAAGATTTTCAGACTGTTCATTCCATCTCATCGACCATAAGCAAGATGAGCAACCCGCCCTTATAAGCTATAGATGGTTCTTTCAGGATTATTAAAACTTATCAAAAACAGGCGGTATTTAACCGGTATGGACTGGCTTGTTCATGTGTTTGACTATATGACCAAACAGGCCACCGGCGTTGGTAACATCTCACAGATTGTCCTTGAGCTGGCAGGTGAATTGGATGAAAATCAACTTAAAAGCGCCCTTAAGAAGTTGACCCAAAAGTATCCGCTCCTCTCAGGGCATTCGGCTCGGGCTTTTAATCTGGCCCCATACTGGAAAATACCATCAGAAAAAAATACTGTCAGGATACCGTTTAATACTGATCAAATCGGAACAGACGCAAAAAACGGCGAAATAATCCGCTTACTGGAACGATCTGTTAATGCTCCCTTTAACAGCGAAAAGGAACACCTTGCGTTTAATCTTATAAAAGCGGGAAAAAAAAGTTTTTTAGCTATGACATTCGATCACCGTTTGTTGGACGGAAGGGGTGCTGAGGCATTCTTAGGTTTGCTGCAGGATGAATGGAGCAGCAATTTTGATCTGCCAACGGATGTTTCTGTTACGGAACCGTCACATCTTTCCGGGTGGGGTCGAAAATTTAAGGCAGGGCAAAAGGTTAACCGGTTATTTTCACAGCTATCTAAAAATGCGCCGCCCCGTGTTTTACCGAACAAAACGGCCCTAAAACATTCTGCTTTCAAGTTTAAGCTGCTTTCTTTTAGCAAGGAAGATAGCGATAGAATTATTGAAAAATCTAATGATGAGGCTGGATACCTGATGCTGATGCCTTTTCTGCTGGCAGCCTCTGTTAATGCCCTGCATCCGGTTTTCAAAGCAAGGGAAATAGCGGGCAGTGATTATCTGGTGCCGGTAGGGATAGATATGCGTTCGCCTGAAAAGGTTAAAAAGCAAATATTTTTTAACCATGTTTCTTTTTTCATGCTCAAACTTCAGGCGGACAAATCAGATGATCTGAATTTTATTTTAAACTCCATCAAATCTCAGATATATGACCAGGTCCGGGACGGCATGCTGAACAATTTTATAGAAGCCGGCATGCTTTTACGAATTGTACCCCTTGCTCTATTAAGCCGCTTGATACTACTGCCTTTAAAGGGAGCCATCTCGTCTTTAAGCTTTTCTTATGTTGGAGAATCCGCATTCAATCCAAATGAGTTTATGGGCCGGGAAGTAGTAAACCTTACCCATATGCCCAGAGTTCCGGTACCGCCCGGTATTGGAATATTTTTTCAAAAATTTAAAGGAAGAATCAACGCTGTTTTATCCTATAAACAGGATCTGTTGTCCGATAATGAGGCAAACTTGATTATAGCTGCCTTGAAATCCGTGCTTGGAGTCTGAGATGTCCCACAAACAAATAGAATGTGACGTGCTGGTTGTGGGGGGCGGTGTTGCCGGTTTATGTGCCGCCGTCACCTCTGCCCGGGCAGGTGCGGAAACTATCCTGATTGAAAAAAACGATTTTCCGGGCGGCACGGCGGTTACCGGTTTGCATCGTTTTATTTGCGGACTCTATTTAAACGGCGTAACAATGCCGGAAAACACCCTGAACAGGGGTATTGTGCGTGAAATTGTTGCAGAACTAAAAAAACTTGCCCCAGGGACAAATATTCGTAAAATGGGAAGGGTGTATGTTCTTCCGTTTTCAACCGGAGATCTTGTTTCCGTTTTCAGGGCCTTGAGTGAAAATACTGACCGCCTGCTTCTTTTATATAATACCCAAGCTGTTTCCGTACGATCCTGGCATGACAGGATTGTCTCCGTAACCGCATATGATTTAATGGACCAAATTGATATCAAGGCCGGATTTGTCATAGATTGTTCTGGCGATGGTGTAATAATTAAAAAAGCCGGTTTGAAATACAGATCGGCGACGCCGGATAAGCGTCAATTGGCAGGATTTACATTTCAGGTCAAGGGGCTTTGCCCCCCGGATGAGATGGTAAGTATTAAGGTGCCGTACTATCTGGCCCAGGCAGTAAGAGCACAAAAGATTCCCTTGCACCTGAAGTTTACCACTTTTTTTGCAGCGGATGATGCGGATAAAGGTTTTTGCCGACTCTCCATTCCTCCCGGTTCAGGAGCGAATAGAATTTTACAGGCGCAAGCGGATGCCAGGCTGGTACATTCTATTCTTAGAAAAAAAATTCCTGCTTTTCAGGATTCCTGCATTATAGAAAAATCTTCAGCCGTAGTTGACCGGGAGGGGATACGTTTAAACGGTGAATATTTATTGACCGGAGAGGATGTGTTAAAGGGTAAAAAATTTTCTGACGGCATAGTCAAAAATTCATGGCCGATAGAGTTTTGGGACCAAAACCGGGGGCCATACTATAAATATCTGTTACCTGATGATTACTATACAATTCCTTGCGGATGTCTTAAGGATAAAATAATAAAAAATTTTTTATGCGCTGGACGGTGTATATCCGTAACCGCTGAAGCATTAGGTTCCACCCGGGTTATGGGCACCTGTATGTTGCTGGGTGAACAGGCCGGTCGAGTCGCTTGCAAAATGACAAAAAGGTAGTTATGCGTATATTATTGATCAAACCGTACCCTGAACTTCTGGTCGCCCGGCGTCTGCAGGAAGGGTTCCTTCACCTTGAGCCGCTGGAGCTTGAAATTGTAGCTGGAGGCATTCCTGAAGAGAATGAGGTCAAAATACTCGACTTGAGCCTGGAGAAAGACCCAATAAAAGAGTTCCAAATAATTCTTGAACAAATGTCTCCCGATATGGTCGGTTTTACAAGTTACAGTTCCAATTCATACCAGGTTAAAAAGCTGGCCGGTATTGTAAAGAAATTGAACAGTTCGATTGTAACCGTGGTGGGAGGCCTGCACGCCACCATAGTGCCCCATGATTTTGCCGTTGATGATATAGATATCATTGTCCGTGGCGAAGGCGGCACTGCCATGGAAAAAATTGTAAATAGATTTAAGTGTAATAGGCCTCTTTTTTTCGATAATAGGTCTTTATCACCAAAGGATCCGGAATTTAATTTAAAAGTCATGCTGCCGGCTCCGGATTATCCCAAACTTGAAGAGATTCCTGCTCCACGCCGTGATCTGGTAAAAAGGTCACGTTATTATTGTGTCTGGACATCCAGCCCTGGTAAAAAGCTTGATTCTATTTTTCCCCGGGTTGCAAGCCTCCGCACATCACTGGGGTGCGTATTTTCATGTTCCTTTTGCGTTGTTCCCAAGGTTATGAACGGCAAGTATCTGCAACGGAAACCTGAAGATGTGGTTGATGAGATAGAATCCCTTTCCGAAAAATATATCTATTTTGTAGATGATGAGATGTTCCTTAACGCTGCCCGGACAAGACGAATTGCAGAGCTTCTTTTAGAACGCAGAATAAAGAAGCATTATATCAGCTGGGCAAGAAGCGATACCATTGTTGAGCATCCTGAGCTGTTCCGTTTGTGGAAAAAGGCCGGATTAAGTACTGTTTACGTAGGTCTCGAATCGATGAACAAGGCCAGCCTGGATGAATTTAACAAAAAGACAGGGGTTGAAACCAATCGTAAAGCTGTTGTCATCTTGCGTGATATCGGAATTACCCTGCATGCCAGTTTTATTGTTAAACAGAATTTTACCAAAAAGGATTTTAAACAACTGGAACAGGATGTAAAAGATATCTGCCCGGCGGAGCTTTCGTTTACCGTACTTTCTCCTTCACCGGGGACCCCTTTCTGGTATGAACAAAAAAACAGGTTTATTTGTGATTCATTTAAATATTATGATTGCATGCATACGGTTTTACCTACCCGCCTGCCTTTAAGGCAATTTTATCAACATTTCAGCGATCTTTACAGTTCGGCATTACGTTATAATCCCCTCAGGGTAAACAAGGTGCGGTACCCTTTGCGTGAATTAATAAAAGTTGTTTTTCTAGGAATAAAATTTGTGATCGCAACGCGGACTATTTACAAAGATTATATCCCGGAGCGAAAACGGAGCGAAAAAAAGTGAATATTGTTGAATTGATCAGAAAAGAGACCCTTGCTTTTCAGAATAAAACCGCAATTATACAGTGCGATGATAAGCTTTTGTACCAGGAATTGCTTGTAAAGATTACTCAGGCCGCGGATGAATTAAAACAAAATGGTCTCGGGAAGGGAGATCGGGTCGGCTTCTTATGTGAAGACTCCATAGATTATATTATTGTCTGTCTGGCCGTACTTTCTCTCTCTGCGGTGATAGTTCCGGTGCCGGGTTCCTGTTCACAGGCTGAAATAGATGAGCTTGTTTGCCGGATAGACCTGAATTTTTTTATCTTTGACAGGGCTGAATATTCTACTGAATCCTACAGCAATGACAGCAGGATTATTTTTGCCGATATTGTTGTGACAAAAGAACTTTGGATTTATAAACGGAGGGCCGACAACAGCTTGCCCGAAGAGTATCACGATATAGGCCCTGCGTTTATAAGATTTACATCAGGAACTACAGGTGAAAGCAAGGGAGTTCTCCTCTCCCATGAAACCATAGTTCAAAGAACGGATGCTGCTAATAATGCCCTGAATATAACTTCCGATGATGTGGTGATCTGGATGCTCTCTATGAGTTTTCACTTTGTGGTCACAATTTTACTTTTTTTAAGGCAGGGCGCAACCATTATAATCTGTTCAGGCTCGTTGCCCGAGTCACTGCAGCAAGGACTTAAAAACAATAGAGGCACATTTATCTATGCATCACCCTTTTATTACCGAATGATGATAAAATCAGATATGTTCCCGCCTGCAACATTCAGCTGCTTCCGTCTGGCAGTATCAACCGCCACACATTTATCTGTATCCACAGCCGTTGATTTTCACAGGAAATTCGGATTAGAACTCTCCCAGGCCTACGGTTTAATTGAGGTCGGGCTTCCGTTTATTAATAATTCAAAAAATTCTGCCAAACGTGAATCCGCAGGAAAAATTCTCCCTGATTACAGGCTCAGACTTGTAAATCAGAATCAAGAGGGAATCGGTGAAATATCCATCAAAGGTAAGGGGATGTTTGATGCCTATTTTTCACCCTGGAGGAGCAGAAACCAGGTTGCACCGGACGGATGGTTTGAGACCGGCGATCTGGGCAGGCTGGATAAGGACGGTTTCCTTTTTCTTGTGGGGCGTAAAAAAAACATTATAAATTTTAGCGGCATGAAAATTTTTCCATATGAGGTGGAATATGTAATTAATCAGTACCATGAGGTGCAAGACTCTCTGGTTTACGCTAATTCGCACAATATTTACGGAGAGCTGCCATGTGCCAGGATAGTGCTGAAAAACGGGGCAACAGACGATTTTGATTTAAACAAACTCAGAAAATTCTGCTATCAGCGCCTTGCTTCATATAAAGTCCCCAAAGAATTTATACTTGTAAAAGAATTAGACAGGACAGCCAGCGGCAAACTCAAGCGGAGATGATCTATAGATTGGTTTTTTCTTAATTCTAATTATGGAAATTTGTATGAAGTCCATGACAATATTGGCTGTTTTTAACATTATGTTTACCAGTTTTGCCTGTTTTTTGGTAAGAAAATGCTCAAAGGTAGTCATAATGAGAATTGCTGTGGGTTTTTTGCCGCTTTAAAGATATAAAATTTAACTTATGGATCTATATCAAAATGTGTTGGAGTTGCATAAAAAAAATGGTAACGGTTTACGGTTGAAAATAGAACGGTAACGCTGGCAACACCGGTTATGTGGGGATCAATGGTAACAGTGGCAACACCGTAGAGACAAGGCATGCCTTGTCTCTACTCAACCATGGGAACGGAAACTCTGACAAAAATGTCAGCCGTAAACCGGCAACCGTGAACGGTTACAAAAAGTGTTTGAATGATAATGGATAATCGATTCTTTGAACAACCCATCCTCAACTCTCCATATGGATATCCGGTGCGACACTGGGAGCTTGATAACTGTCTGATCTGCAAAGTCGGCACATATCCGACACATCCCGCCCGTTTGACAAACCAAAATCCGGCTGCATTGCGGTAAAGGTGATCAATCACTTGGGAGATGAGGTGATGAAGGTGTTTCGCGTACCGTGATGGAGCACGTCTATGACGTTTGATACAGTTTTCTTGCTGAAAGCGCAAAATTGAACTATATAAATTTTAGCGGAATTTAAGAGAGAAATAAAAGGATATAATGATGACAAACGAGATAGATTCCGAATCCATGGAGATTGAAGGCCTCGGTGACGATGAAGATTCCTCCTGGGGGGATTACCCAATTGACACAGTATTGATCAGGAATGAAAATCGAACAGTCCATGATGTATTACGGAGAATTAAGAAAGGATCGTTTGTCATGGATCCGGATTTTCAGCGTGATTTTATATGGCAAGATGATAAACAAAGCAAACTAATTGAATCTGTGCTAATGCGGATTCCATTGCCGGTTTCTTATCTCGCAGAAGATGAGCAGGGAAGGATGATTGTAGTGGATGGGCTGCAGCGATTGTCAACATTTATGCGTTTTGTGGACAATAAACTCCAGCTTAAACTGCCGGATCAAAAAAATCTGGATAGGAAGCGTTTTCAAGACCTTTCTCCTAAACTCCAGAATCGTGTCGAGGATTGCAATTTGATCCTCTACATTATTGACGTAAAAGTGCCGGAGCAGGCGAGGCTGGATATTTTTGAACGGGTGAACAGTGGGGTACCCCTAACAAGGCAACAGATGAGAAACTGCCTTTATATGGGGCAAGCTACTCGCTTCTTGAAAGAAGAGGCATCCACAGAACTTTTCTTAGAAGCGACGGGGCATAGCTTGAAGCCGGCCACCATGAGAGATCGGGAATTTGTAAATCGTTTTTGTGCCTTTCAACTTATTTCTTTTTCCGAGTATCGTGGTGATATGGATGATTTTCTGGCACAAGGCCTGAAGAAGATGAATACTTTTGAAAAGGCTGATTTGGAAAAACTGTCGAACCAGTTCAGGCTCGGTCTTCGGAATAATCACAAAGTGTACGGAAAGCATGCATTTAGAAAACATATTAAGGGGCAATCTGATCGTAACGTTCTCAATGCCTCATTGTGGGATGTGATGTCAACAGGACTCTCCCGGTACCCAGAGCATTTGGTTGATGAATGCGCTGATTCTCTTAAAGCCGGCTTTTGGAAACTGATGGATGATGAGGATTTTTTTCATTTTATCACATATGGCCCGAATGCCGTAAGAAATGTAAAAGACCGCTTCATGGCAGTCAACAAGATGTTAAAAGAGGTGTTTGATGATTACTCAGCTTGATTTGCATTTTTTTAAATGCTTTGAAATCCTGCGATTGCCGATTGCCCCACTGACTTTGCTATCAGGTTCCAACGCATCAGGGAAATCTTCTGTATTGCAGGCGCTTGTATTGCTGCATCAGACCATTCGTGAACATGAATGGTCAAGGCGTTTGATGCTAAATGGTGAATCGATCCGGCTTGGGACCGTTTCTGACGTAATCGACAAGGTGAACGGGCGAAGGACTTTCGAGGTTGGTATAAAAGATGGGGAGAATGATTATCTCTGGACTTTTACAGGGGATCGTTCAGAGATGTCCATGACTGTTGATCGTGTCATCGTCAATGGGGAACAGAATGGTCAACATGATATGTTGCGATTTCTCCTGCCGTACAAAATTGGAGAGACCTCTCCAAAATTGGCTTATCGTTTACAGTGCCTTACCTACATCACGGCAGAACGCGTTGGACCACGAGAAGTCTACGTTCTTGAAGATCTCCAGGGTGCATCAGTTGTGGGACCCGCAGGCGAGAATGCGGTAAGTGTGCTTCACTGGGGCCGAGATGAAAAAGTGATAGAAAAACTTACGCTACCGGAAGTACCCAATACCCGTTTGCGCCAGGTTGAAGAGCGTATGCGTCTATTCTTTCCTGGATGCGAGTTAATGGTTCAACAAGTACCCCATGCAAATGCCGTGACGTTAGGGTTGCGCACTTCCGCAGATACTGATTTTCATCGCCCGATTCATGAAGGATTTGGACTGACTCAGGTCTTACCCATCGTGATAGCGATTCTATCCGCCTCCCAAGAGGATATTCTTCTTATCGAAAACCCGGAAGTCCATCTTCATCCAGCAGGGCAGGCGCTCATGGGGCAGTTTCTCGCAGATGCCGCACGGGCAGGAGTGCAGGTTATTATAGAAACCCACAGTGATCATGTTCTTAATGGTATCCGGCGATCTGTTAAATCAGAACGTCTCAAGCCGGAGCAGGTTGCGATTCACTTTTTCAAGCCACGCGCTTCAAGCGAAGCCCAGGTGTTGAGCCCTTTTCTGGATATTAATGGAAATATTGATGTATGGCCTGAAGGGTTCTTTGATCAGTTTGATAAGGATATGAATTTCTTTGCTGGGTGGGGGATGTGACATGCAGCTTTTTGTCAACGACCTTTCCATCCATGGCCAGTTTCCGGATATCCAGACATTTAAAGAGGCGATTAGTCGAGTGATGACCATGAGGAAAATCGCGCTACAATTTGGCCGTCAATTGTATTGTCACCGGAATTTGGCTTACGTTCAGGTGACCAAAAATTTGTTAATGCCTCAAGCAATACAGCATTTTGATAAAAATGAGCAGCGTTCGGTGATGCAATGGCTGACTCGAAACGGCCCCTTTTGGGAAGACATACGCGAACATAGCCCGGATGAATACATGGAATGTAATGGCAATGTTGTTACGGATACAGCTATTGGAGAAGCCGCCTACTGTTGTTTCTATGGATCTCTTCACGATCTGGTGAGTTTGACACCATCTGATTGGGACTATTCTCCTATTAGTGTCAACTGGATACGCAATGGCGATAATAATTGTGATCTTACAATTAACAACCATTGGACAGAGGAAGAACTGGAAACAACGCTTCGTTCCGTCACGATGCCAATCATGTCGTGGGGGCAACTGGCAACTGTTGCAGAGACGCGCTATCCTAATTTGACGTTTTCTGATACCTCATTTACACCGCTTAAAGGGCTCCCCTTTGTTGATAGTGCAGCACAACGTCTGCTTTTCATTTTCGATATACTGAATCGTTTCAAATCCTGTTTTGACACAGATGGTAGTCGTACAACTGAAGGGCATGAAATTTACAAGGATTTTTTTACGGGCAAAAAGGGAAAGGGCGGTCGTGGAGCGCTTTTTTCCGATTCCTCGGAAGATGAAAAACGTAAGTTCAAAAAAGACATGATTTTTCCTCACCCGAATGAACCCGGCAAAACATTGTTCTGCCCATGGCATGGTAAAATACAGACGCCACAACTACGCGCACACTTTTCCTGGCCGGTTCGTGTTGATGAATCACTGTTTATAGTTTATGTTGGCCCAAAGATTACCAAACGATAGTTATTCTTATTCAAATACCACTGTTTAACATTAGAAGAAGATGACAAACACATGCAATTCCGAATAGCCGATACATTCACAAATAATCTTACAAAATTAAGCAATGATGAACAAAAGGCCGTCAAGACCACTGCCTTTGATTTGCAATTGAATCCGGCCAGTTCTGGCATGCATTTTCATAAAATAGAAAGGGCCAAGGATCCCAATTTCTGGTCTGTGCGGGTCAATAGTGACATTCGTTTGATTGTGCATAAAACCCGGGACAAATTAATGCTTTGTTACGCAGGACATCATAAGGATGCCTATCGATGGGCGGAAAGACGAAAACTGGAAACACATCCTAAAACCGGCGCTGCCCAGCTAATTGAAATCAGAGAGACAGTCAAAGAAATCACCATTCCTGTATATGTTAATGAAAAACATCCCACAGAACCCAAACATCTTTTATTTGAAAATATATCTAATGATGATCTCTTGACCTATGGGGTACCTGGCGAATGGCTGGATGATGTGCGCGAAGTAAATGAGGACACTGTTCTTGATCTGGCTGAACCTTTACCAAACGAGCTGATAAATTGTATGAATTCAGCATAACGTCCCGTTTCCCGGAAATTTGTAACTGTTTATATAATCGAATAAGGGCTTCACTCTTTGAATATGACTGCTTTAAATAATAATAAGATTCTGCTTGTTTATCCCCTCGGCTATAGAGCCGAGGCGGCAGCACACGATATCTCCAGAATAGCCGGCATAATGCCGCCGATCGGGCTGATTAGTATTGCAGCATTTCTTGAACGGCGCGGGATAAAAACTACAATTGTCGATTGCTATGCCAGGCCAAACGCAGATACTCTCATCCGTGATTATCTCCTGTCCAATAAACCGGCCTATATTGCTTTTAGTTGCACCACTTCCAATTTCCTGGACGGCATTCGCATTGCGAGAGCTGCAAAAAGTATCCAGCCTGATATAAAAACTGTTTTCGGCGGAGCGCACGTTTCAGCCCTGAAAAAAAAAGTTTTATACCACTTTCCGGATATCGACTTTGCCATAGTTGGAGAAGGTGAACAGACTCTGGCAGATCTGGTTGAAAAGGGGCATGATGGGGCAGGATCAATAAAAGGGATTGTGCTGCGTGAAGATAAGGGGGAAATATCTTTTACCGGTTACAGGAAGGATA
>Ga0190313_1001811_pt1 | contig 11156 bp, 11 predicted proteins | sample 4870071011_MG_FD_169989 | JGI IMG/M metagenome (GOLD analysis project Ga0190313, IMG submission 169989) | Hydrothermal vent sediment bacterial communities from Southern Trench, Guaymas Basin, Mexico - 4870-07-10-11_MG | ecosystem: Environmental > Aquatic > Marine > Hydrothermal vents > Sediment ...
GATTGAACCTAAAATCTTTAATGAATTAATGGACTCTATAAAAGGAGTTATTAATAGAGATATTGAGTCCTTAAAGACCCTACTTAGAATAATAACCATCACTGTTAATAAACATAAGAATATACTTACAGAAATCTTAGGACCCGAAATAGCTCATATAAGTCCCAGTGATTGTGATAAGTTGTTACATTATTCTCATATACTTAGGAGGCTCCTTAGATCTTAATGGCATTAATGAAAAAGATAAGGATAATAGTGAATTTTGCCAACAGGAGTTAAGTTATCGTTTTAAACGTTTTGCTTCAACTGCTTTTACTAGCATATATAGGCATTTGTTTATAGGTGTATTTATCTTGTATTTCTCAGCTAATTCTGCTATTGCTCCGTTTATGAAGTCTATTTCTGTTCTCTTTCCTCTTCTAATGTCTTGCAGCATTGATGATATATTTTCACCTGTTTTCCTTGCAACCTCAAGTACTATGTTTAGTGCTTTCTCGTAATCCATTTTTATTCCTTTAGCTTTGGCGACAGCAACTACTTCGCGTACAATATCTCCTGCTAATTCACGTAAATGCTCGTCCTCAACTATAGCTTTATTCTTAATGTTGAGTATAGCTGTTAATGGGTTTATTACAGCGTTAACTACGAGCTTCATGAATATGAATTCCTCAATATTATCGACAGCCTTAGCTGGTAGCCCAGACTTATTTATGATGTTTGCGAGCTCCTTTGCATAGTACTGGCTGTTGATTCCATAGACTCCTCCAATAAATGTCTCACCTAGACCTGCATGCACAACTACCCCGGGCGACTCAATATACGCTCCATTATTAGTCAATATCCTCATAATGTTAGCTTCGCCTAAAACCTCCCTAGCTACATCCTCATTACCATAACCATTCTGTAATAATGCATAGCATTTACCTCTTACACTATATTTTACTAGTTCTTCTAGGACGGCCTTTGTATCGTAGGCCTTAACGCTTACAATTATGTAGTCAAAGAACCGATCCTCATAGTCTTTAAAGCTTGTTGAAATACTCTTTAACTTAACCTTCCTCTCCTCACCCTTATATAGTATTTTTACTGTTAAGTACCCACGATTCTTTATCTCATTGATATGCCATGGTCTTCCAATAGCATGTACATTAACTATACTGGTTAGGTATCCTGCAAAAAGTGATCCTATAGCCCCCATACCAGCTATCAGTATATCCAAACCAGGTACACCATGGAGTTATGTTACTTTCTCCCATTTGTATAGGTCAACTACTTTTGCAAGTGTTGATCCTCTCTTAATCTCTTCCCTTATTCTATCCTCCTTCTCTTTTACGTCTAGGGCTCGGTTTGCTACTTCTCTAGCTATTTCCTTTGGTATTACAATTATTCCCTCTTCTTCAGCTACAATGTAGTCTCCAGGCTTTATCTTTACACCATCTATTTCTATTGGCACATTTATTTCTCCAAATCCTTTTGGTTCGCCAGCTCTAGCACAGAAGTGTTTTGCGAAGACTGGTAATCCTATTTCTCTTATATCCTTTATGTCTCTTACACCACCGTTAATTATTACTCCTGCTACTTTCTTGTTCTTAGCACTCCATGTTGCTAGTTCTCCCCAAACAGCTATTTCTTCTCCACCAGCATCAATTACTATTACGTGGTTTTCTGATGCTATGTCCAGTGTCTCTACTGGTTTAGCCCAATCACCTGGATAAGTCCTCACCGTGAGCGCTATACCAACAATCTTACTACCCGGAATTACTGGTTTAAACCCTGTTAATACTCGTGCTCTATGCATTGCATCACTTATATTAGGCACAGAAACTGTTCTAAGAATCTCAAGAATTTCCTCCTCGGTCTTTGCCTTCCTACCCTTCTTTGCCTTAATTGATATCCTCTTAATCATAGCCTCCTTAATAAGCCTAGCAGCCTCCGTAGCGTTCTCAGCCTTAGTAATAGCACCACCAACAATAACGATATCAGCACCCTTTTCAACAGCAATACCAGCAGTTTCACTCGTAATACCACCAGCTATTGCAAGGGGCACACTAACCTTACCCCTAATTTCTTCCAGGAGTTTAATGGGGTCCATACCTTTCATTTGTTGATCGATACCTACGTGAACACATATTATGTCAACACCAAGCTTCTCTAACTCTACTGCCCTCTTAACGGGGTCAGGTACATTCATAATATCAACCATAATGAAACCACCATAGTTTCTCGCAGCCTCAACAGCTTCCCTGATAGTACTATTATCACTTACACCCAACACAATCGCAACGTTAGCTCCAGCTTTAAACGCCATTTCAACTTCAAGCCTACCAGTATCCATAGTCTTCAAGTCAGCAACAACGACTCTGCCCTTAAACCTCTTCCTAACCTCTCTAACAGCACGCATACCCTCACTCTTTATAAGAGGAGTACCAACCTCAAGCCAATCAACACCACCAGCAATAGCCTCTTCGGCAACCCTAATAGCACGATCAAGCTCAGTAAAGTCTAGAGCAAGTTGAAGTATAGGTTCTTTACCTAACTTCAACTCAACCATAACCCAATACCCCTAGAGACCTAATACCTCACATACTATAACTATACTACTAAGATTAAGTACATTATCGTAAATTACAATTAAAAACACGAGGTATTCTTCACTAACCTTATATCGGCAGTCATGATATAACTCTAGGGGGTCATACATGAAAAACAATAGTAGAAAACAGATTATACCAACACTACTATTAATCATAGCTATCCTCATAGGCATAATCATATACCAAAACTATAGGTTCATAGAGGAAAAGAACAGCATCCTAAAACACATAGCTAGCAGCTTCTCCTCTAATTTACTTCAACTATGCGGTAACATAGATGTACTACTATACTTACTAGAACATAATGCAACAGTAGACCCTATGAGATACGTATTGGAGAATATCGAGTGTAATTCTCATGTTCTTTCACAAATATATTCAATACTACACCACTATACTAAAGAACAAAAATATTGGAAATGGCATCTAGTATTCGAGGAAATCAACAGCTTCGCCATGGACCTAACAACAGATGAATCAAAGACACTACTAAAGAGATTACAGGAAAAAGCCGCATTACTAGAGGAAATAAGCACCCTACTACAAAAAATAGCACATAATTATCGAGACCTAGAGCTTACCCCTATAGAGGAAATAGATAAAGTATTGTCTAAGGTGGATAAACTACTTACTACTTAGTATGAATGCTACTGCATCCATTAATCCTATAGGTGAAGTAACTATTATGTAAATAGCTAAACCCCTATATGGTTTAAGATCAATAGGTATAGTTATTGTTTTTAGATCTTTAAGTTTAAATGGAGTGCTCAATGTGAATTCTCCAACATATATTTCCTCCAACTTATTCCCATTCGTAGGCAGATAGTATACATTGATTTTGAATTTACTCCCTATAGGATACGATATTACACCTAAATTCCTCAAGTAAATAGTCATATTATCATAATTTTTAGATACATTTACATATTTAATTAAAATCCTACCTTTCCTAAACCTCTCGAGATCACTATTATCAAAACATATGAGTTTCTCTTGGTTTTCCTTAATCCACGTCTCTATTTCTAGAGCTTTAGTTCTTGCATACGTAAGTTTGAATAGAATAGGTTCTTGAAGCAACAACTTCTCCTTCGCACCAAGTATACCTATTGACGTGAAAATAGAGGCAAAAACCAGTGAAATAAGTAAAGCAGAAACACGTTTATTTACTAAGACCCTACACATTCAAAGACTAATTAGTTCAAGCCACATAAACACCTAGTGGATATTCTTTAAAGACATAGACATCATCGGAATACTAGACCAAACACCTAGAGAGTGAAATACATAATACCTGCACATAAACCTATAAAGCGTTAAGCCTGAAGATTTCAATGAACCTCCATACGTATTTAGGAAATTAGAGCTATAAGTACTAGTAACCTAGAATAGAAATGGGGGCTTTTTGTCTTATGAGAAACCTAGTGTTATTGAATCTCTAAATGACCTTAAAACAGCCTCGCTTATCAGTATGCTTTCTAGGTTGCTAATAGATGCTAACATTATTGTATTAATAGTATATCGCGATGTATTTAAAGTGTCTCTGCATAGAGCATTTCTTATGTTCGTATGTAAGATCGCGTTCACTATAATATTTATAGGTATAGTTTTGGGGTTAATTGCATCCTATGCCTTCTTAGTACCTGCATACGAAGGGTTAAGAGCATTTAAGTTTAATGCTTTCAATACTGCTTATAAGTTGATAAAGAGTGGTTATTTAGGAGGCTTTGCACTACTCCTCATAGGGTATATTTTCATAGTTACATCTATAATATTATACGTAGCACCTAATGCGCTCGCTCTAGGCATTATACTAGTAACCCTTGCAATAATGTTATTAATTATAGGGCATGTAGGTTTAGCTATGGGCTCTATTAGGCTAGGTGACGTATTCAGTAAAGGGAAATTCACAATAATATCCATACTATTCCTCTTAGGAGCACTCATTATCCTTATAACGCCATTGGCATGGATGTTAAAGTACATAACGTTACGAAAAATAATAAGTAAGATAACATCAAGTTCAAGTATATTGAGTTAATTCAATAAATGATTATGTCAATATTATGGTTTCATATACATGGACTTTATGCTATAAAGTATATGTAAAACTAGAAGCACCTCAATAGCTACCTTAACTCTTATACTCTTAACCATAAAGCCTAAGCCAAACTTTCTGAGAAGATCCTCAGCCTTACACATACACTGATTAAAATCCTTTAATTGATCTTTAAACTCAATATCTCCTCTACATGCTTCAATAATTATCCTAGATAGTTGTCCAAATATCATCATAGACCTCCATACTTTCCTGTACAAGTAGTGGAAAATATATTCAGCAATTGTATCAACTTCTACGTAGTCTAAGCTTATACCATTAGAATAGTTATCTTCAAAAGACTTGAAAAGAACATGACTGGAACAGAGATCCTTTAATTTATTATACACGTTAACTGCCTTCTCAATGCACTTACATAGACTATTATTAATCACATCCATAGATTTCCTTACCTTATTCTTACTTATGGGTTTATCTATGGAAGCGCCGAGATCATAGAATTCAGCAATATCTGGAATAACACCAACAGTGCTAAATCCTCTTTTAACCACATAGCCAACTCCAGAAAGAGTACCAACAATAGAGTATATACCTACATCAATTCTCTTGTATTCTTTAAATAGCTCTTTAACATTAATAAAGGGTGCATTAAAGCTACGCGAAAGCCTAACTACAATATCTCTTAACCCAGATACCTCTTTACTAATCAATACATAGGAGCCTGGGTAGGGTTGGGAGTGAAGACTAATAACGATAAACGGCTTAACATCTTTAATTAATTTAACAAGTCCCCTAGTTTCAGGTAAGTGTTGTTTATCAAATGTATACTCAGGTGAATTATTTATAGCTGGCCTATAACTCCACATAGCGTAATGTTTAGGGTCATACGACTTATCAAACCATTTATTAAGAACATAACTATCAGGATCAAGTAAGGGGACGATAAATACTGATAAGCCTAGCTTATCGTGAATACCCGTTAGCTCTAATATCTTAGCTAAAGTTATTGAAGACAAAACGCCTAGAGGCTCATTAGCATCACCACCGCCCCAAATTAAAACAGGTAAACCTTTATCACCATACCTTAACGCATAAATGGGTCTTCCTCCTCTACTACGGCAAAGTACGAACTTAGAGCCATGTAATGAACTAATAAGCTCATATACATTACTTATAGAAGGATACCTATTACCAATTAACGATTCTATAATACTGTAACACTCATTGACAGCCCTCAATAATGCCTTAATGGCAACCATATATCCTGCCTAGATTAGATTTTACATTAGCTAACTGTATAAGATTTAAGTTTAATGTAAGCTTTATATCCTAAAGGAATGCATTAATGATATGAAGGGTGAAGTATGTATTGATATTTGTTGATAGGGGAGAGGAGCTAAAATACCTTAAGAACTACATATTAAAGTTCCCTTTACCCCTACAAGAACTACCTCGCTCAAGACAATTACTATTACTTATTGGCCCAAAAGGTGTAGGTAAAACTAGTCTCCTACGAAAACTTGTTGAACAAGGAGTTGAAGATACTGTATTCGTTTATGTAGAGTTTAGAGGACCTTATGAAGGTACAGAAGATCTATTAGCAGACATGCTAGCACAGTATATTGAGATTATAAGAAAGCTTAAGCCACCATGGCTTCAAGTGTTAAAGAAAGTACTTGTAGCAATGGGAATTAAACTTCTAGGTGAGGAGATCGTAGAAGTACTCCTAGCACCAGAAAATAAGGAAATACTAAGTAAGCTTAGACCAACACTCGTTCTAAGAAGGTTAGAAAAGGAGTTATGTTCACTAGCAGGTAAAGAGAACTCTAGACTAGTTATAATATATGATGAATTCCAGAACTTCCTAGAAGTAATAGTATCTAAGGATAGATTTAAGCCATTATTAAAGACCTTTATTACTTATCTTTCAAAGAACCAAGAATGGGGATTCATGGACATAAAAGGATACCCCATATATATTCTATCTACAAGTGACTACACCTTCTATAGGCTACTAGAAGAGTATAGGGGATCATATCTTGAGGTCATGTATATTAAGGAGCTAGAACGTAAATATGCGATAGAACTTACAAAGAAGTTCTTAGAAGCCTATAATATGGAGTACCGTGGCCTTGAAGTAGAATACATGGTAGAAATTCTAGGAGGTAATCCCTCCGTCATAATTGAATTCATAAATAAAATGAAGGCAACGAATACACAAGCTGTTCTAGAAGATATAGATAAGCTATTGAACAAGGTTATAGAGGAAATACGTGAGCACGTATTTTCAAGATTATCGAGAGCATCGAAAAAGCTATTAGAGGAATTAAAGTCCATGCTAAAGGAAAAGGACGTAGTAGACATGTATGAGTTAATGAGTAAATCAGGGCTTGAAGAAGAAACATTTCTACATGCAATTAATGAATTATTAACAGAAAACATACTTCAATACGTTAATGGTAAAGTAGGATTCCAAAATAATCTAATAAAATGTGCAATAACCGGCTAAATTCAAGTTCAATTGAAATACATTGCTCATAAATTAACGTACTTCTCCAATATACTCCTATTTCTCTTTACTTCTTCCTTACTGCATATAGATCCATGTCCTGGTATGATTATGTCAATGCTGAGTGTTTCAAGGTACTCTAATGCCTTTATCCATTTTCTTATTAATTCCTGTGTTGAAAACCTTGTATTTGGAGGATAACCTGAACATATTGTGTCGCCTGCAAATAATACTCTATACCTCGGTATGTATACTACGAGATTTGATGGTGTATGACCTGGTGTTGGTATAAGCTTAAATTCAATATCTCCTAGCCTAAAAGAATACTCTTTATCTACCAATATATCTGGCCATACATCTTCAACACCACTAAACATCACCGAGCCTATGTCATAGCCTTTCTCTACAAGCTCCCTATACTCCTCGTTAATCTTCCTTCTCATAAATTCTACATACCTCTTTATTCCGCCAAGATCCCTTAAATGCTGATAGGCGTTTTTATGAGCTATAATCTTAGCACCTTCTCTCACGAGAACTATTGAGCCAAAAATATGGTCGCTATGATGTTCCGTCCAAATGAGGTACTTTATCGGTTTATCCTTTGCAATAGCCTTAATGTAGCCTAAAATCGTTAATGCTGAGTAGTAGGTCCAGCTAGCATCAATTACAACAACACCTTCATCAGTAACAACGAAACCAGAATTAACACCCAATGGATGATGGAGGCCTAGAGCGGCATAAACGTTTTCACATATCTTCATGGTTATACACTGCCTGTATTATCGTTATCTTAGTATTAATACGCTCGTATTTGCTGCTATCGCTATGGTTATTGATACGCTTTCATAAATTAATGCTGCTACACCATAGTATCCTCTAGTACTCATGATTACTAGATCGTATCTTTCCTCACTTAACTCCTTAACTATTTCACTAGGAACTGTCTCCCCCTCCTTCACCATCCTTACTTTAAACTCATATACTACTCCATACCTTTCTACCTGCTTTACCATTTCTTTAACCTCCTTTATTGAAGGATCATCTTCTGATCTCGCTACGTATAGGAATACTATATGGGACCCATATCTTTGAGCTAAGTCTACAGCTACATCTATTGCTTGTTGTGTATGTGGTTGAGGCGTTACTGGTACTAGTATTCTCTTAAACCTATAGGCAAGAGTATAGCTAGGCTCCTCTACATTTCCTTCCTTATTCACCATACATTTTCCCCTCCTGGATTAATCCTAGAGAATAGTCTGTTTTCCTAATAGACTCCCATTTAGAGAGCATGTTTAGTGAAGCTCTTATAGCGTCAATGTTTTCTGGTATAACTATTGATTCCTGATGTATAGCCATAAAGAAGTATAGCTCCTTGCCGTCCACTGTTATTGATTCCTTGAATACTATGTTTTCTGGTATATCATATCTAATTCTACCAATATCTCTCGCCCATTCTATCACTTGTGATATGGAGTTAAAGCCCATTTCTGATTCAACTACGATTATCCTTGGAGTCCTATACAATATATCTAGGATTTCGTTTTTACTGATACTCTCACTAAAGGTTATGTACATCATGTGTAGGTGCATTAGTGTTTCAGGAACAGCAACCGCCATAGTCACTATATCTATATTGGGGATAATGGTCTTTACATCTAATGCATGGTGACTTGGTATTGTTGCTGGATTTAATACTATGTCGTTAATTGGTCCCTTACCATATTCTTTAGGATCCGCCCCTCGTCTTACTATGAATACTCTAGCTTTCTCAATCTCTAGTCCGTTTTCAATGAAGGTAGCTAATATCCTTGAAATACCCGTAGTATTACAGCTAACAACTCTTATGAACCTCTTGTTTACTGCTTCCTCGTAGTTTGCTTGAGCTACAAAGCTTACGTCAGCTACATTAACTTTCTCTCCGCCTTGAAAGATTGCCTTTATATCGTGTTTTAAGTAGTATTGATTCTTATTCCTTACACCTATTCCTCCTGGTGTTGCATCTACGATGACATCACATTTTTGTATTAGATCATCTATGGTCCCCTTCACCTCTACTTCCTTCTCTTCAAAGAGCTTGATTCTCTCAGGTAGGGTGTATACGTCTATTCCTTTGGATAGAGCTATTAATGCTTCATAGTCGGGCTTAGTCTTTACAATACCTACTATATTCATATCATCTTGCTTACTAATTGCATCTACTACCCTTTTACCTATAGTTCCGTAACCAACTACACCTATGCGAACCAATTCTATTTCACCCAGAATTTTTTAGTTGAAACTTCAAGAGCTTTCAAAGCAGGGAGATCAGGAGAAATGAGTGCTTCTAGAAAAGCTCTACCACCAGTAGATATATGTGAAACCTTATCTATTAAGTTCAGCTTACGTGCAATAGCTATTGTATGGCCTCCACTTATAATGGTGTATTTCCCTAGGCTAACCGCTTCTTCAAGTATGCTTTTTGTTCCTTGAATAAACCTATTATCCTCAATATATCCAAGAGGACCGCTTAGTATAATTGACTTTGAAGCTCTTATTGCTTTAAGGAACATTCCTATAGTTCTAGCCCCTATATCCATGATTACATCGTTAATAGAGTATACGTCTACATCTATACGTGAACCCTTTATATCTACAGCAACATCTATTGGAACAATAATTCTATCAGGGTATTCCCTTAGTATTCTCTCAGCATAGTTAACGTAAGATATTAGTCCATATTCCTCTAACATTCTCCTTAAAGCAGGTGTTATATGCCCATACTTTGCTACAACAAAGACAACGCCAACAACCCCACCTACTAGAACCTTACCCGCAATACCATGCTTTAATACCTCTTTAACTGCCCTGATAGTCTCAGGGACCTTAGCACCACCAACAACGAGAACCGAATCCTCACCACCCAACTCCCTAAGCTTAATTAAAGACTCCAACTCCTCCCTCATGACCAAACCTATACAACTAGGCAGTACTAGCGGAAACCCAACAATAGTTGGCTGAGATCTATGAGCAGTTGCAAAAGCATCAAAAATAAAGTAATCAAATAATGGAGCTAGCCTCCTAACAATGTAAGTATTAGCTTGAACCTCCATCTTCCTCTCTATAACCTCTTCACTAACAAACCTAACATTATCAAGCAACAAGACTTCACCAGGCTTAAGCTCCCTAATAGCCCTACGTGCAGCAGGCCCCATAACATCATCAATAAACTCGACCGGATAACCAACATGCTTCTCTAAAACCTTTCTATGAACCTCAAGAGAAGTAAAATCACTTCTACCGGGCCTACCCTGATGAGAAATAACTACTACTCTTGCCTTATTCTCAACGAGATACCTTATGGTTTTGGCGTGAGCTTTAAACCTATAATCATCAATTATCCTTCCTGTACTAGCATCTATAGGAGAATTAATATCTATCCTAACAAGTACATAGGCATTCGGTTTAGCACAATACTCAACACCCTTAAGCATAGAGAGATACTTCTCATACATATACTAAACACCTAGCCGAAAAGTAAGTCCGTAATGTATAGACTGAAATCCAAAGCAGTTAATACTTAACACACTTATAGTATAAAAATATTAATGAAACCACAATAAGCGCAAAAACAAGCTTACATAATAGAATAAATAATCACATATCACATAGGAAAACAGATGGTACGTTAACTCAAGGTTTTACGAGTTAATAGTAAATGAATAAGAGCTATAATCGATATAGCTAATCTACCTACTAAATAGTAGAATAGCACTAGTTTACCAAGAGGTGCTAAGAGACACCACCATAAGGGTGCTTCAGAAATTAAATAAACTATCACTAAAGATAATGGCGACTTATTAACGGAATAGGAATACACAAACGCTGCACCAAAGAATATTATATCTTCAGCATTCCAGTATCCTGAAATTAGGGGTGAATTATAGTTTATAGCAAATATGAGGATAGTAGCTAGTTATCCACCTATGTAGAGATGCATTCTTCGCCTATGATTATACAC
>Ga0190313_1001813_pt1 | contig 11150 bp, 8 predicted proteins | sample 4870071011_MG_FD_169989 | JGI IMG/M metagenome (GOLD analysis project Ga0190313, IMG submission 169989) | Hydrothermal vent sediment bacterial communities from Southern Trench, Guaymas Basin, Mexico - 4870-07-10-11_MG | ecosystem: Environmental > Aquatic > Marine > Hydrothermal vents > Sediment ...
CCCTTAACCCGCTTATTTTGCGTTATTTCCTTTTCAACACGACTATAGGCCATTGTTATTGTCGTACCGGACACATTGCCGAAATACATACCACAATCTTTACATGTAATGCCGCTATGATTTCTGGAGAGATAGCCATATCCCTTGTTTATTTCTTTTCATTCCCTTCTTTATCACAGCTTCTTTGTCTATTGCAAATTCTTTACATACTTCCGCCACAACGGCTTCCAGTGTAAGTCTATGCCTTATTTTTTTTAATTGTGGAATCTCTTTGTCTTCTTTCCTGGATAATAAAAATGTTTCTTTTATCCAGCTAATAAAATCCGGCTCTCCTAAAATAAAATCACCAATTAAATTTTTATGCGAATTTTTAACAGTAGAGACGATGCATGCATCGTCTCTACACGCATCATTAAATCAGACAGGATTTAATGTTAATATTGATTATTTAAGATGTGACCCCCCCCTTTTCCTTTTTGCGTTTTATTTTTTTATGTTATATATTTAGCATAAGTGTAATTGATGAAAATTTGAGCTAATCACAATTAAACAAAACGTATTTAAATGAAAGTTAAAGAATTAATAAAACTCATTGAAAGTGATGGTTGGTTCCAGGTTAAAATGCGTGGAAGCCATCGACAATTCAAACATCCAAGCAAGCAGGGCAAGGTTACAGTATCAGGAAAATTAAATATAGAAGTTCCTCCCGGTACGCTTAACAGTGCTTTGAAGCAAGCGGATATCAAAAGATGAGGTACAAATGATGAAATATACAATTATTATAGAAGAAGGCGACTCAAGTTATGGTGCGTTTGTTCCTGATTTACCCGGCTGTATCGCAGTGGGAGAAACAAAGCAGGAAACCATTGAGTTAATCTCAGAAGCTATAGAATTTCATATTGAAGGCTTGCATGAAGATGGCAACATAATTCCAACTCCTCATTGTAATATTGCATATGTAGAAGTGAAAATAAGGAACAGAAAAGGGGTCACATCTTAAATATTCAATATTCACTTTTTTGTTTTATTCAGCTAATAAAATCCGGCTCTCCTGAAATAAAACCACCAATTAAATTTTTATGCGAATTTTTAACAGTAGAGACGATGCATGCATCGTCTCTACACGCATCATCAAATCAGACAGGATTTAATGTTAATATTGATTATTTAAGATGAGACCCCCTTTTCCCTCTTCTCTCGGCGGGCTTATGCTGTCTGTACTATCATTTCTTGGTATGAAAATTCCCTAAGCCCCGCATTAACCTTTGCATGCTCAATTGTCATGTTTACCAAATTACCATTTTGATCTAGATCAACATAAATATTTTCACTGATTTCTCTCGTTTCATATACATCGTTATTAAGAAATTCCAAATGTGCAGTATCAGTGTCAGAAAAATATTTTACCCGCATTACTCATCCTCCTTATATGATCTGTCCAAAAAAGCATTGTGTACCGTTTCACTGTCTTCCAAAACCGGACATTACTGAGCTATGGTGAAATTTATTATCTGAATAGTTACCTTATTTTATACAGTAAAGCTTCGCATCAGCAGAAGTTCTTCCATTGATGGGGCTGCTGTTTGAGTGGGGTTTTCCGCAATTTTTATTTCCCAGCCGCAGTTATTCTTTATTTTATTTATTATTTCATCCCTGCTGGATAAAAAAGGATCAGGAAAGTATTCGGTGAGGATAAATTCATCATTATTTTTCTCTTTTTTATAAATTCCCATGGAGGAGATCAGGGTTGTAACCCGGTTTCCCGGAAAAGTTATGTAGGGGACTTTGTCCACAAATCGTTTTTTGGACTGTTCTGCCACAATGACAACCTCCCTGGCGTTTGCCGCATCATTGCTTCCGCCGGAGCCTGTTATGTAGGAGCCTCCGATTTTTGTTGAATTAACATTGCCCTGCTTATCGATCTGGCCTGCTCCTAAAACACTTAAGGCCGTGGAATTTGCACCGCCGACAATTACTCCGTAAATGTCCAGGGTATCGGTTAACATTTTGCAGTATGGTATGTTATGGATGGATGCAAAAAAAGAATCAAAGGGTCTTGGTGCGTATCCCAGTATCCCTGAGCCGGACATGATCTCCACATCATAATTTTCTTTTTTCAGTTTATAATATGCAAGCCAGGATGCAAGGGATGCTACACCTGCACCGGCGAGCATGACTTTACGGGAATTTTTAATGATCTGCTCTTTTATTGTTCTTGAAGCAATTACCACCATGGCTTCCTGATCGGTTGCCTTATCTGTTGCTGAAATGTTGCGCAGCTTTTTTTCCTGATTTTTTTTCCACGCATTTTTTTCGCTCTTTTTTTTCAGATATTCTATTTTATCAACACCGATTTTTTTTAAATACTCTGTCTGTCCCCGGGGTTTAAAGATCCATTCTTCAAGCCATTTATCCATGAGTTCAGGGGCCTTGACCGCTTTTTTATGCTCCTTCATAAAATCATAATCATCTCCATAGGATGAAAATGATTCGACTCCCTGGCTTATAAAGCTCACAGGATGTGCCCCAAAGGGGACCAGGGAGACTGATTCCACCATATGGCCGGGGAGTTTTACAAGAGACGAATGATTACGTATAAAATCTGTTGTGACTATTTTTTCAACACTCACCAGGACTTTTTTACTCGCCTTTGGTCCCCATAAATTGCTGTCCCAGGAAACAGAGGGGGATGCAGGGGAAATAATTGTATTTCCATGGGGGTCTGCTGCCCATGCGTGAATAATAGAAAGGTCGGGATTTAAAGCTTTGACAAGGCCTGTATCCCGGCCGCTTCCAAAGGGGTCTTTAATTTTTTTAAAGGTCTGTATATTCTCCTGCTCCATGGAGCTGCCGGTTATTGATCCTGTGGGCATAAAGGGGAGACCAAGGGCACCGGCCATGAGTCTCTGGGTAATTGTGCATAATGACCAATCCTCTATTATAACCGATTTTTCTTTATAGGCCCTTTGCAAAATCCCGGAAGGGGCGATGGATGGGGCAAGAAAAGAGCAGTTTGAGGTGATTATTTTTTTAATTAAACCGCAGTATACAAGATTTAAAAGAACCCCTATTACCCCCGGCATGATCAGGGTAAAGCCTGGTGCGGTTTTGTTGAATTGGCGGATTATTTCGTTTGCAGTCCCATTTGCTTCCAGGGCCATATGGATTTTCATGCCGGGCTTAACTGCTCTTTTAACAGCTTCGGCAAGGGGCAAAACTTTATCTGCTCCTTCGTTCTCCTGCAAATCAAAATTTTGTTCAATAATATTTTTGATGTTGCTTTCCATGGATATTATTTTAATAGTCCCAACGAAAATTTCTGTTTTCCGTTCCGGAACTATATGTCTCCTTTTATTTTTTGATACTCCTGCCCGGCAGCTATCATATAATCGACAATACTGGTTACAGAGCTTCCTGCGGGGAAGACTTCCTTTATCCCTGCTTTTTTCAGTTTTTCACAATCTGCTTTTGGAATAATTCCCCCTACAACCACCGGTATCTGGTCCATCTTTTTTTCTTTTAAAAGCTGAAGCAGTTCCGGGATCAATGTGGAGTATTCTCCTGTGAGAGAACTTATTCCAATAAGATCCACATCTTCCTGGAGTGCGGTATTTACAATGCTGCTGCTGGTCTGAAATCTTCCAATAAAAACTACTTCAACACCGGCTTCTCTTAAGAAGCTGGTGACAATTCTGATTCCGCGGTCGTGCCCGTCCAATCCGATTTTGCTCATCAGGGCTCTGATTTTAATATCTGACATTTTTCCTCTTTAACTATTAAATGATAGACCGTCACATAAATAATTTCACCATAGCTCAGTTTCGCCGTCTGGCTTTATGAAACTTATTATTTGAACATCCATAGTGTCCGTTCGGAATTAAAAGATAACCTGATTACTCAAAGGGAGGGAGATCGTTTCTCACATTAAACGGGTCCCTGGTGTACCCCATGGCGCCTCTAACTGTATTCATTATCTCTTCTAAAGTTGCACTGGCTTTTACAGCTTCAATGGCTGGAGGCAGAAGGTTTCCCTTTTTTTCAGCTTCCATGGAAAGATTATGCAAGGCGTCTTTTATGTTCGATTTGTTCCTTGATTTACGCAGGTCTTTAACCCTTTTTATCGCCTCTTTTTCAATCTCTTCCTGGGGGACCTCTGTTAATTCCTCTGAAACCATTTCATCATCTTCAGAGAAAATGAATTTATTTTGACCCACCACAACCCTTTCTCCACTTTCTACCTGTTTTTGGAAATCGACAATTCCCCTGTCTAATTCAGTCTGTATGTACCCTTTTTTTATGGCTTCCACAAATCCACCCATGGCTTCTATTTTATTTAATATTTCCTCGGCCTCTTTTTGAATGGTATCTGTGAGTTCTTCTATATAGTAGGAGCCTCCAAGGGGGTCTGCCACTGCGGGGATACTTGTTTCATGGGCAAGAATCTGATGGGTTCCAAGGGCTACTTTGCTCGATTCCGGTGTTGGAACACAAAATGGTTCCAGGTATGTGTCGCAGGTGATTGACTGGGCGCCCCCTAAAACTGCTCCCAAAAGCTGATATGCCACCCGTATGATATTATTTAATGGCCGTGCTCCCACAAGCTGGCTCCCTGTGGACTGGGCTGCAATTTTAAGCTGGAAAGATTTTTCATTTTTGGCGTTAAATGTCTCTTTCATCATTTTTGCCCACATCCTGCGCATGGCGCGCATTTTAGCGGCCTCTTCAAAAATATCGACACCAGCCTGACAAAAGGATGATGCCCTTGGAGCAAAAGTGTCAATATCGATTCCCCGTGAGACTGCTGCCCGGATAAAATCCATGGCCACGGCAAATCCCCATGCAACTTCCTGGGGAGCTGAAAGTTCCCCAGATTCCCTGAGATTATAGAAACTGCTTATGTACATAGTGCTCCAAAGGGGCATTTTAACGGAGCAATATTCAATAACATCTCCCACAACCTTAAGCGCAAAATCCAGGGGATTTACTTCTTTAGAATGACAAAAATATGAAAAAATCGGATCATTGGTCAATGTCCCCCTAAGCTTTTCAAGGGGGATGCCCCGTTTTTCAGCCGCTGCAACATAAGCAGCCAGTACTGCGATATTGGTGGTGGAGGCATTAATAAGAGTCATACTTAATGAATCAAGGGGGAGATCTGCCATTGCTTTTTCCATATCGTCCAAACAGCAGAAAGTTACTCCAACCCTGCCTATGGCGCCATGGGCCAGGGGATGATCAGGATCAAGCCCCAGGGTTGCAGGAAGATCCCGGTACCAGGCAAGTCCTGTTGCCCCCTGATCCAGCAATATTTTGAACTGTTTATTTATGTTTTCAGGAAGCCCCCAGCCCATTTGCTGCCGCTGTGTCCAGAGTTTTCCCCTGTACATTTTTGAAAAAATCCCCCTGGTGTAGGGATATTGGCCGGGATCTGCAGCATCTTTTTTGTTTTCTCTATCTTCAGGGGTATAGTTTTCGTTTAATTCAATATTTGACCATGTGGTGCTTCTGGTCGGTTTTGCCAGAAACTCCTGTGCAGCCTTATCTTTCTTCTTCAAAAAAAACCTCCGGTATTCTCCCTTTGCTGGAGTAAGAGTATTATAATACGCCTTCCTCCCTCCGGCCTTGTGAATTTATTATCTGAACATCCATAGCTCAGCTCTGACATAGTTTTTGGCTGTCAATACCCCATCTCATCTGCAACAATATCTCTGTGATATGCGCTTCCTCCGTACATCAACTGGAGGGATTTAGCCTGTTTGTAATAATAGTGAAGATTATACTCATCAGTAAAACCTGTTGCGCCATGGGCCTGAAGGGCGTTTTTTGTTACACGCTGGTAAGCATCTGCTGCCCAGGCCTTTGCTGAGGAAGCCTCTTTTCGGCAGGGCATATTATTACTTACTTTCCATGCAGCGTTGTAAACAATGAACCTTGACGAGTCAACATCTATGGCCATATCAGCACATTTGTGCTGAAGTGCCTGAAAAGCTCCCAGGGGTTTGCCGAACTGTTTTCTCGCTTTAAGGTACTCAACAGTAACATCAAGAGTCCTTTGCATGCCCCCTATCATCTCCATGCATCGACTTGAAAGGAACAGGGGCGTAAGCTTTTCAATAATTTCATCGGCACTCCCCTCCCCCCCGATTATATTTTCTTCGGGAATTTTTACATTTTTAAGAATAATTTTGTCATATTTTTCCACTGAAAATGTTGCTATTGGAGAAGATTTTATCCCTGATATTTGGTTTTCCAACAGAAAAAGAGTGGCCTTTGCTGAAGAATCTTCCCCACGGCATATGAGGTAATCAGAGATATCTGCATAGGGAACAAACATTATGGTTCCGTTTAAAGTATAGGTTTTACCCTCTTTTTTTATTGTAACCAGGGCTTTGTCTTCAGGCAATTTTGTGTCCACCTGTCCTGACCCCATGGTTACTATAAGATCCCCATTTGCTATTGCCGGCAAAAGTTGTTCCTTTATGGCATCGGAAGCGGCAAGGGATAAAACAGATGCCCCAATAACAGAAGAGACAAAAAAGGGGCTTGGATATAAAGCACGTCCCATCTCTTCAAGTATTGGGCAAAGATCGAGGAAATCTGCACCTATGCCACTATATTTTTCATCAATTAAAAGGGATAGCCAGCCAAGATCGGCCATTTTTTCCCAGTTCTTTTTAAACAGATTTTTTCCGTCCAGACTCTCCCGTAACTGGTCAAAGGACCATTCCTTGCTGAAAAAATCTCTTGCTGAATCCTGATACATTTTTTGTTCTTTTGTAATTTTAAAGTCCATATTTATCACCTTAAATTTTTTAAGTGTATACCGGTATTATATTGGATTTTTAGGACTATTTACTCATCATGGACTGATAAAATCCCAGGCCCACCTGACTTACCAGCATACGCATGTTCTGTATGTCCATTTCTGTTAATGATTCCTGCCCCTTAATCCGCATGGATAAAAATAACCCCATGGATATGTTTTTAACCATAAGGGGAAAGATTATAATACTTGTTGCATTTAATGCCTGAAAAATTTTATGGAATTTACTTGTACCACCATTGTCCTGATTTATATTGTGAATTACATATTCCTTTTTTTCTTTTACGGAATGGACAGGGGGCTCTTTTTTTGAAAGCATGGAAAAGTTAAAGGCTTTGGCAAGGAGAGGTATTTCAGGGCCAAGGCCAAACTTAAATGATAAATTGTCCCGTTTTGGTGAAACCATGGCCAGTAAAACATTACGCATTTCAAGCCCCCTGTACATACCCTCCAGAGCCATCATAATTATATCGTTGATGGAAAGTTTGTTGGTTATGGAGGTTGTAATGTCGGAGATTGTTCTTGTTAGAATTTTCTGACGTTCCATTATCTGTTTTAATTTATTGTCACTATTGCTGTTTATTTCGTTTGCGGAGGCAATCTTCTCTTCAGCTCTTTGCCGGTTTTCATTATTTTCAGGAAAAGGCATCTGAACTGTTTCATCACATACTTCAGCAGATGGAATACTTTTTTTGTCTGATTCAGCATCTTTTTTTGGTTTAATGCCGAGTTTGGCCATGCTGGTTTTCATAAAACCGGAAAAATCGTTTGCCTTTTCAATGGAATCATCAGCGATTTTTTCCAGATCTTTTATTTTAACAGGGATCAAGTCTTTAAATTTGCGTGTCAAACTTTTCAGTGCTGCACGTCTTTCTTGTTTATCTGTTATCATGGAAGCCTTACTCAAATCGCTTGAATAAGAAGTGATGCATTGCAAAGTTTCAACACCATCTTTTAACGGCCCTTTATTTTTTGGGTTAATTTTAACCATTCCAGATTGAAGCAATTCAGGTAGATTCCATGATTCAGCAATTGCCTGCCCCAGTTCCGTACAGGATAAACGCATAACCTGGCGAAAAGCTTCTTCCTCATCTTTTTCCCCCTGTTTCATAAGGTCGTCTATGGCCCTTTGTTCTTCTGAAAAATAAAAAGAGACAACAAGTCTCCCCAGATATTGCATCATACTGCAGATTAATGATTCTTCAGGCTGTTTCAACCCCATATGATTTGCAAATTCCTGGGCCATTAGTGAAGAAAGGGTAGCCTCAATTACAAGGGCTTGAAGAGCCGGGGAATCGGATTTTTTAGAAAAATGTTCAAATATACCCACAGTGGAGGTTAAACTTAAAATAACATCCACTCCCAAAACAACCACCGCCCGTGATATGGTGGTGACCTCTGAAGCAAGTCCTTTATAATATATGCTGTTAGCTATGCGAAGAACAGTGTTGGTCATGGAAATATCTTTAAGAATACTCCTGGCAATTCCATGGGCGGAAGAATCTTCTGACTTCGCAGCAGCAATAACTTCACTTACATATTGTGAAATAGCCGGAAAATCACCTTTTCGCTTAATCCGCTGTAAAATAAAATTAAGTATTTCCTGGCGCTCACCTGCTTTTTCTTTATCCTGGCTGTTGGATTTTTTCTTTCCCCCTTTTTTTTCAGAGCATCTGTTAAAAGCTTCAAGCATTGAAGCAGCATTTTCAAACCTGTCAGAGGGCTTCTTTGCCAGGGCCGTATTTACAAAATCATAGTATGCCTTGGGTAAATCGGATTCATGGGATTGCAATGGGGGATGGGACTCTTTAGTTATGGCGTGGCGGAGTTTTTCAAAATCAGTATGGGGAAAGGGGAGACGGCCGCTTATGAGTAAATAAAAAATTATGCCCAGAGAAAAGATATCTGTTCGCTGATCAAGTGCTCCCCCTGTAATCTGTTCCGGTGCCATGAAACGAGGCGTTCCTGTAATCTGAATGTTTTTTTCCCGAAGATCGGAAATAGATTTTGCTATTCCAAAATCCATGATTTTGGGATGTCCGTTTTTTTCTATAATTATATTTGCCGGCTTTAAATCAAGATGTATAATTCCGGCTTTATGTGCGAAGGCCATGGCCGAGAGGAGTTCCTGATAAATATTTTTGATGAATTCAAACTCGAGGCCTTTTTTCTGTTTTAAAAAATCAGATAGAAGATTCCCGGAGATCAGCTCCAAAACAACAAAAGGGAGTCCATCCTGTTCGCCAATATCATAAACCTGTACAATACCCTTGTGGGAAATGGCAGCGGCGAGCTGTGCTTCCTTTAGAAATTCTTTTTTTAACCCGGATAATTTTTCAGGGGTCAGATCTTTGGGGAAACGGATAATTTTAATTGCAACGTTTCTGTCTAATACAGGATCATGGGCGCGAAAAACTTCCCCCATGGCACCTTTGCCCAGAAGCGATTTAATCTCAAAGCGGCCTAATTTAACGATGGGCATTAAATATCCTTTACATGATTGTAACTATTTAGCTAATACCTGCTGCCTATCTTAAATCAGCGACGCTGAATAGTTACATGGTTTTTCCAAACGGACATTCTGCAGAAAGTGACACTAAATTAATTTAGCAGAGTCCTTTCCTGTAATTATATTATAATAATTTATGATACGTCAAGATTGTACTTATGGAATTAATAAAAATTAAAAAGAGGGGAGCAGAATCAGGTTTTTAAAATATCAAAAATTTTTTTTGCAGAGACTTCACCTTCCCTTAAAATCTTAATCCGGTGGGCAGTTAAGTCTATTATGGTCGAGCCTTGACCCCCTTTAAGTTTTCCAGAGTCGAGAATGCAGTCTGTTTTGCCGGCCACCACAGGGTCAAGGCTTTTAATATCGCAGCATCCGGGCATACCTGAAATATTGGCGCTTGTTCCTGTTATGGGTACATTTGCTGCTTTTACAAGGGCCAGAGCTCCCCGGTGCTCAGGAAGCCGGATGCCGATTTTCCCGCTTCCACCGGTGAGAATGGAAGGTAAGTCAGGTTTTGCCTTAAATATGAGGGTAATCTGACCCGGCCAGAATTTTTCCATTATTTGCAAAGCTGAATTGGGAATATGGGTCACAAGCCCCGGGATATCCTCCATCCCTGCCACGAGTATGGAAAGGGGCTTGTTTAAGGGGCGCTGTTTAATGTGGAAAATTTTTTTCAAGGCATCAGGATTAAAAGCATCAGCTCCAAGCCCATAAAGGCATCGTGTGGGAAAGACTGCAACTCCCCCTTCCTTTATTTTTGCGGCAGCCCTGTTTATTGAATCAGGATCAGGGCTCACCGGATCTATTTTTATTATTTTATTAATAAGCTTTAAGTTCTTCTGCTTTTTTTTCAACCTGCAGGGCCATTTCCTTTTTATAGTCATCCAGCATTTTGCTTAATTGGAGATCCATAACAGCGAGAATCTGTACTGCCAGAATACCTCCATTTTTTGCACCAGATTTTCCCACAGCCATGGTTGCCACAGGAATACCAGGGGGCATCTGAAGTGTGGAAAGAAGGGAGTCAATCCCTTGCAAACAGGAGGAATCTATGGGAACGCCGATTACAGGGAGAATAGTATGGGCCGCGATGACTCCGGCAAGATGGGCTGCGTGCCCTGCCCCTGCTATAATTACTTTTATCCCGTTTTTTACGGCATTTGAAGCTATTTGCATTACTCTTGCCGGATTTCTGTGGGCCGATGCCACTGTTATTTCATGGGGAATATCAAATTTTTTAAGGATGGCTACGGCTTCGTCCATAACCGCCAGGTCAGAGATACTCCCCATTACAATGGAGACAACCGGGGAAATCTCCATTCTTTTAACGGCTTTTTCACCTATATCCTTTCTGTGATACATATTATTCCAGCTTATCTTTGAAACAGCCGTGTACACTTTTGAAACAGCCTCTTTTACAGAGTCTCCAAGGCCGGTAACCCCCAGAACCCTCCCCCCTGAGGTGACAATATCCGAATTGTTTATAGTTGTTCCTGCGTGGAAAACAAAAATGTCCTCCATCTGGTTTGCATGGTCGATTCCTGAAATCGGAAATCCTTTTTCATAAGATTCAGGATAGCCCCCTGCAGCCATCACAACACAAAGAGATGCCCTTTTATCAATTTCAAGGGTCTGCTCATGGAGTGTTTCTGTAATAACCCCTTCCATCAGAGGAACAATATCAGATTTAAGACGCATGAGAAGGGGTTGAGCCTCTGGATCTCCCAGGCGAACATTAAACTCTAAAACTCTGATTTTATCTTTGTCGATCATCAGGCCGGCATACAATATCCCTTTATAGGGATTTCCTTC
>Ga0190313_1001814_pt1 | contig 11150 bp, 7 predicted proteins | sample 4870071011_MG_FD_169989 | JGI IMG/M metagenome (GOLD analysis project Ga0190313, IMG submission 169989) | Hydrothermal vent sediment bacterial communities from Southern Trench, Guaymas Basin, Mexico - 4870-07-10-11_MG | ecosystem: Environmental > Aquatic > Marine > Hydrothermal vents > Sediment ...
TTTTTTGTTATTTTAAATTTATTAAAATTATCTAAAATTATAACTCTTAAAATTAATTTTTAAAATAGCCTAAATATCTAAATAACACATTTTTGTCAGGTTTTACTTTTTTAAAAAAGTATTTTCTAAATATTTGATGATCCTCTTAGCACTATTCTCAACTGACTCTTGGCTCGTATTAATTTCTATCTCTGGATTTTCAGGAGGCTCGTAAGGATCAGAAATTCCTGTGAAATTTTTAATTTTTCCTTCTCTTGCTTTTTTATAAAGTCCTTTTTTATCTCTTTTTTCGCAAATCTCCAAAGGACAATTAACAAATACCTCTATAAAATTTGGAATTCTTTTTCTTAATTCTCTTCTTGATTTACGATAAGGAGAAATAAAAGAAGCAATAACAATTACTCCTCGTTGAACAAAAAGACGAACCAAACTTCCTACTCTTCTTAAATTTTCTTCTCTGTCTTCTTTGGTAAACCCTAAATCTTTAGTTAAAGTTTGTCGAACAATATCGCCGTCTAATCTTTCTACTTTTAATCCTTTGTCACTTAGAATATGATAAATCTCATCAGCAATTGTTGTTTTACCCGATTGAGACAAACCAGTAAACCAAAGACAAAAACCAGTTTTTAAATCATCTTTATGATAAAAATCATCAACTAAAGATTTCCCTTTAGAAAGAAGGTAATAAATTTCTGGCCTTATTAAATAAGCAGGAGGCATTTCCTTATTTTTTATTTTTTCTCTAATTTTCGTCCCTGAAAAATGAATTCTTTCTTGTTCAGAATGAGGACAATTATCTATAAAAATATGTTTTCGGCAAGATTGACAATATACCACTTCTGGAAACTTTAAAATTTCGATACCAATTTCTTCCTTGTTAAACTTATCAAAAATCTCTTGAGCGGCTGTTGATGAATAAAAGTTATCAACACCGGCATGATCTCTCCCAACAATAAAATGAGTACAACCAAAGTTTTTCCTGATTAAAGCATGCAATAAAGCTTCTCTTGGTCCGGCATATTTCATTCTTAAAGGCAAAACACCAAATAAAACTCTATCTTTTGGGTAATATCTCTCAATCAAAATTTCATAAGCAGCTATTATGTACTCATCTTTAAAATCTTCCATCTTTTTTCTGCCGACTACTGGATGGATAAAAAGACCATCTGTCATTCTTAAAGCTTCTTTCTGAAGAAATTCGTGACCCCGATGAGGAACATTTCGAGTTTGAAAAGCACAAATAGTTTCCCAACCTTTTTCTTTAAAATATTCTTTTGTCTTTTCTGGAGAAAAATTATAATCAGGAAAGCATTCATCTAACTCACTCAAAGACAAAACTTCTCCTCCAACTAAATAATCCCCCATCTTATAAACTTCATTCACACCAGGATGACTATTATTTTTTGTTCCAAAAACATTTTCAACAAAAAATTTTTTATCATAAAAATAAATTTCAATATCCTTTAAAAAAGCGATTAACTTGCCTGTTTGATCTTTTAAAATAATATCTTTTTCGTTTTTTATTCTTTGATAAATGTCTTCTGTAATATCTAAAACAATAGGTATAGGCCATATTTTACCATTCCCTAAACGCATTTTCTTGCAAACACTAATAAAATCGTCTTCTTTCAAAAACCCATTCAAAGGATAATAAATACCCTTTTTAATATTAAGGATATCTTCTATTTGATCCTTGCTAATTGTTATAGACTTATAATCTGAAATATTCTTCAAAATCTTTTCTCTTTCTAAAAAATTCATCTTTCTGCTATTAGACATCTTTATTAGAAAAAAACACTTTTATCAGTTTCTTATAAATCAAGATAAAAGTCAAATAAACCGCTGCTCCTAAAGTAATTGAAAAAAGAGGATGAAGATAATAAATTACAGGCCGGGAAATTGTAAGATACATTAAAACACTGGATAAAACCGCACCAATAACAGCAAAAAATAAGTTTAGATTAAAAGGGTTTATTTTTGTAAATTTTAAAACAAATCTTAAAAGCAAAAATAGAATTAGAATATTAGTAATAACCGTAGCAACTGCTGCACCGTAAAAACTAAATTTAGGAATTAAAATTAAATTTAAAATCACATTTATTATCGCTCCCCAAAAAACAACCCAAAAAGTTTTTTCTTGATAGTTTGAAACAATTAAAATTTGATTAAATGGATAATGAAAAAAAATAATTCCTGCCATTATTATCAAAATTTGAAAAGCAAGAACAGAAGGCGCATAACTTGGATTATAAATAAAGTTAATTATCCTTGAAGCAAGAGTTATTCCTCCAACCACCATAGGAACAGCAATCAAAATAAGAGTTTCTGCATAATAATTCCATATTTTTTGAAGTTCTTTGCCTGATCTTTTAAAAGCCACGCTCAAGGCCGGATAAAAACTCTGAGAAATAAAAACAGCAGGAATAAGAGCCGCCCTCACAACTTTATAGGCAGCGTTATACCATCCTGTTTCAGCAATCTGACCAAGATAACCCATCATTACTGAATCTGTTTGATTATATATTGTCCCCAAAAAACCAGCCAAAGCCAATGGCCAAGACATTCCTAAATATTTCTTCCAGATAATTTTATCCCAACTAAACCGTAACCGATAAACCTTAAAATGAAAAAACAACAAAACAATAACTAAAATAACTAAACTAGATAATAAATATCCTAAACTTAAATTCAATACCGAAGGAAAATTTAAAATAACAAAAAAACCAAATCCAGTGATAAGTGCTGCTTGAACAATTTTCATCAATGCTTCAAATTCCATTCTCTGACGAGCCCTCAAAAAAGCGTACACTATCTCGAAAAAACGGTTAATTGAATTATGAACAGCCAAAATCCAAATCACCTTCCAAATTAATGGATTAGAAGTTATAAAAAAAGAACCGATAAAAGTCAAAATTATTGCCCCTAAAAGCAAAACTATTTTTAAGATAAAAATTGCTGGAAATAATTCTTCCTCTTCTTTTTCCCGAGAAAACTCCCGAGTGACTATTGGAGATAACCCTAAATCAGAAAAAACACCAAACAAAGAAACAAAAGCAATTGCAAATGTAAATTTACCATACTCAGCAGCACCTAAAACACGAGCAACATAAATAATCAAAAGCAAAGTAAAAAATCTGCTTATCGCCTCAGAAGCTGCTAACCAAAAAGTGTTCTTGAAAATTGTTTGTTTAACCGTTTTATTGCCAAAAAACAAAAATTTCAAATTTTCTAAAAGTTTAATGTTCATCATTTCCTTTTTTTACTCTTTTTCTTTTTCTTTTTCTTTTTCTTTTCCGCTAATAATTTTCTAAGAGTTTTAATCACTTCTTCTAACGGTTCACCCTTCTTTTGGGTAATTTTTAATAAAATCTCCTCCCTATTTAATCCCGCAACACTCAATTCCTCGGCAAGAGAAATAACTTTACCAAATAAAACACCTGGCTGAAAACCCAAATTAATTAAATCTCTACCCATTATAATCGGCTTCGGCTTCTCTTTATAAACTCCAATTTTATTCGCTCTTTCTAAAAGCCACTTGCCAGTCGGATAATCTAAAGTAATAAAACATTTTCCTGATTCGTGAGAATTAATAAAAGGACCTCTTCCCTGCTGATCTGCTTGACTAACTAAAACTAATTCTTCTATTGTTGCTGGAAAAATCCTCCGTGCCAATTTTCTAATTGCTCCATCACTAACTTTCTCACCTCTTAATTCAGATTCATAAAGAAGAGTTGGTTTTAAGTGATTAGTCACCAAATTAATAATTTTCTTCTGCAAGGCAAGAGGAATGCCTATTTGAGATAAAAATTTTTTTGTTGGAATTTCTCCTGCTTTTTCATGGCCAGGAGAAACAATAGAATTATCTTTTTTAATAGTAGTATACGGCTTACCAAAATCATGACAAAAAGCCGCTAACATTATAACTATAGCATCTTTGTCCTGAATCTTTCTTTCTCTAATAATCTTTGCCGCTTCGTCAACAACCATTAAGGTATGAATCCAAACATTACCTTCTGGATGCCATTTTGAATCTTGAGGGGTCTTTAATAAATCAACCAACTCTGGGTGAAGTTTATGAAAAATCCCCCACTCCATTGCTGCCTGCAATCCTAAAGAAGGTTTTTCTGATTTTAAAAACAATTTTAACCATTCTTCTTTTATTCTTTCTTTTGCTAAAAATTCTAACTCGTCTCTTATCTCTCTCATAATCCCTGCTGTCCTGTCCTCAACCTTCAAACCAAACCTACCTACAAATTGAGCCCCTCGCAAAACCCTCAAAGGGTCATCTTTAAACCTTTCCTCGTCAGTAACTCTTAAAATTCTATTTTGAATATCTTTTATCCCGCCAAAAAAATCATATATTTCTCCACTAACAACATCTTTCATTAAAGCATTAAAAGTAAAATCCCTTCTCCTGGAAGCCTCTTTCAAAGACATAAAAGGATCGGAGTTAACAGCAAAATCCTTATGACCTCGCCCTATTTTTGATTCTTTTCTAGGAAGAGAAATGTCTATGTCTACTTCTTCATCTGTTCTAACCTTTAAAATCCCAAAAGATACTCCTACATCTTTTGCTTTTTGAAAAAATTTACTTGCTATTTTTTGAATTTTACCCGGCTCAAGACCATAAACCTCCACATCAAAATCTTTTGGCACTTCACCTAATAATTCATCTCTAACTGCCCCGCCAACCAGAAATGCTCTTCCGCCTGCTTTTTCAATTTCTTTGGAAAAAAATTTAACTTTTTCAAAGGCTAAAGCTTCTTTTTCAAGGCCAATTTTAATGAGAGAATCTTTAACTTCTTCTGCTCTCATTCCCTGAATAATTTCTGCTTCTTTCTTTTCTTTTTCTATTTTTTTCTGAAAATTTATTTTTTCAGATTGACGACAATCATTTAATTCAAAGATATTCTTCTTCATTTTCCTTTATTTTTTAGAAAAATTCTTTATTAACTTTCTCTTTTGTTTGAATCTCTTAATTGATTTCTTGGTGATTAAATTATATTATGGTATCATAAGGAAATATGAAAAACAACATTCAAAATAAACTTTATTGGGTTTATTTAGGGGGAATTTTTTTAATTCTAACCCTCCCCCTTCTTTCTGCACCCCCTCTTTTTCATCCTGCTCCTTGGGGAAAGAGTATTGTTTTTAGAATAATTTTCTCTATTCTTCTTTTTATTTTTCTTGGAGAAATACTTTTTTCAAATTTTTCTTTTACTAACCTCCTAAAAACAAAAATAAACAAAAACATTCTTTTTCCTTCCTTTTTATTGGCATTTTTCTTTTTTCTTCTCTTATTAGCAACTATTTTTTCTTTAGATTCTCATTTTAGTTTCTGGGGCAGTCCCTACCGCGGCGGAGGTTTTTTAACATTAGGATTAATAATAATTTTTTCTATATTTTTATTTCTAATTGTTCGAGATAAAGATTGGCAAAAAATAATTGATTTTAGTTTAGGGGTTGGAATGATAACCGGCATTATTGCCATTTTTCAAAAAATAGGGGCATTTAGCAATTTTATGGTCAGTTATAAATGGAGACCTGTAGCCACATTAGGAGGACCTATATTTTTTGCCCTTTACTTAATTCTTCTCATTTTTCTTTCACTATCTTTTGGGATTTCTGCAAAAGGAAAAAAGAAAATATTTTATTTCCTTGCTTTTGTTTTCCTTTTTATTGGTTTAATTTTAAGCGGTACTCGTTCTGCTTTATTAGGATTTGGAATAGGTTTGCTATTCTTTATTTTCTTTTTCCCTAAAATATCAAACCAAAAACATCATCGTTATCTTCTCATTTTCAAAGTCATTATTATAATTACCGCAATTTGCAGTATTATTGGCGTTTCTTGGCTGAAAACTCAACCTGAAATAGTCCAAAAATTAAAAACAAACGAAATTTTTGGATCTACCTTTGATAGAATCTGGCGTTTATTAGAAAACCCAATAGAAACTATCTTAACCAGCCGCATATCTGGCTGGAAAGTTGCTCTTAAAGCAATAAAAGACAGGCCTTTATTAGGTTATGGTCCAGAAAATTTTTCTATTGGCTTTGATAAATTTTATGACCCAAACCTGCCGGGAATAGTAAAAGAACCAAATGGCGGAAGCACAAGCTGGTGGGACAGAGGTCATAATTTTATTTTTGATATAGGAGTTTCAGCTGGAATACCAGCCTTAATTACCTATTTACTTCTTATTGCAGTTCTTTTTTATCAACTTCGAAAAATAAAAAATGCAACCGATTGGCGAAAAAATCAAGAATCATTTAATCATAGGATAATAAGTCACGGCATTCAAACAACTTTTATCGCTTATTTAATAACTGATTTTTTTAGCTTTGATGTATTCTCTACTTATTTAATTTTTTTCATTCTAATTGCCTATACCTTTTATCTTATCCACTCTTTTAATCGAGAAAAAGAATCTAATCAAAATTTAACTACAAATACAACTTCTATAAAACAAAAAGTGGAAGAAGGTTTTTCAAGATATGTCATTATTTTTATTCTCTTCTTTGTTCTCCTTTGGTTTCTTTGGTCTGGAAATATAAAACCTCTTTTAATCAATAAAAAAATAAATCAATATGTTTTTCTTTCGGAAAATATTTACTCTGAACACTACACTAATTCCATTTTAGCCAAGAAAAAAGAACAACTCCTCCTGCAAAAAATGGATGAATTGCTTGAAGATAAAAGTGTCATAGATAATTACATCCGCCTCCAATATATTGACATAATCTCTAAGGCAACCTCAGTAATACCGGAAAAAACGCCTGAATTATCCTTAAAAGCAATAAACATCTTAAGAGAATGCCAAAAATTAAGACCATATTATACCAGAAGTTGGTTATATGAAGTTATTTACATCAATAAATATCTTGAATCAAATCCTCATATAGACGAAAAAACAAAAGAACAACTCAATCAAGAAGCCCTCGCTTGTATTAAAAAAGCAGAAAAATTATCACCCCACAAACCAGATATTTTTATTGCTTTAACTGCAAACTTTTTAATCAATAAAGAATATGAAAAAGCAAAAGAAACTGCTGAAAAATGTATTCAGATAGCGCCTAATAACGGCCAATGTTGGTGGGCTAAATCACTCGCTTTAATAGGATTAAAAAATATTCCTCAATCAATCAAAGCAATGGAAATTGCCAAAGAAAAAGGATATCAAACAGATACAAAATATGCTCTGGGACAATTAGTTACTCTATATAGTCAGTTAGCAAAAAAAACAGGCAAAAAAGAATATTACCAAAAATTAGCTTTCCTTTATCAAAAACTTATTGAAGTAGATAAAAAAGAAATAAAAGAATTGGAAGAAAAAAAAGGAATTAAACGGCCTGAAAACTTCCAATTCCACGCCTCTTTAGCTTATGTTTATAAAATTTTAGGAGAATACGAAAAAGCCAGAAAAGAAGCAGAAATTGTTTTAAAACTTTCACCATCTTCAAAAAAAGCAGTAGAAAACTTTTTAAAATCTTTGCCCCCAGAGAAATAGTATAAAGCGGATAAAAAATAAAAGGAGAATAAATTCTCCTTTTATTTTAATTTAATTTTATTTTTTACTGGTTTACTGGTTATACATTACTTTCTCTACACACTCGTCACATAACCCTCCCCACCTTAATAAATAAGGAAAAATGAAGGGAGAAAATATATTTATTTCTCTAATTTCACAGGTATTTTTCAAATCACAATTTACGCAATATCTATCATCCTCACACCCTATTACCCTTTGACAATATCCGCATAATCTTATCATTTTTTCCATCTTTTCCTCCTTTCTAATTATGAAGATAAAAAAAATTAAAGAACAAAATCTAAACTAATTTATAACAAAATCATTCTAACAAATCAACAATAAACCTTTTCCCTTTATCTATCTTCCGCCTAAAATAGTTGCTATTCTGTATTTTCTTGCTTCCTTCTTCTTAAATTTCAATTCCTCTTTCTTGCTGACTAATTTTAACTCTTTCCTCTTCTTTCCTTTTCTGAAGAAATTCTTTTGTAAAATCAAACAAGATGCCAAACAAAGGAATAGCCAATAAAGAACCTAAAATACCCCATAATTTTCCGCCAATTACTAAAGAGATTAAAATTATTGCGGAAGGGACATTGATTACTTTTTTTATTAATACTGGAGATATAATATTATTCTCAATTTGCTGAATAATTATAAAAGCGATAATAACGAGAAAACTTTTAACTGGATCTGTTGGGAAAATTAAAACAAAAAATAATAAACCAGTAATTATCGGACCAATATAAGGAATAAAATTAAAAACTCCAGCGAATAAAGCAAGAATTACTGGATATTCAATTCCAAAAATTAAAAAAGTTATATAAGAAGCAACACCTACAAATAAACAAGCCAAAATTCTCGCTCCAAACCAACCTGCTATCTTTCTCTCTGATTTTCTCCAAAGAGATAAAGCATAACTTTCGTATTTTCCAGTAAAAAGAAGGGATAATGTCTTTTCAATTGCTTTTTCTTCAGAAGAAATAAAAAAGGCAACGCTGATTATAAATAAAAAAGAAGCCACTCCGCCAAAAACAGTAAATAGTGCTTCAAAAATATTGCTTGACATTTTTACTAAAATCGCATCTATGCTTTTGACAAAACTATTTATATTCTCAAAAGCTTGAAATCCGAGCCCTCTTAAAGGAGGAGAAATTTTTGAGAAATATTCAGGAAAAAAATGAATAAACTGATTTATTTCATTAACCAACAAAGGAGAAATAAGATAAATCAACAAACCAAACAAAGATAAAACAAAAAAATAAACTAAAAATACTCCCAAAAAACGAGGTATTTTTATTTTCTGTAAAAAATCAACAATAGGATCAAGGAGAACAGAAATTACTAAAGCAAATATAAATGAAGCCAAAAGATCTCTAACTGAATAAACTAAATAAAAAATCACTACCACTAAAGATAGTTTAAAAATTGTTTGCCAAGAAATATCTAAAATTTTTTCATCAGACATAATATTAAAATTTTAATAATTTCTGAAATCGTTTTTTATTTTTAAATGGTCCTATTATAGCCAAATTTAACTTTTCCGGCTTAAAAATGTTTTTGGCAACTCTTAAAACATCATCAGTATCTACTTTGTCAATTTTAGCATAAATTTGTTCCGGAGTTAAGATTTCTTTTTTTAAAACTTCTTGCAAACCATAAAAACTTGCTTGAGCATCAGAAGTTTCTAAAGACAAACTCATTCTACCTTTAAAATGCTCTTTTGCTTTTTCCAATTCTTCCTCTGGCACTTTTTCTTCGGAAATTCTTTTATATTCTTCTAAAATGGCAGAAATTGCTTTATCTGCTTTACTATTATCTACTCCTGCTTGAGTAACCAAATAACCGCTTTCAGGATCAGAAAAAGATTCTGTTTTTATATAATACGCCAGTCCCATTTCTTCTCTTATTTTAACAAACAGACGAGAACTCATCATACCTCCCAAAATCAAAGCTAACATCTCTTGAGGATATTTTTCTGATTGAAAAAGATTATAACCCCGAACCCCTAAACAAAAATGAGTTTGATCTGTTTTTTTGTTTTTAAGAATTACTTTTGGATAATTTTGTTCTTTAAATATTACTGGTTTCTTTTGAATTATTTTTCTTTTTTTAATTCCAGAAAAATATTTCTCTACTTTTTTGATAACTTCCTGATGTTCCCTAATATGACCAGCAACTATCACTACTGTATTCAAGGCACTGTACTGCCTCTTCATATAATCAACCAACTGCTCTCTTTTTAAGCCTAAAACACTCTTCTTTGTTCCCGCAATATCCCAGCCGGCTGGCTGATCACCATATAAAACCCTATCCCATAAATTTTGAACATAAGAAGCAGGTTGATCATAATACATATTTATCTCTTCAATAACAACTTTTTTTTCTTTTTCTAATTCTTTTTCATCAATTAAAGAATTTAGATAAATATCAGAAATAATATCTAAAGCCAAATCAAAATTTTCAAAATCAACTTTCGCATAATAACCTGTATAATCTTTACCAGTAAAAGCATTGTAATTTCCTCCTACTCTATCTAACGGTTCAGAAATGGCTATTTTATCAGGTCTTTTTTTCGTTCCCTTAAAAAGCATATGTTCTAAAAGATGAGATATACCACTTATCTCTTTTTCTTCGTACTTTGAACCAGTAGCAGCCAAAACCAAAACAGTAACCGGCCGACTGTTTTTTTGAGGAATAGTAATCACTCTTAAACCATTTTTTAAAATTGTTTTTTTAAACATAGTATCTTCTTGAATAGCTTCATTTTAATAATTATACACAAAACATACAAAATAAAAAGTAAATACCCTACACCACCCCCTCCTCTGGAAGAGGGATTTATTCTTTCTTCCTTCTCTTTCCTCCCCCCTCCTTTGGAGGGAACTCTCTTCTCTTTCCTCCCCCTCCTCTCTACTTCCTTTTCCTCCCCCTCCTCTGGAGGGGGAGGATTAAGGAGGGGGAGGTTTTTAAAATTCTAATTTTATTATTTCTCCGCTAATTTATGTTTCTTTAACCCTTCAGCGTAAAGTTTTTGAATTTGGGCTGAAGAAAGCGCTTCGCTATAAATACGGACATCGTCAATAAGACCGTTGAAATATATGTTACCATCACCCCACCAACCTCTAGCAGCCACTAAGAAATGTTTGTTACTGTTGCCTATACCTCCAGAAAAAGTAGGAGTTTCACTTTTTGCCAATTCTCCATCAATATATATTTCTTCTTTCTCATCAGCTTTGAACAAAACTGCTATATGATGCCAGTTATTTTGAGGATTAGGTATTGTAATACTAACACTCGAAGATCTTGCGCCGTTATAAAGATAAAGATCCATCCTTTTTCCGTAATGAAATGATACTTCCCATCGATTCGGAACTGTTCCGCCTACAGGTTTTAATATGAAGCAGTGACTTGTCGTTCCAGTAGAAATTTGACTATACATCCAGAAGGAAAATGTAAAAGCATTTGGAGTCTCTCCTGGTCCAAAAGGATCTAAATCCACATAATCATTCACCCCATCAAAATACAATGAACAACCTTTTCCAGAAGGAGTGTTGTCTTTATCAGCCGAGGCGCATTTATAGATAGGACCGTTATAAGGAGTGCCGTTATTATTGTAACCAG
>Ga0190313_1001819_pt1 | contig 11127 bp, 8 predicted proteins | sample 4870071011_MG_FD_169989 | JGI IMG/M metagenome (GOLD analysis project Ga0190313, IMG submission 169989) | Hydrothermal vent sediment bacterial communities from Southern Trench, Guaymas Basin, Mexico - 4870-07-10-11_MG | ecosystem: Environmental > Aquatic > Marine > Hydrothermal vents > Sediment ...
AAGCAAGCTTGCTTTCCTTGGATAACCTATTATAACATTCGAGCTGATTATAGAGTTATCCCCAATTATAGTTGGTCCCAAGATCTGCACTGACCAACTAATATAAACCCTCTTCCCGATTTTAGCCTTTGGAGAAATAAAATGTATCATAAGACACACCGTGTAGAATTAGTATTTCCCGACCTTTTGAATGCTATTCTTAAATAGTGCGGATATCACATCAATAATAGCTTTTTCACAATATTTTTCCCACGTAAGATTATGAGGAGGCTTTGGAGGCTCTATTTCCCCTTTGCGACTCGGGCAATCGTCTCAGCGTAATTATCTGGTTCTGTAACTGAATAATATGGTGAGGGCGCTATCCCACAAGCAATCACGGGTTTACCATATATAAAATATTCTCCTATTTTATGGATTCCTCATGATTATAGAAGATACTAAAGGGCGTTTTATGCCGAGGGATCAAACCATAATCCGCGGCAGTAATATAATCGGCCAATTTATCTCTCTGAACCCTAATTGGCAATATATGCATGAGTATGAACAGTGTTTGGGGGGAATGTTACTTATACCGAGCGACTTTCCAAGTCTGCAAGAAGGTACGGGATCGAATAAATATTTTGTTATTATGAGCACCTGAGCATGATGAGCGGGAAAAGAGAATAATTTTTGGTTATAGTTTTTATTTGATCTTTGAAGAATGAAATGTTTACCTCATATATGTAGCTATTAATTTAATCCCATATTTTTTGGCTTTCTCTTCAGCACTAGGATGGATTAGGTAACCAAATATGACGCCCAATATCTCCTTATCTTTGAAGAACTTCTTTAAGAGTTCTAACGTTCTAGCAAATTTTTCTACTTCTCTAGCATAAATTCGTGATTTCGTTTCACCAATTACAATTACTTCCTTTTCATCACGTTTACCGACTCCGAAAAGATTAACTTGTATCTCAGCACCATCAATAGTGAAAAACCTAGGTACCAGTTTCTCAACATATATTCCCAGATGTCTCTCTAACCAACCTGGAATCATAACTCTAGCAATATCTTCTAAACCAAAGCCAATGGTATCACTCAATCTTCCTACTTGGATAGCTAACTCTCTCACCATGTTTGATAACCTACTAAGGCTCTCTTCGGTCTTCTTTTGAGCCTCCGCCAGCATGTTTAGCCTTTCCTCGGTTCTCCTTTGGGCTTCGGCCAGCTCGTCGACTCTTTGGGCTAGCATGTTTAGCCTCTCTTCGGTTCTCTTTTGGGCTTTTGCTAGCTCTTCTAGTATTCTGAGAGTTTCGCTTTGGATTTCAGCCATTTTGTCGATTTTCTTTGATAGTTCCTTAACGGTTTTTACTAGTTTATCGAATTCTTCTCTTGCGACCTTTATTTCCTTTACTTTGTCCTCGACTACCTTAGTTATAAACTCGTATAATTCTGGTGTTATTGACATCCATATCACCTATTTGATAGTATAATGGTGTGTTAGAAACTATTTAAGCGATTTTTAAAAATTGTTTATTGCCGTTTCACTGCACTAAAATGTGGTAATATTCTAACTTGGTATTAATTTCCATATCTCGACTTTTTCTTCTAAATGATATACACGGAGTAATAACTGTAGATAGATTGTATCCCCTTTTCTCTTAACGTGCTTGCCGCATACTCCTAATACGTCTCCTAAGAATAGTAGCCTTTTTTACAATTCCCCATCTTTCCAAATAATTATCAGTCAATTTAATGTTCGAATCCTGATAAATTTTTCTAAGTAAATGAATAGAATCAGTCGCACTTGAAAGAGGAACGCCCAAGAGATACATGATCAGAGGCGTAACAAAATATACGGGTAATTTTCTAGGCCATGCATTATCTATTTGCAGTGAGGGCGCATATAGCATGAAAACGCCATCGGGATGATGATCACCAGCATCAACTCTTAGGTGTACCCGGCCGTACACTCTGTTTAAAGCTAGAAAATATCCTTTATCATAGTCTGGGCGTACTATAACTGGAGCAGCACGGTCTACATAGGGACCCCAGTATACTTCTTCCCGTCTTTTAGCCCACTTTATTCCCTCGGTGTTTTTTAATAAGTCGATAATTGCGGGAATGTCTTCTGGGTTCTTAACATAGACTCCGTGGGAATATCGGGTTCCCATGAAAGCTTTTGAGTTATTCATGTCAATACCTATGATGAACTTAGGTGCCTCGCCCTTAAATAGCTTATAGAGTTTTTTGAGGAGTTTTCTTAGGGGCTTTAGGCTTTGATGGTAAAGTAATCCCAAAAGCGGGAGTAGCTTTTTCGATGCATATTTAAACTCATGCTCAGATAGCAATTCATGGTGTTCTCGTACCGTCTCTTCGGGTCTCCCTATTTTTGCAAAACCTTTCTTAAGCAATAGATCATTAATGCTTATTCGCCATTTATAAAGAGAAAAACCATGATCAGAAACGATTACTAATGCATCTGAATAATCGCTTAATAATTTAATAATCCTATCAATTATGCTAAACAGCTTAATTTCATCCCGAATTACTTTATTGGAAAGTAGTTCAGGTTCCTTGTGAAGATAGAAATCAGGGATATTGAAATTGACCCAATATAACTTCCAGTCTAGATTCTCAGCAGTATCTCTGATAAGTTCCTCGTAAATTTCCGCTATTTTAAAGGATTTTTCGATATAATCTAGAGAGTTATCCATACGGAATTCTTCGGCTTGGGATAATATTTTTGTGTATTTTTCCATAGAGCTTGGATGATAAACTGTCTTAGGAGTAAAGAAGAGGTTGCTAATCAAGTTTGTGTGCTTCATGGGGATTAGGGGATAATCTGGAATTGGATTAATCACAACACTAGAAATTTCTCGCATCGCTAACATTTCATGAATTCGGGGATGCATTAAATCAAGTGCTGTGAATAGTTTTTGCTTGAGAGTCTTCATATCTATATAGTCAAAAGCAAAGACTCCATGTTTTCCTGGGTTTACTCCTGTCATTATACTACTCCATGAGGGCGGCGTGGAGGGGGGTATCGTTGCTTCGAGTACTGATCTATAAGATTTCTGATAAAGCCCTTTTACATTTGGCATTGCTCCTGATTTGAGAATTTTTTCAAAATATTGCCAGGATAATCCATCAAGTCCTATGACAGCAATTTTCTTTATGTCGAAAGATTTATTCATGCCTATAGACCTCTAGCTAATGCTAGAGCATTTTTAGAGTTAAATATTAAAGTATGACTTCACGAGATTAACAAATTCCTCAGATGAATTTCTTTTTTCAAAGTATTCAAACCTAATGCGGGCTAATTCCTGATACTCCTCTAAGTAATCATCATTTTTTAATAAATTAGAAAGTGTCATAGCTAATTCTTCTGCATTTTTGTATCCTAGCCCCCACTTGCCTTTCTCTAATATATCCAGCCAAGGACCACCACTCATGTGAGATACGATCGCATTTTTCGCTCCCATGGCTTCTAGTACTGACAGACCAAAAGGCTCGCATCTGGAAGTATGAACATATATATCGCTTTGTAACAGCAAGTTAAGGGCTTCTTGTCGGCTTAAATTGAATGAGAAGGAGACAATTTGTTTAACTTTCTGCGCCTTGTTAATTAAAGTGCGAATATAACGCATATCTTGTGCAAAGCCAGCTAACATAACCCTGTAATTATCTTTTAATTTTCTTCTCAAGATAATAATAGCTTTGATAAGATCTTCAAATTTCTTTCCGCGGACGAATCTTGTGTAGGAAATTACTAATTTAGTCTCGTCTTCCTCGTGTTTCTTTATTGTTCGCTTGGCTAGTAGATCCATTAAGATACTTCTGGGGTATATAGTATAGATCTCCTCTGTTTCATACAACTTAGAGAAGAAAACTTTAGTGAACTTAGAATTCGTAATTAATAATAATTTTCTTTCTCTTATTAATTGGCGAATTTCTTTAGCATGTCTTGCTAAAATATACCAAAAAAATCTTCTATACGTATCACTCAGGAATTCTCCAGTGCATAGATCCATTGACCCTGGTTGGACATATAATATTTCATTATCTATAAGCACAGGTGCGATTCCCGTTGAATTTACCATGAGATCATAATCTACATCTTTTAATACATCACTAATAATGCGTATTAGATTTCTATAGCTAGCTAAGAAAGAAAAGAGGCGTGATTTTAATATTCGAGATATAAATAGACCAGAATAAGTGAACGTTTTTATCGGCTTAACAATTACATCATAATAAGTTATGGGTATATGTTTTCTTACTAATGAGAACAAAATATCTTTCTTAGCATCTTCATCCTTGGTAAATATCAGGAAAAGAATCTTTGCATTATACTTCCTACTAAGCCATATTATGAGGTTTCGGAGCATTTGATGGCCGCCATGGATTCCTATTAGGAAATTCTGGAAACTAGGTTCATTAAAGGGACCAATTAATACTTTCAAATTCGACCCTTTCTTTTAAATACTCACAGGGAGTTGGTTTGTCAAAAATTCCAGACTCAACGTCTGGGGGTCATTTTTATGGTGGGGCGGGCGGTATTAGGTATTACGGAGACAACAGGAAGAACAGCGAGGCCCGCCCCCATGGGAAAGTATATAGGATGGGAAGCCTTAAAACTCTTAGCCCTCGTTCTCCACGCCATATATGGGCAAATATACCCGAAATACAGCGAGCACGGCCAGAGAAAAATGATAATACCACAGAAAATGACAATAATAACGATAGCCAAAGCCCTAGGCTACACCTACAGGGAAATGGAGACGCTGGCGAGAGAGCTGAGAGAAGTCCTAGGCATAAAAAGGGTAACGGCATTCCAGAATCTCCACGCATTCGCAAAGAAGATCAAGCTCAGAGAGATACAAGACATTATTGAGGCCGTAGCCATTATAGCCCTGAAGAATAGAACGAGGGAAATAGGCGTTCTGATAGACTCAACGGGCTTCCAGATAATGGATGCCACAGTTATTATAACTATAGGGTTCAGAGAGCGGCGGGCTTCTCCAAGCTCCATGTCGTTATGGACGAGGAGACGAGGGTCGTAATCCTAGCGATGCCGAGTGATAGGTATTGCCACGATAGTGAGCCTTTCTGGAGCTATTTCCTTTCAGAACTGGAGAGGCTCTCCAAGGTCTTCGGTTTCAAGATTCGCTATGTATCAGCCGATTCGGCGTATGCCTCTAATAGGGCCTATAAAGAGGTTAGGGAGAGGCTTAATGCTACACCTGGTATTAAGCCTTGCAAGCGGAGGGGTGCTCCGAAGAGGGGGCTTATGGCTGTTTATTGGAGGATGCGTGGTCTGCCGTGGTTTCGTCGGTATTCTAATGCTAGGTGGGTTTTGGAGGCTATGTTTAAGGTTTTTAAGAGGCTTTTTGGGTGTTATGTTCGTGGTCGCTCCTGGCTCTCTAGGTGTCTGGAGCTTCTCTTCAAGGCCTTGGCATGAAATGTCCTAATCTTGTTGGCCACCCTATGGCGGAGCTTGACTGGATAACGGCTGGAGGAGGTGAGGAAATAAATTTTTGACAAACCACAGGGAGTTTATAAACTTTCTACGCACTTATCGAAAATTCTAATTAATAACTTGACTATTCTATCAGGATGAAGAGTCTTTTCAACCCATTTTCTGCCTCGGATGCCCATTTTTGAGGCTGCTGTCTTATTTTCTAGAAGGTATTTAATATGGTCTGCAAACTCTGCTATATTGAATGGTTTAGCTAGCAACCCTCCTCCGGACATTTCTACTAGTTCCTTTGATCCTCCAAGATCGAATGCAATGACTGGTTTAGCAAATGCAAATGCTTCCACTATTACATAGGGGAACATCTCTACGCATAAACTTGGTACAATTACAATTGATGTTTTTTCTAGTAATTTACTTTTTCGAACCCCATGGACAAAGCCATGGTAAAGTACATTGGGTGGTTTTTTCTCTAATAACCATAGCTTTAAAGGGCCCTCTCCAGCCACATGAATAAGGGTATTTGAAAGCCTCTTTGCAATATTTACGATAACTGGTATGCCCTTTATTAATGATAATCTCCCCAAAAATAATACGCTTCCATCACCCCTAGGATGCGGATTAATATTTAAAAGGGTAGGGTCTATAGGATTAGGAACATTTAAGCACCTCTGGTTTAATTGTTTTTCTATCTCTCTACAGAAAATCCTCGATGGAGCTACAATGTAATTTGCGGTTCTCAAAACGTATTTGGATGCTAATAGATGATATTGCAATGAACAAAGATGGGAAAGCGCGTGCCGCGACTGTGATCGATCGAGCCCCGTAATGAATACACGGCATTTAAGGCATTCGGTAAGAGAGATGCTATTACAGGGGATGAGTTTTGGCATTCTTACTTTATATCCAGTAGGACAGAGATAAGACCATGAATGAACAGCAACTATAATTGGTAACTTAATTTTTCGTGCAACTCTAACAAGTTTTTGGGCAACAGTGGGTGCTGCTTGAGCATATATTAAATCGATGTTAAAGATTTTCTTGATCTTTTTCAAATTCTTTGTGAGTACAGGATCGTAAAATAAGCTCATTATTTTTCTTCTCTTTTTTTGTTGCATAGAACTAGCGATGAAGAGTGTTTTGTTCTTAGCTTTAGAAGACTTATTGTATAATGTAGCCTGGAACACGTTTATTCCTTTTTCTTTCAGGAGAGAGGAGAGAATTCCAGCAACTAATTCTCCGCCACCGTAAGTGTCGAATCCTCGTTGGCTAAAAAAAAGTACATTCATATATCATAACCTAATGTAGTCGTGTATACATCAGTTAGTTCTAAGCTTTTTTTTAAAAAAATTAGTTACTCTAAATGTGTAATATCTTGTGGCTTATTTAAGGCTTTTCAAGCTCTCTCATAGCCCCTTGTCCATTCCGAGAACACCAAATTCTGGGAAATCAAGGCAGTTTAGAGCGTACTATATGCGAGGCTTAATCGAGTATGATTTTTCATCTATCGAGTCTCTTTTCTTCCTTAGATGTTAAGATCGGCCACGAGAGCTCTGGGAAGCTGGATTTCAGCCTATTATTTGGCTCTTAATGCAGTAAGATTCCTAATGATTGAGGATCATAGGTTCTACTAATTCATTGCCTAGAATTAGACACGGGGAAAGAAATAAATTTAGAACAAAGCCTCTAAAATCAGTGATGTGAGAGTAAACTGAAGAAAAAGCGATGAGCCTCTTAAGTCTTAAAATTTACAATAATCCTCCTCATGTGACTAAAAATGACATCTGGAACATCGAAAATATTTATAGCATGGAGGGCCCTAGGTACTCGTACTAAAGAATTAGCGAGAATATTAGGCATAAAAGTGGTTTTTTATAAAGATTTTCCGCCATATATTTCAGCGGCCATAAGAACAGTATTGGCATTGTTAAGATTAAGACCTAAGATTGTTTTCATACAGTTGCCTCAAGGACCTTTACTATTGCTTGTCGCATTTTTAAAGAAATTTCTTAGATTCATTTTAATTGCCGATGTTCATACAGCCTTTCTATATCATATAAAACTTAAAGAGAAACTTCTTAATAAACCATTTATGAATTACCTAAAAAACTGTGATATTATTATACTTCACAACGAGGAAATTAGAAGGAAATTCATCATGGAGAAAGAATTACAGAAAAAGGCAATGGTTATTCATGATCCGTTACCTAAAATATGTAAGGATGTACAAAAGAGGTATTCTCAAAAAGGTGTTATCAAGTTCATTTATCCATCATCATTTGCGCCGGATGAACCTATCGAACATGTAATACAGGCTTTCTTAGAAATAATAAAAGAAAATCCAAACTGCATTCTCTATATTACTGGGAATTGGAAAAGACAAAGGCAGCTTAAAAAATACATTTCGATTTCAAAGAATATTGTCTTCACAGGTTTTTTACCAAGGAAAAATTATGAATCTCTACTAATAAACTCAGATGTTGTCATTGCGCTCACGCGAAGAGAATATACATTCCTGTCCGCCGCCGCAGAAGGGTTGGCTGCGGAGAAACCACTATTGCTTAGTAGCACCAGGACACTGAGGAGTATTTTTAAAAAAGGTGCGATTTTTGTCTCACCTATTGATGCAAATGATATAAAAAGAGGTCTGAAATTAATGCTTAGGGATGATATTAGAAAAGTCTTACTAAACGAAATTAGAGAATTCAAACGGGAATATATTAGTATGCTGAAAAAGGAACTCAATATACTACAGAAACTAATTGCTTATACTTAATCATTATGAGTTTCCAAAGAGTCTAGAGCGAATTAAATGAAATAAGTTTTTAGAGTGAATTATCTCTTCATCTTAAACTTAACTGGAAAAATTCATTGCTAGAACAAGACGTTTATAATACTATTGGTGGATATTATTGAGTCACGAAATACGTATAGTTCTAAAAGGAGGCATTTTATTAGCATTATTTAGTTATATAAATATTCTCTTACGAATAATAGTATCAATAATCATAGTGAGCTATTTAGGACCAGAACTATATGGAATTAGGGGAATTCTGCTGGGAGCTCAGTCGTTAATATATGCTCAAGTTTTTTCTCTCATTACCACTCCATTTACCCGGGAATTGTCTGCAAGGAGGTCATTAGATAGTAGATCCGAGTATGACATAGTTTTTACAACTGTTTTTATTACTATTATTGGGTTAAGCTTTCTTTTATTTTTAATATATGAGATTGTAGGATTTCTTTATTTTGCGTATTATCTAAATTACCAAAACATAGAACTTTTACTATTGATTGCGGGAAGCATGATACCAATCCAGACTTTTCAGGTTTTCGTTAATGAGGTCTTAAGAAGCGAATTGAGGTATCTCAGATTAGCAGTTCTTGCGAACTTTAGAACGCTTATTGATTCTTTCTTAATAATTCTTATTGCGTTAATTGGGAAGATTACTTTAGAGAATGTTTTTTTCATTAATTTAGTTTCATCATCTATAAGCGCTTGTCTTGCATCGATTTTCCTTATAAGAATAATGAGGATCAATAAGGTCCGTTTCAAATTTAGCGTATCATACTTTAGGAAATTTTTAAGTTATATGACTCGATATGGGCTTGGCTCATTTCTTAATCAAACTTTTTACAATTTAGATTCATTCATTTTGCCGCATTTCTTGGGACTAAAATTTATAGGATATTATTACTTTGGGAAATCGCTGCTTAAATTCTTCTTAAACGGTATACGTAATGTGAAATCTCTCTTCCTGCCTTTCTACTCACACAAGCTTGCAACTGATGAAGATAAGGTAAGAAAATACGTCGTAGTATCCCTTTCCTTTAGCATTTTCGTTATTAACATAATAGTATTGCCCTTCGTAGCATTTTCAAAGCAGATCTTAATTATTATATCACTACTTATCAAAGAATTCGATAAATACTTGGCATCTTACTGGGTAGTTTCTGCAATAGTTATTTACACCATATTGCTTATATTTCAACATGATATTGTGATATACTCGGATAGTAAGGGGAAATTTCAAAGACATATCTTCGCAAATTTTATCGCATTGGTAACATATCTTACACTAATAGAATTCTACACGATGTTAAACTTAAAACTCCCCGAGTACTTTATAGCGGTGCTACTAGTAATTTTCCTCAATGCCGGTCTTTTTAGCAAAAATATCTACTGGTCATACATCGCAAAAAAAGAGAAAATAATGTTTCCATGGAGACGAATATTCATTGTCGAATTAATTCTAATTTCTCTTTCTTTTCTAATCCTGGTATTCAATAATATTTATGTTCAAAATGTATGGGACATCATAGAAGTATGTCTATTATTGATAGCTTATAGTATTACTTTGTTATTACTGCAACTCTTATTAAAAGTGATAAGAGCTGATCAAATAATGTTAATTGAAAATTTGGTTAGAAAAAAGACTCTAAAAAAGTTGATAAGAGTATTACTAAAACTGGCCATTAAACTGGCTAAATGATATTATTTGATGTAACTATTTTTGTAGCTAATTGTATTAAGCTTATCGCACCAGCATAAAGCAGAGCAAATAAGAAAATGAAAAAAGATCCAATAATGTTTTCAAAAATCAATACGCAAGTTCTAAAAATTTGAGCTAGATATTCTTCCTTACCCTTCGAATGTTTTCCCTATAGATCCTTAATGCTGCTTTTGGTAACCTTATAACGTCTAAGAACCCCATAATCGCGTATATTGCAGCAAAAAAGTATGCTGTTAATTGAATTGGCGACATACTGATGGTCTTCCAGTAAAATGGTAGTAAGGGAGGTATTGTAACTATTATACCGAAATATTCTAATATAAGAGCGCCTAGAATCAGAGTTACTATAACATCTCCTGTTAGCCCGAATATTATTTTCATTTTTCTTTTTTCTAGCATCCTAGCAACAAAGCCTCGGATGTGAGCGCCTGCTTCTGCCATATGCCACCGTAATCTATATTTCATGGCTTGCAATAACGCGATGGCTAGAGCAAGAATGTATAGCTTATAATGAATGAATATCGCGAGTGGAATTAATGTATGTCTCAAAACACCAGCGCCGCTATCTAACAGTCCTCCACCAATGTTACATGTATTCTTTAATCGGGCAATTGTGCCGTCGACACTATCCAAGATTTCTAGAAATAGATAAATGATAGCCCCTAGCAAAGGGTAAAAGAATGCAATAATAGTTGCGGGGATAGCCATTACATATGTTGCGATAGAGACGCTCTCTGCTCGTGTTCTTGGATTTAACTTTAGTATTATGAATGTAATAATTGCGGCTATGTATTTGTATAATAAGTGAGCGAATATACCAGCTTTTCCAGCTTTACAAATTGTGATCGTTTCCTTTAATGTTAGCCTATACTTAACATAATTGTTTATTCCATCCATCCAGTCATCGAATGTGTTAACGCCAAACCAGCAAGTTCCTTTAATATCAAAGAAAGTAACGGCGTCATTGAGTTCTTTCTTAACCATATTTACTATATTAGTTGTATCAAAGTCCCTCAACTCATCTAATTTAGCTTCAAGTTTAGATAATACCTCAGGTTTAATAATAATTAAGCCTGTTTCGAGAGCGTTCCAATTCTCAAGCTCTTTTCCATGATCCATGATTTCATCGTTTCTTATTAGAACTTTGGATTGGGA
>Ga0190313_1001820_pt1 | contig 11109 bp, 5 predicted proteins | sample 4870071011_MG_FD_169989 | JGI IMG/M metagenome (GOLD analysis project Ga0190313, IMG submission 169989) | Hydrothermal vent sediment bacterial communities from Southern Trench, Guaymas Basin, Mexico - 4870-07-10-11_MG | ecosystem: Environmental > Aquatic > Marine > Hydrothermal vents > Sediment ...
GTTCATAATTGAGGAGTCCATTAGAAGGGCTAGTGTTTAATGTTTGATTTTTCTTAGTCGGTAGTAAATCTGTTTTCCCCTTCTTATAGCTTCGATGTATCCCAAGTTTTTGAGAGTTTCTAAATGTTTTCTGGCTGTTCTCTCGCTTATTCCTGCGTACTCCTGATAGTCTCTTCTTGTAATTTCGCCTTTCTCTTTAATGAATTCTAGCAGTCTCTTTAGTGTTTGATTTAGTTTGATTTTCTTTCTGAATACTACTTTAAATGTGATTTTTGTCTCTACGAATTCGGGTTCTGGTAGTCCATGTCTTAGGCATTCCTCAATCATTTTGTTTGTTCCTGTTCCCCAAGCCTCAATGAATCCCGCCATGAACATTATTTTACCGATTAGCGGGTTTCTGAGTATTGATGTGTGCGGTCCTTTAAGATCCTCAACCGTTAGTGGTTCGGGCAGTCCTCCGGGGCTCTCTATTTCTACTCTATCATCATATATCCTAACATATATTGGGGATGGCGTACCATAATCCCTATGTGTTATGGCATTCACTATCGCCTCCCTCAGACTCCATAGGGGGTATTCCCATATTTCTTCTCTTAGTCCATCCTCCCTAATTCTGTATGTGACGTTAATGTGCTTTTTAATGAATTTTAATGTATCGGATATTTGTTCGAATATATTGCCCTCTATTGTCTGATCATCTATCGGTGTTAGCCTATTTCTAAATCTTCCTGCCCGTATTATCGCATATGGGACATATTTTTGTGGATTCTCGGCGAAGCATAGTACTCCCGCAAGAGTTAATCTATCGTTAATGGCGATCCCCAGCTTCTCAGCGAAATCTCTAACTGAAGCAAACTCTATGCTAAGCTTTCTAGCATATTTAGCCCGTTCCACAAACCATCTAACCATCTGTTCATTAACATCATTAAGTGTTGCACTTGTTGGTCTAGAGTCTAATGGTGCTTTCTCAAGTATCTTCCTCGCTACTAATTGCTCGATGTCAGTACTTGTCATAACACGGTTTGTTTTTCCAATTCTTACATATGCTCGTCCCCTATAAAAGTATGGTGCATCATAACCCTTCGGAACTTTTATTATAATAACACTTTTGCCCCTGAATTCAACAACTTCTACACTAGGTATTATTGATGGCTCTATAGACTGGCGTATATCATTCACTAGGGACTCAATAGTACCCTTACCAATATTTACCCCAATAACACTACCATCATCATCAACACCTATTAGTATCGTCCCACCCCTCCTATTAGCAAAAGCAACAATAGTCTCCATAATTTCCCTTCTCTCCCCAAGACTTTTCTTGAATTCTACAGTCTCACTCTCCCCCCTCAAGATCAGCTCTTCAATCAGATGAATCACCATACCGGTATTTGCCGGCATTTACCGGTATCTCTCTAAAAATTTAAAAGATGAAATAAAAAGGGAAAGTTTTTATGAGCTCCTCCCTCGGGAAGTATGTTAGGTCATCGCTTTAGATATTTATGAGGATACATACCTCTTTATGGCATTCCAATTAAAACCGAGATGAATCCCAGCAAACACCACCAGAATGTCTCCGATTAATATATGGAGTAATACTGGTAAACGCCGAAGAACTCATATAATGCCATAATTATCGTAATGAGTATCCCTGTACCCCTAAAACTAGGAGCATTAGACTCATTATTTTTCTCAATAAGAGATTTCCACTAAGCCTATGGTGCATTATTAACGATAGTATTATGGCTAATATGATGCAGGGAAGAAAGGTTATTCTTGCGAATGTAATATACGAATATCCCGCCTTACCACGCATTAGCCACACCTAACATCCGCGCACACTACTGTGCTGCAATTAGCGGACTGTTGGGCTAATTCTTTGGTGTTCTATAGCATCTAGCTTTCCCACACGAGATCATTCTGGGAACAGCAAGAAGCATCAAAGGAGACAGAAACATCGCCAAAATAGGCTTCTTCTCATTTAAACCCCTATGCCCACTGGACAAGCCCCAATGCGTGCGTCCAACTCTCTCCCCAGACAGAACACAAAGCGTCGAGACCTAGACCTAGCAGAAGTGACATGCTGCCGAAAGAGTGCGTCCGAGGGACGCACAATGTGCGTCCAGGTTCCCTCGGCTGAAACCTTGGACATCGAGCTCCTCGCCGAATAAGAGCGGGTCTTCGTGCATTGAGTTTTTCTCAATTTTTGGTGTGCGTCCAGGGACGAATGCTGTGCGTCCAGTTTTTCTTGGGTGAAACCCATGGCCATGTTGGCTATATTTGGTGACAGGAGGGTGTTCTTAGGGCTGTGGGTCTTGGACGAATGCTGTGCGTCCATGGACGCACACTTGCTTGTTGTCTGGATATATGCTGGTTGTGCCGTTAGATGTTGTGTGTCATTTTGGGTGTTGTTGGGTAGTGTTGTGAATGGTGCTGTCGAAAAACATCTGCTTTAAAGTTCTTTTATTTTTAAATCAGAAAGGTTCACCATTCTACTCGTAATGATGACTAAGTGGGGTTATTTTTGGTTCGAGTTTCCTCGATAGTCGCGAATATGTAGGATTCTTACCTTGTCCTTGAGCTGATTATAGAGTCTATCATCGGAGGTTATTATTGTTGTTTTCAACTTATCAGCGACCACGACATATATCGCATCGTACACTGTTATGCTTAGTTCTAATGCTTTCGCATAAGATTCCTTGACCAGGTCCCAATCTATATCAACATAGTCTATGGGGATTTCAGCCATTTTCTCCACATGTTTATCAGCAAGGTTCCTATCGAGAAGGCTCTTCACAACATATTTTCTAATCGCGTTACAGAATTCCTGCATAAAAGACTTTGGAGCCACTAGGTCAACACGCCCATCCACGAAATCCTCGAGGAGCTTGTCAGCATTCTCCGAATAGTCCTCCTCAATAAACCATTTAACTCCGACTGACGCATCAACAACATAAATCATCGCGATTCCCTGTCTTCCCTAATGAATTTAGCAGCCAGGTTACCCTTGAGTTTTGGCCCCTTTTTTCTCAATTCACGAATCTCACTAATTAACCGCTTAAGAATCTCCCTCTTAACTCTCTCCTTGAGAAACTTACGAATTTCCTCTGCATAATTAATATTTAACTTGTTGAGCTGTTCCTTTAATTTTTTGGGAATTCTAATGGCAATAACTACGCTCATAATTCCCACTAACTGATTCTTTGTTTACATTATAGTATATTATTTTGTTAATATTTAATGTTTACAATTTAGTCGAATTAGCATAGTGAGGGGTCACAAAACTAGTTTCATTAGCAAATTTTGGTGGCTTCAATGAACAATGCCAAAGGTATTTAGCAGTCCTTTCGAAGTAATTCGAAGTATTCCTCTCTACTAATACCGACTTCGCTAATAATGGCTCTAACCAAGCTAGGCTTCACCTTTCTCCCAGGATGCACTGGAGCAATAGTCCTGCGGCCACGACCATCGGAGAGTATTACATGAGAGCCTTTCTGCCTTATCGGGGTGAAACCTATTTTTCTCAGGATCTTGATTAGTTTGTAGGGGTCGATGGGAGTTATTCTAGACAATAACACTCACACGTTCTATGCGCACGATTCTTCGGCCTAGTATTTCCATCTTTTCCTCCTCTGTTAGGGTTTCCAAGTATAGTTCTATCGCTTCCTTAACATTCTCTATGGTTTCCTCTATTGTTTCTCCCTGTGTGTGGCATCCTGGTAGCGCTGGTACGAATGCTACATATCCCCCCGTTTCGTCTTCAATGATTACTACGTCGAAGTCCAGAACTTTTCCCATGATTTTCGTCAATTTATGTCACCATCATTTTGCATGATTACTATATATATGTAAGAGAGAAAAATCAACATATATTAAATCATGGGGAATTTTGCTCTAAAGAAAATTATTCAGCCTAAACAGATAGAAAATTATTATTAAAAAGTCTCTATCAGTGTTTCAGCACTTACCTACATTGATTTATTCCTCATTCGACACCAAGAAGCTTTATTGCCCCAAGTCCTCCCCTATCTTTTGCGGTTGCCCTCAGCATTTGTCAATCTTACGCCGTTTTTCGCTTTCAAACCCGATGTCTGCACGCCCTATCTTCTCGACATACATCAGGGGTAGTTGAGTCTTATATGCCCCCTAGGAGGCACGAGGCAGCACACCCCCCCACTACCAAAAAAGACATCAACCAAGAAAACAACATACATGGAGCAAACTATCAGAAGCAAGCAACATAAGCATAGCAACACTCACACCAAACATAATACAATATGTAATATAATGTAATATTCAGTAGAAAACCACAGCGGAACACGACTCAGCATCTAAGAACACAAAACCACTAAAAGAACAAAAAGTCTTCACGAAGCATGGGGAAACAGACCGCTCGATAACAATTAAAGCTAATATTATTATAATGTAATACGTATGCATGATAAATAGCCCACCAACCTATTTCTCAAACAACCAAACCCACACCACGGACCACATCCAATGAATATATCCACAACATATTAATAAAAAATTGATCATAATTCTTAAAAAATTCAAAAATTGTTCGGATCTTAGAAAAAATATTACAAAAACCGCATTCTCTCCATGAAAATATTCAAAAAAACAATATAAATACTGTTTCATAATACTTATTATTTAGAAGTATCTCCTTTTTCCGGGTGTATGGGTGTCGATATGAAGACATCTCGGATAGCATGTATAATCCTTCTAGTGGTCCTCGCCCTTCAACCCCTTTTCGTAGTGAGCAGGGGGGCGATAACAACACCCACAACCACACATGAAAACAAAATTACCAAAAAACCTGATGTCTACATAGCAGTATCAGAGATCAGAGAGCTCCTAGAAACCAACCCGAAGGAAGCACTAAAAGAAATAGCTAAGATAGGTTCACTCATTAGCGACACTAAGGAAGCAATAAAACTCATAAGCGAAATCGTTAACGGCTACCTATGGAAACCAACGTTCGATACAAACGGAAACAAGATAAATGACGCTATAGACTACAACGCTTCCAGAGGGCTAATAGGAGACAATGATATTCTCGATGTAATAGTGATAATGAAAGATCCAGACGAGGCACAGCAAACAATGAGAGAATTCGAGTTGCTCGGAGGAAAAGTAATCGAATACTACGACGCTGTCAATCACTTCCACGGATACATATCATATGCAAGCCTAAGAGTCTTCGCCAAAAACCCCAACGTAGTCTACATCCAACCAAACTTCAGAATATACCCACTAAGCCTATACAGATCAACACAAGTAATGGGAGCAAGATACGCATGGGACACTTTAGGATACACCGGAAGAGGAAACATCTCCCTAGTAATAATGGATACTGGTCTAGACCCATACCACCCCATGCTAAAAGGCTACGCTGATGCCGCCAGCAACTCAAGTGTATGGCTAGACCCCAACATAAAAATAGTCGGATGGTATGACGCAACAAGCGATAACCACGCAACACCATGGGACGCAGGAAGCCATGGGAGTCACTGTGCAGGAATCTCGGTGGGAAGATGGTTCAATGTGACGAGAACAGCGGATGGAAGAATAATATACTACATTGAGGGTCTGGGAATAGATGATGAGGATAACCAATATAACTTCCGCCCATTCTTCAAGTTTTTCAAGTTCTACACGTATCCGGGAACAGTAGATGTCTTTGTCTACTGGAACGTGACTACGGGAAGCGTAACGCCTCAAAACCTTACAGTATATGATCCATCAGGAAATGTAGTTGGATACGACACACAAATAAAGACGAACGGAAGCTACTATTACTTCCATACATCGTTTAGCGCTACGCAAGAAGGTGTCTACACAGTTGGGTTTGCCCACGGAGTCTCTGGAAGTGGGAACGGACTAGACTTCTGGATAAGAGCCTACATCCCTGCACCATCAAACATAGACAACAATCCCCTCTATGGGGGCGTAGCTCCAGAAGCAAAACTGGTCGGAGTAAAAGTCTTCCAGGATGATGGAAGCGGATCGATGAGCGATGTAGACGATGGAATAAACTGGGTGATAAGTAATAAGCTGACATACCACATAGTAGCCGTGTCAATGAGCTTCGGAACCGTAGGCCAAGACGACACAACAAACAATCTTATTCAGCAATTAGCATTCAACGGAATAGTTCCAGTCGCGGCAGCAGGAAACGACGGGCCTGGCCAAAATACTGTCAGTTATTCACCTGGATGGAGCGACTATGCGATAACCGTTGCAGCTACAAACACGGGTTGGCACAAACTAAACATAACGCAGTACTCATCAAGAGGGCCGGGAGCTCACTACTATTGGTTGGGGATCGTTGAAAGAACCGTTCAAGGAAACACAACAAAACCGGATATCGCAGCTCCTGGAGGCGATAGTGACGATTTCCCAGACAGTGATGAGCCGATATACTCCGTGGATGCGGATTGCCAAGAAAATCTTGATGTTGCGACCCTAAGTGGTGGGAGTATAAGCTGGTCAACACATTATTACTCGGAGACCTCGGATAAAGGTAGTGTCAGCGGAGACATGAGGGGCATGGAGGGTACATCTATGGCTACTCCTCACGTATCTGGTGCTGTGATCCTTTTGATATCCGCACTTACAGGTGAGGATTGGGATAACTGGGTCTACGACTACGCACATGAAAAGGATATCAAGAGAATATTGCTAGCAACTGCTTGGGAGATCTGCGATGGTGATGAGGGCGGAAGCTTGGACAGGGGTGGTAAGGATCCAGCAGAGGGATATGGATTCTTGCAGATAGACGCCGCCATAGAAGCAGTCACTATGGAATATAAGATGGGTAGCGTAGAGACCTCTGAGCTCTATCCAAACGAAGCACAGTACCTCAACATGAGCTATCATCACGTCTGGGCTAGGAAGGTTTGGCTTGAGGATGGTAAGACATACAGATTCAAGGTAGATGTGCCAGCTGGTGCAGATTTCGACCTATACATATGGTATCCAGAGGCGGATGATTATGGGCAACCTAGACTCTTTGCAAAATCCGTAAATGCTACGGCTGGTACCGATGAGGAGGTTGTATTCACGGCGAACTATACTGGGTGGTGGCTAATAACTGTTAAGTGCATCAGCGGTAGTGGTCAATTTAAGTTCGTTGGCGGAGAGGTCGCTAGCTTAGGGATATACAAGCAGCAGATATCCACAAACTATCCGATGAAATGGTATGGCCTATACATAGATACCACAGCAACAAGTATTCTGGCTAGGATATATACTGACTCTGGACCAACCCCTGGAAACCCAACAATCGAGCTCAACGATTACAGTGCTGTATCACTCATAGCATCCGCAGATAACGGAGGAAGCGGAGAGCCCGAGCTCCTAGATTACAGATCTGGAGCGTCTCTAGGCGCGATAACAGTAGCATTTGGTACTGATACCAGCAACCTTGCAGGTCTGTACATCGATGTATGTGAAATCGTTGGAGAACTGCAAGCCGCACAGAACACATCGATAAGTGTTTCTTCGGGTGTGTTAGTTGCATTATCGCTACCAACTAAGGACGGTGGACAATACAGAGTTCGTGCAAGCGGATCCGGAATAGACATACAATTGGAGGTCATAGATTCGATAGGAAAAACTGTGGGTACATCAGATGTTGGAGGTCTCGGAGTCGAGGAGTCCGTATCGTTTACCGCGTCAGGAACACAATACTATGTGCTCATATACCCAGCATCTGGAAGCGGAACAGTTGATGTCTACTTCGATGATATGGGCTCACCGTCTATAAGCATCACAAGTCCGCAGAATGGATACAACTCATCGTCGACCACAGTGACAATAACATGGACCTCCTCAGACGTAGAGACGAGCATCGCAGAGCATGAGATCTGGGTCGACGGCAGCCTAGCCTACGACAACATCCCAGGAACAACAACATCGTACGATATAAGTCTCACAGAGGGAACACACACAGTCGAAGTACGAGCATACGATGAGGGCGGGAACTCAGCCAGCGACTCGATAACGATAACCGTGGACACAACAGCCCCATCCGTAACGATAACCAGCCCAACAGACGGCTCCACGGTGTCCACCAGCGATGTGACCGTGGAGTGGACTGGGGACGACGGCTCGGGAACAGGAATAGAGCACTACGAGGTCAGATGCTACAACACGACGTGGGATTCTGGATGGATAAACGTGGGTAAGTCGACATCGTACACATTCACGGGGCTTGCGGATGGAGACTACACGGTTGAGGTTGTGGCCTACGACTATGCTGGCAATGCCGGTTCGGACTCCGTAAGCTTCACTGTCAGCACCCAACAGCAAGGAGTGAGCATCGAGTCCCCGACGGAGGATCCGAGTACTGGGGAGGCGTATGTTGGTTCGGACGATGTGGCTTTGTCTTGGAGCCCAGATCCGAATGCGGATCACTATGAGATCTACGTCAACGGCTCGCTACACGGAACCACGACTGGAACCAACTATGAGATAGAGAATCTGGGAGAAGGCGTCTGGAACATCACCGTTGTCGCTGTCGACGCGGCGGGCAACACGTTATCCTCAGACTACAAGATCACGGTCGTGGATCTTACGCCACCAACGGTCTCACCCTCAAGGAGTATGGATGTTGCGGACTCCAGCACGACATCGGTGACAATTAGCTGGTCTGGTGACGACGCGCTCAGCGGGATAGACCACTACGAGGTGTATGTTGATGGTTCCTGGGTGGATGTTGGGAACTCGACGAGCTACACGATAGACACATCCTCGCTCTCGGACGGGATCTATGCTGTCTACATAAGGGCCTTCGATAAGACTGGCCATACGGCTCAGAGCACGATGATTCTTATTGTCGACAAAGTGGCGCCAAGCTTAACCATTGTGTATCCGTCTGATGGGTCAGTGTTGGCTTCCAGCGCTGTGGTAATATCTTGGGATGCGTCTGACGCACTGCTCGGGGTGGAGCACTTCGAGGTTAGTACTGATGGCTCAACATGGATCAGTGTTGGGAGAGAAACATCCTACATTTGGAGTGGCCTCACTGATGGGACATACACATTCTATGTGAGGGCATATGATGTCGCTGGGAACTATGTCGAAGTAAATGTGACATTCACAATAGACTTGACGGCACCAGACGTGACCATAACATCTCCAGCGGATGGTAGTACCGTTACGACTAGTGATGTTACTGTTCAGTGGCAGAGCTCTGCTACTGACATAGCATACTACCTTGTTAGGCTTGACAGTGGAGCTTGGATAAACGTTGGTACGTCTACGAGCTACACGTTCAGTGGTGTTTCGGACGGTGTTCATGTTGTCTGTGTGGTCGCTGTAGACAATGCTGGTAACAGTGCTATGACGACATCGGTATTTATCGTGGAGGCATCCGCTACTGGGTCATCCGTATCTTCTAGTCTAACTCAAACCACTAAGGCTCTATCTGCACTCGATGAGGAGATCTCCTCATCTCAGAGCACAATTTCAACATCGAGTGTCGAGGTAGCTGAGGCTGTGGCTGAGCAACCAAACACTGGAGATATTGCTCCAAAGAAGAATGTTATCAAGATAACAGTAGTGATCGTAGAGGATAAGGCTGTAAGCACCGAGAAGGCTAAGGAGAATTCGAACATGGTAGCTCCACAAATATCGGGCTATCCGCATCTTAGAGAGCTTATGGTTGCTACGCCCATAGAGAACTCGCCTAGGCCTACTCTCCCTCGCTGGATAGCCCCAGCTCATATTATGAGCTCCTCGATCACGAGGACTCTCTTCTTGATGTACTCAATATACCTAATACGGCCCCCCAACTAGACATAATACCTCTTCCTCTTTTTTCCCATTTTCTTTTTCTTTTCTTTTTAATAATGTAAATTTCGGATTGGCATGTTATGTGCTAATCAGTATGCCCCCGAGCAACACGGCTAGTCGCCGTGCGGGGGCTGTTAGTTCCCATGGGTCTGGATCATGAGGAAGGAAGGAGTTTTCCTGCTGTTGATGTTGTTTTCAGTGACCTTTGCCCAGGCGGCAATATATTCGAGCGCTGTTCAGAGCGAGAATAGATACAAGGGAGTAGTAACGATAGAGGGGAACGGTGCACTTGCAAGGTTCGTAGCTGATATGTTCTCCCGTATGGGGTACAAGGTATACATAATCAACACGGACACAAAGACTAAGCAAGTATGGAACGACAACAACAAGCATAAACTGGGAACAAGACAGACCGATACAGCACCACCAAGCGTCGAGATAACGAGCCCCGCAAACAAATCGTATGTATCTGGAAACGTAACACTAACAATATTAGCATCAGACAACGAGTCGGTAGACACTGTGATACTCTATATTGATGGTTCGGAGGTTAAGAGGTGGAGTGGCGCGGGGACATATAAGTACTACTGGTACACCCCAAACTACGGCGATGGGACCCACAACGTCACCGTGTGGGCTAACGACACGAGTGGGAACACAAACTCAACATACTACGAATACATAGTGGACAACACAGAGCCAACAGTAACAATAAACACACCCACAGATGGAGAATACATAGGAAGTAGCGACGTGACGGTGTCCTGGACTGGAAACGACAACCTCGGAGTAGACCACTACGAGGTGAGTCTGGACGGCGGATCATGGATAAACGTCGGAACAAATACCAGTCATACATTCACAGCTCTATCCGACGGCGACCACAACGTAACAGTAATGGTGGTGGATAAGGCTGGGAACGCAAACTTCGACGTAGTGATATTCACAGTGGATACAACATCACCAACAGTAACAATAACAAGCCCAAGTAGCGGATCCTGGACAAACATAAAGAACGTAACAATAACATGGAGTGCCAATGATTCTGGGAGTGGTATTGACCACTATGAGGTTAGGTGCTACAACTCGACTTGGGACAGTGGCTGGATAAACGTTGGTCTGAACACGTCGTACACATTCACAAACCTTGGAGACGACCAGTATACGGTGCAGGTTGTGGCGTATGATAAGGCTGGGAATACTGGTAGCGACCAGATAACAGTAGGCGTGGACACAACCCCACCAACAGTAAGCATAACAAGCCCCTCCGACGGAGCATATATTAATAGTAGTTACGTGACAGTT
>Ga0190313_1001821_pt1 | contig 11108 bp, 10 predicted proteins | sample 4870071011_MG_FD_169989 | JGI IMG/M metagenome (GOLD analysis project Ga0190313, IMG submission 169989) | Hydrothermal vent sediment bacterial communities from Southern Trench, Guaymas Basin, Mexico - 4870-07-10-11_MG | ecosystem: Environmental > Aquatic > Marine > Hydrothermal vents > Sediment ...
ATATCAACTGCCTTGATGGCAACACAAAAATATTACACGAGCTTGGTTACACCAAGAAAATTAAAGATTTTGAAAAAGGCTGGGAAGAGGAAAGGATAAAGTGTTACAATCCAAGGCAGGGAATCAGAAATACAGAAATTGAAAAATTCTTGGCGTTAAAGCCAAAAAACAGGGTTTACAGGGTTAAAACAGAGAACGGGAGAGAGATAATTGCCACAGCCGACCACCCTTTTTTAACACCACGGGGCATGGTTGAACTAAGATATCTGGGCCATGAAAGAATAGCCATTAATCCATTTGAGGGAGTTGAATATGAAAAGCCAAGCAATGAGGTTATTGTTTCCAGGGAAGACATTGAAAAACTGCCGTTTAAAAAGAACATAATGCAATCAATTGACGAGCTTGAAAAAAGAGAGCTGTTGCCATTGAGAATGAACAGTGAAAAACTCCCGTATCTCATCAAATTATTCGGGTATATGCTTGGAGGTGGACAACTGTTTTTCACAAAAAAGGAGCGCGCCCAGGCATGGTTCTACGGGGAAAGAGAAGGCTTGGAGGAAATCAGGCAAGACTTTGGAAGACTGGGCTTAAAGGCCTCGAAAATTTATTCAAGGGAAAGAGAACACTCAATTAAAACACATTACGGGCAGGTTGAGTTTAAGCAAACAGAGCTCAGTGTTAAAAGTGGTTCCAGTGGGTTTGCTGCCCTGCTCCTGGCAATGGGCCTGCCGGCGGGCAATAAAGCAGCCCAGGATTGGGCATTGCCTGCTTGGATGTTCAAGTGCCCCAAATGGCAAAAAAGGCTTTTTTTGGCTAGCTTTTTTGGCGCGGAATTAACTTCTCCGAGAACAGTTACCGGTCATGGATACAACTTCTATGACCAGATAGTCTCAATTAACAAAAAGAAAGAATTTGTGGCTAGTGGCAGAAAATTCTTGAAACAGTTATCCAAGCTGCTTGAAGAATTCGGAGTCAAAAGCTCGCAGATTAAGGAAAGAGAAGATTACAAAAATAAAAAGGGAGAAATTCCAATAAGGCTCAGGCTCCAAATCAATGGCACGAATAAAAACCTGCAAAACTTGTGGAAAAAAATCGGTTTTGAATACAACAAAAAAAGAGCCTTCCTGGCAAACACTGCACTGCAGTATTTAAAAGCAAAAGAAAGAATACTAGAGGAGCGCAGGAAAGCCGAAAAGAGAGCAATAGAGCTGAAAAAAAAGGGAAAACCAGTAAAAGAAATTATTGAAAAACTGCACTCTGATAATGTAAATGCCCGCTTTATTGAAAGAAGTGTTTGGGGTGGCAGAAAAACAAGCCCAAGACTCCCAGCTGTCTTTCCAAAGTTTGAAGAATTCCAAAAAGAAGCAACCAGGGGTCTTGGAAAAACTGGACAGGTGTGGGAAAAAATTGTATCAAAAGAAGAAATTCCATTCAAAGGAAAGGTATACGATTTCACAGTAAAGGACAAAAACCACAACTTTATTGCAAACAACTTCGTGGTATCAAACTGCGGCGTGAGAACGCTTGCAACAGATTTGGCAAGGGAGGACATCGAAGGCAAAAAAAAAGAGCTCGCGGAAGAACTGTTTTCACGCATACCAGCAGGGCTTGGAGTGAAAGGCAAACTGGAATTAAAGGAAAGCGAAATAGACGAAGTGCTGGTTAAGGGCGCGAAGTATGCAGTGGAAAAAGGTTATGGTTACAGGGAAGACCTTGAATTCATTGAAATGAACGGCAGGGCAGAGGGCGCAAAACCAGGGAACGTTTCACGCAAGGCAAAGCAAAGGCAGTTCAAACAGGTTGGAACGCTTGGCTCCGGCAACCACTACCTTGAAGTGCAGTTGGTTGAAAAAATACTAGAAGAAGAAAGCGCAAAGGCCTTCGGGTTATTCGAGGGACAAATACTTGTAAGCATTCACTGTGGATCGCGGGCCCTGGGCCACCAGATTGGCATGGACTATTTGAGCGAGTTAATGAAAGCAAGCGAAAAGTACGGAATTGACTTGCCGGATAAAGAGCTTGTTTCTGCTCCAATTGCAAGCGAGGAAGGGCAAAGGTATTTCTCTGCAGTGAACGCTGGCATGAACTGCGCGTTCGCAAACAGGCAGGTGCTGGCACACCTTGCAAGGGAGAGCTTCTCAAGGGTGCTTGGTGTTGGAGAAAAAGCAATAAGGACGCTTTACGATGTTGGGCACAACACTGCAAAAATCGAAGAGCACTTGGTGGAGGGCAAGAAAAAGAAACTGTTAGTGCACAGGAAGGGTTCCACTCGCGCCTTTGGCCCGAACAGGAAAGAAGTGCCAAAGAGGTACAGGAAAGCAGGGCAGCCTGTACTGGTTGGCGGGACCATGGGCACCGCAAGTTATATACTGCGTGGCACCGAGAAGGGAATGACTGAAACGTTTGGTTCGGGAGTGCATGGCGCCGGCAGAAAGATGAGCAGGCACGCTGCAATAAAACAGTTTAACGGCAAGGCAATCGCGGGAGAGCTGGCTGGCAAGGGAATAATTGTGAAAACGCATTCCTGGAGGGGTGCAGCAGAGGAAGCCCCGCTGGCGTACAAGGACATTGACAGCGTTGTGAGGGTAATGGACAAAACAGGAGTGAACAGGGCAGTTGCGAGGCTAAGGCCTGTTATTACAATCAAGGGATAAAAGAAGGCACTGGAGAATGAAAGAAGGATTTTTGAGGGAAAAACCAAAACAGGCAAGCTGGCTCTTTGAACACAGGGAGTTACTGATTGTCCTGGTGTTCTTCTTCCTTGCAATTGGCGTCAGGCTCGCACTCACGGGAATAAGGCCGTTGCACCATGACGAGGGCGTGAACGGGTATTTTGTGAGCAACATTGTTGAGGGAAGAGGATGGAATTATGACCCACAGAACTACCACGGTCCAAGTTTCTTCTACATAACTGCACTTTCTTTTCTTGTATTTGGTCAGAGTGTTTTCGCGCTGAGAATTGTTCCAATAGTTTTTGGCTCGCTGATGGTTTTGGTGCCGTTTCTCTTCAGGGAAAGGCTTGGGTTGAGAGGGGTTGCAGTGAGCTGCTTCGCGCTTGCTTTTTCTCCTGCCCTGCTCTACTATTCGATGTTTGCAATACACGAAACACTGTTTGCTTTTTTCTCGATTGCTTCACTTGCGCTTTTCCTCAAGTTTGCTGAAGGAAAAAAAAGTTTGTTTCTTTATGCCGGAAGTGCAAGTTTGGCGCTGCTGTTCACCACAAAGGAAGCATCGTTTGCAATAGGGCCATTCATTGTGTTGCTTGCAGCAATATATGGCTTTTTGATTGAAAAACAGGGTTTTGGGTTGAAAAGTTTTTTCAAAAAAATCTGGCGCTGGAGAAAGCGGGCAGTGCTGGCCTTGCTGGTGTTTGCCTTGATTTATTCAATGCTGTTCACTTCGTTTTACTCAAACCCAAATGGCTTAAGTGATTCTGTCAGGTCAGTTGGGTTATGGGGGCCCCGCGTGGTAACAGAGAAAGGGCATGACAAGCCGTTCTCATACTATGGAGAACTGCTGGCTGAATATGAATTACCCCTGCTTTTGCTGGGAATTGCAGGACTTGCTCTCGCACTGTGGAAGAAAAACAGGCTGTTTTCATTGCTCGGGGTTTTCTTTTTGCTGTTGTTCGTTGGCATTTCGCTCGTTCCATACAAGACGCCGTGGATTGTGATAAACCTGCTGCCGCCGCTTGCACTGCTCTCAGGGTTTTTCGCCAAACAGTTAATGAAAAATACTCAAAAAGCGGGTTTTTTGGTTATTGCAGTTGCCCTTGGCTTAATGATTGTGATTGCTGGCCATGTGAACGTGAGTGCTCCAGCTGGAGGCAAAAACAGGTTTTCATACGTGCAAACCACAATGCAGGCAAAAGAGGTACTGCAAAAAGTGCTTGGGGTAAATGGAAGAATTGCAGTAGACATAGAAAACGGTTCGCCCTGGCCCATTCCCTGGCTTTTAAGGGCAAAGAAAACAGAGTATTACTCAAAGGACGCGTTTAAAACAGCTGGTTTTGTTCACGGTTTTGATGCAGTAATAGTGGACAGGGGCACGGAAGAAAGTGCAACCAAGGGCTTGAAGGGATACGAGGTAATAGAGTTCGATTTAAGGCCAGGAATGCCACTAACCGCCATCATAAAACAAAAGAAGAGTTTAACTGGTTAACTTAACAAAGGAAATATTTAAATACTTGTATTGTGCTTTTATTTATGGGTGATTGGTTTGAGGAATGCGTTAATTTTTTCCAGCATGCTTTTCATGCTGCTTTTTTCTAGCTATGCGTTTGCTGTTAACTGCAACATGCTGGACATCAAAACCTATGATGTTGAAGTGCAGGCTGGCTCGAGCAAGACTGTTACTTTTCTGGTTGAGAATTATGCCCCTGAGAGGTTTTACATTGACAAGGTTAATGCCTTTGACTTCGAGCAGGGCATTCGCACCGAAGAGCAGTCCTGGCAGAGCGTTGCGTTAAGCCAGCAAAGCGCGGCAGTGCGCGTTTCAATTGAAGCCGAGAAGAACGCTGCAGAGGGAGAGAGGACTGCAAGCGTTGAATTGCACGGTCACTTTCTCGGAGGAACAGAGTGCGGTTATAACAGCGTTCACGCAAGCTTTAAGGTGAACGTTGTAAAAGAACCAGTGCACAGGGTTGAATCAAGGTGCGAGGGCTTTTCCCTTTACACACTGAAAGAAAAGAGAATCGGAAACACTGGAGAACTTGACTTCGTGGCTGACAACAAGAGCAACTACCCTGCAGTGATAAAACTGGAAAGCCCTGACCTTGGCTTAAGCGATGACATGTTTTACGTGCCGGCGGGCGAGGAAAAAAATTTTAGCGTTCAACTGCAAGCAAGCTCGTGGCGAGCTGAACTCACTTACAATGTTGAATTAAGCGACTGTGGCATCCCAAACAGGAAAACAATCGTTTACTCAAGCGCCTACGAAAACACACCAGTTGAACCAACACCACAGCCAACACCTGAGGAAACAAGAAACATTGAAGTGTCTGCCGCTGCTTCGAGGGACGAAAACGGCTTCTTGGTTGAGGTTTCGGTTTACAACCCGAACAGCGAGCCTGTTTCAGGAGAACTCAACGTGCTGGCCCCAGAGGGCTGGCTTGTTGCCGGTACTGGTCTTGCGGACATCCCAGCACACACCGAGATAAAGGCGGATATCAGAATTGTTCCGCCAGCTGGTTTCACTGGCTCGCGCACTGCTACTGTCATGTTCAACCACGATGGGGTGAGCGAGGCACAGGACATAGAACTCAAAGTGGAGAAAAGCAAGAGCAGTGTTAATGCAGTTGCAACTGCAATGGCAGTGCTTGGGCCTGCTGCAATAGTGATTGGCCTCATAGTTGTGATCGCTGTGTTTGTTGTGCTGCTTGGAGCTGGCCCGACAAGGCAGGAGCTTGAGCCATGGGTGGAGGCGAAAAAATGAAAAGAACATTATTGGTCGTTGCACTGGCTTTAATTTTGGTCCAGGTTGGCGCATACGCGCCGACAGTAACGTTAACAATGGCGGGGGACACTGGAAAAATGCTCCTGCCAGCCAGCTGGAACGTGAACGCGGAAAGCCTGGGTGAAAGAATAGACCTGGCTCTCGCACTAAACAGGGAGGGGTGCTATTCCCCTGGCTATTATTTATTCAACCATGAAAGAGAATGCCTGCTTTGGCTTAGCTTTCCGGTTTACGCAAACCCTTCCATGTATTCTGAAAACCCGCAGGTAAAGCTAATTGGAATTCTGAGGGTTTATGGGGGAGTAAAGAGTGTTGCTGTTAAAAGGGTTGCAGTTGAGGGCAAGCAGTGGATCGAATTTGCAGCAGGCAATGGCACCCGCAATACTGGCCAATACACTTACCAGCATGTTTATAGTCCAAAGCAGACAAGAACAAGGCACTACCCGTATTTGACAACCTCGCATAACGCAAGCAATTCAAGCCCTGGTTATCACTCAAGCGCGAGCAGAATTGGCTATTCAGGCACAGAAAGCCCCAGGCACGCAGATGCAACTGCAGCAAACCAGGCAAGTTATTTAAGGCCAAGAACTGTGAGGCATTATGCGAACGCAACCACGGCAAGCCATGCAGGCTATTTAACGCCAAGAAGCCAAACAAGCACAAGGCACTACTCACATTATTCCGGGACGAGAAGCCAAACAGCAGTCAGGCATTACACATATTACTCCATGCAAAGGCCTGCAGTGAAAACTTCAAGCAGGAACACTTACTCGCGTTATTACCACCGCGATGGGAGCAGTTGGCTTGCCGCAAGGCTTGAATGAGAACGAATTGCAGGAAATGGTTTGAAAAACGCTGGCAAAAGGCTTTTAAACCATTGCAGGAGTATTATATTAATTGCAGAGTAGACTGTGCTCTTAACAGTTTGAAAATAGTGTGACAGGAGAACTTTTAGAGGGAAAAGAGCATAAATGCTGGCATTGATTTCTTTTTTTATTGCATTCATTGAATGCAATCCAAGAACTCAATTGCCGTTTCTCTGTTGGTTAAATTATTAGCAGAGGCTGAATGGCGTGGCAAAAAAGCACAAGCCAAGGAGCGGTTCGCTTGCGTTTTATCCAAAGAAGAGAGCTCGCTCTGAAAAACCAAGAATTGCGTCGGTTAAAAGAGAGGGCACTGAAGCAAGGGCTTTGAATTTTTATGGTTATAAGGCTGGAATGACCCACATTATTTCAACCGACCAGCACAAGAAGAGCACAACCTATGGCCAGAAAGTGCAGGTGCCGGTTACACTGATTGAGTGCCCGCCAATAAAGGTTGTTGGCTTTCGCGCTTACACCAAGGGACCGCATGGCCTGGCTGCTTTTAGTGAGGAATGGGCAAGGGATCTGCCAAAGGAAATCAGCAGGACCATTGCGGGCATTGGCAAAAAGAAAAAAAAGGACCCTGAGGAGGCTGGTGAAGTCAAGAAGAAGAGGGGCGTTGACAAAATCAAGGAGAACCTGGAAAAAGTCTCAGAAATCAGGCTTATTGGGTGCCTGCAGCCATCGCTCACCGGCATTGGCAAGAAAAAGCCGGAGGTTGTCGAAATATTTGTTGACGGCAGTGTTGAAAAACAGTTCGAGTTTGCCCAGAACTTCCTTGGAAAAGAGCTTCTTGCAAAGGACGTGTTCAAGGAAAGAGACTTCCTTGACGTGTGCGCTGTAACAAAGGGCAAGGGCTTTTCCGGGGCAGTGAAGAGAGCCGGTGTAAAGCTTCAAACAAGAAAGGGCAAAAAAGCAAGGGTTGTTGGAAGCATTGGGCCATGGCATCCTGCCACTGTAATGTTCACTGTTGCAAGACCAGGGCAGCTTGGCTATCACTCGCGAACAGAGTTCAACAAAAAGGTTCTTGTCATCGGCTCTGACCTGTCAATAAACCCAAAATCCGGCTTTAAGAACTATGGCGTTATAAAAAACGATTACCTGGTTGTCGAGGGCTCTGTGCCAGGGCCAGTGAAGAGGTGCATTGGACTGCGAAAGGGCATCAGACCAGCACCACTTGAAAAGCACGTTATTGAAGGAGTTGAGTTCATTGCCTCAAAGCAGTGATTTAAGAGTTCCGGTTTACGGCCTTGACGGCACCAAGAAAAAAGAAGTAAAGCTGCCAAGGGTTTTCAGCGAGCAGCTGGAGCCAGAGCTCATTGAGAGAGCCGTGCTCTCAATCCAGTCCGCAGCAAAGCAGAGGCAGGGAACAAAGCCAAGGGCTGGAAGGGACAACACTGCAGAGTACCGCGCGGTGAGGGCTCTGCCAACAGTTGACCGAGGCATTAACATTGGAAGAGCAAGGCTGCCGCGCCTTAAAAACAGGCGCTTGCACATTTCTGGCAGGGTTGCAGGCATTCCCAGGGCTGTTGGCGGCCCAAAGGCGCACCCTCCAAAGTCAGAGAAAAAAATAGTTGAAAAAATAAACAAGAAAGAGAAAAGAAAGGCATTGAAAAGCGCGCTGGCTGCAACTGCACTCAAAAAACTGGTGCTGGCACGGCACGTGGTTGAAAGGGACATGCCGGTGCCGGTTGTGGTAGAGGATGACTTTGGGGAACTCTCCAGGACAAAGGATGTATTAAAGGCGTTCAAGGCAGTGGGCATTGCTCCTGACCTTGAGAATGCGAAGAAAAAAACCAAGAAAAAATCCGGCAAGGGAAAGAGGCGTGGCAGGAGCAAAAAGAAAAAAAAGAGCGTGTTAATTGTTACAGTTGAAAAAAAGCCAGTGTACAAGGCTGCAAGGAACCTCACCGGAGTGAACATTACAACACTTAAAGAGCTGAATGCTGACATGCTCGCCCCGGGTGGTGTTCCCGGAAGGCTGGCAGTGTTCACTGAAAGCGCTATTGCAGAGCTGGAGAAGTGGTAAAAAATGGAAAAGCACAGGGAAATCATCATGTTTCCACTTATAACAGAAAAGGCAGTTGATGCAATTGAAAAAGAGAACAAGATTGCTTTTGTGGTTGCAAGAAGTGCTACAAAGAAAGAGATAAGGGAAGAGGTTGAAAAAAAGTTCAAGGTAAAGGTTGACAAGGTAAACACAGTGAATGACTTAAAGGGAAGGAAGCGCGCAATAGTCCGCATAAACAAGAAGTTCAAGGCAAACGATATTGCAATGAAGCTTGGCGTAATCTAAAGGTGAAACAATGGGTAGAAGGCTCAAGTCACAAAGGAGAGGAAAAGGAGGCCCGACTTTCAGGGCAACAAAGAAGGCAGGGAAATCCAGTTACCCGCCAGTAGAGAAGTCCAAAACCATTGCTGGTCAAGTGCTTGGATTTGAAAAAAAGCCAGGCAGGAATGGTCTCCTGGCCAGGATTCTCACAGACAAAAAGGAGGAGTTTGCAGTAATAGCAGCAGAGGGAATGTTTGTGGGTCAAGATATTGAAATCGGCGAAAAAGCTGATCTCAAGGTTGGCAGCATCATGCCGCTCTCAAGAATCCCAGAGGGCTGCCCTGTTTTCAACGTGGAAATGCAGCCAGGTGATGGAGGCAGGCTCGTGCGCTCAACCGGGAGCTACTCGCTGGTTGTTTCAAAGACCGCAAAGACTGCAACCATTAGGTTGCCGTCTGGAAAAAACAAGGCGCTTTCACTGGAGTGCAGGGCAATGGTGGGGAATGCTGCCTGTGGCGAGCGAACCGAGAAACCGCTCGTGAAAGCAGGAAACAAGTATTACTTCATGAAGGCAAAGAGCAGGCCCTGGCCGATTGTGAGAGGCGTTGCAATGAATGCTTCTGACCACCCATTTGGGGGCGAACAACACCACGCTGGAAAGAGCAAGAGCGTGGCAAGAGGCGCTCCGCCTGGAAGAAAGGTTGGCCAGATTGCCTCGAAGAGAACCGGCAGGAGAAAAAGGAAGTGAGTGAATGGCAAAAAGGGAATTTTCATACAAAGGTAAAACCCTTGGAGAACTAAAGAGCATGAGCAATGCGGATTTCGCAAAGCTGTTGCCTTCAAGGCAGAAGCGTTCTCTTCTCCACGGGGTAAACCGCGAAGTGGACAAAAAGGTTGGAGAGGCACTCAAGGCAAATGATAAGGGAAAAATCATTCGCACTCACCGGCGCGATGCAATTGTCACGCCAAAAATGATTGGATTAAAGTTCGGCATTCACTCCGGCAAGGAATTCCAGGTTGTGGAAATACAAAAGGAAATGCTGGGGCACAGGCTCGGCGAGTTCGTGCTTACAAGGAAAAAGCTCAAGCACGGCAAGGCCGGCATTGGAGCAACAAAGTCCAGCACTGCAATAACAGCGAGAGGATAAAATGGTTAAGAAGAACTACCAGGAAAAAGCAGGGAAGGATGACATTACAGCAAAGGCAATGGCTAAAAACAAGCCCGCTAGCCTGAAGTATTCAACCGAAATCTGCAGGGAAATCAGGGGAAAGCCGCTGGCGAAAGCAGAAGCATTCTTGAACAGGGTGGTTGAAGGAAAAGAATTCCTGCCACTCAAGCGATACAACAAAAAAGTAGCTCACAGAAAGGGCGCGAGTGTTGCTGGCGTGAAATCCGGGCGTTTTCCGGTCAAAACATGCAAGGCATTTCTTGAATTGATTGCAAACGCGAAAGCAAACGCTGAAAACAAGGGTCTGGACACTGAAAAGCTCCTTGTGAGGCACTGCTTTGCAAGCTGTGGCTTTCGAAGGAACAAGGCACAGCCAAAGGGCAGGGTTGCAGGCAAGCGCAGGAGACAAAAGTCAGTGCACCTGGAAATAATTGTCCAGGAGGTTGCATCACTATGATTGAACGCGTGTTCATTGAACAGGGAATGAAAAACATTCGCCTGGAGGAATACCTAAAGAAGGAGCTTGGAAGGGCAGGCCTTACCGGCATGAAAATCAACAAGACCCCGCTTGTTACAAGAATCGTGCTGCACGTTGCAAGGCCTGGTCTTGCAATCGGCAAAAAAGGCAAGACTATAAGGACACTCACTGAAGATATAGCCAAAAGGTTTGGCATTGAAAACCCCCAGATTGAAATCCAGCAAATTGAAAAACCAGAGCTTGACGCCAAGGCAATGGTTGACAAGATCACCATGCTGTTGTCAAGGGGTTATTCGTGGAGGAGCGTTGCATTCAGGAGCGTTGAAGATATAATGAACGCAGGAGCCCAAGGGGTTGAACTGGTGTTAAAGGGAAAGCTTGCTGGCAAGGGGGGCAGGAAGAGAAAGGAGAGGACCGCAAAGGGTTACATGAAAAAGTCCGGCGGCCTAGCAGGACTTGTTGACTACGCGAAAGGCGATGCTTACCCAAAAGCCGGGGCAATTGGCGTGAAACTCAGAATAATACGCCCCGGTACAGTGTTCCCGGACAAGATAGGAATAGGGGAAATAATAAAGGGCTTGAAGGGCGAAAAAAGCGAAGAAAAAAAACCCGAGGACGAAGAGGAAACAGGAAAAGAATCGAAAAAGGAAAAAGAGGAAACTGTTAAAACGGAAAGAGAAGAAAAGAAATCAAGCGAGGGAAAAGAGGACAGGGAAAAAACCGAAAAAGAACAGGAAGAAAAGGAAAAAGAGAAAAAAGTGAAGAAAGAAGAAAAGAAGGCAGTGAAAGAGAAAAAGGACAGCAAGGAAAAAGCTGCTGAAAAGAAGTGATTTGAGTGAAAGCAGGGGAAGTAAGGGACTTGGGGGCAGATG
>Ga0190313_1001822_pt1 | contig 11106 bp, 5 predicted proteins | sample 4870071011_MG_FD_169989 | JGI IMG/M metagenome (GOLD analysis project Ga0190313, IMG submission 169989) | Hydrothermal vent sediment bacterial communities from Southern Trench, Guaymas Basin, Mexico - 4870-07-10-11_MG | ecosystem: Environmental > Aquatic > Marine > Hydrothermal vents > Sediment ...
CAAGGAACTTGGCGTGGTTCATACACCAAAGGGTGATGTTCAGGTGAACATGAGCATAGGTATAAACACAGGAGAGGTTGTTGCATTGAACATGGGTTCAGACAGGCGTATGGAGTATACAGTGATGGGTGATAATGTGAATTTATCAGCGAGGCTTGAGGCAGTGGCAAATGCTGGTGAGGTGATAATCAGTGACAGGACATACAGGTATGTGAAGGATGTTTTTGAATTTGACAAACTCCAGCCTGTGAAGGTGAAGGGGAAGGAGAAACCCATCCAGATTTACAGGGTCAGGGGAATTAAGAAGAAAAGGCCAGCCATTAACAGGGTGTTTGTGAACAGGGATGCTGACCTAAAAAAACTCAAGGCTGTGCTTGAAGATGCAGTTGGAGGAAATGGTAGAAGAATAAATATCTATGGTTCTTATGGTGTGGGTAAAACAACCCTTGTGAATAAACTGGTGGAACAAAAGACAGGATATCGTTTCATACACATAAAGGGTGACCTCTATCTGAAGAATGAACCACTGGGTGCATTTAAGGCCGCAGTAAAAGATATGTATGGCGATTCTATACCAGAGGAACTCGGACCGATTTTCTCAGAGGCCACACAGTCAAGCCCTGAAATCCTTAGAAAGTGTTTTATCTCCTTTTTCTCAAAACTTCTTGCTGTTTCTCCACAGGTTATCTTCCTTGAGGATTTAAATTCCATTGACAATCTCACTATTTCACTCTTTGAACAGTTGCCCCTTGATAGACCCATGCTGTTGATACTTGAATCAGAAACACCTGTTGAAGCCTGGGAAAACACTGAGATAAACCCCCTGAATTTTGATGCAACAAAGGAACTCATTGTGAATATCTATGGAGAGGCTGAACCAGAGGTTGTTGAGGCAATTTATAAATTCAGTGAGGGCAACCCATTCCTTATACACCAGGTGTTCAACCTTCTCAGGGCAAGAAGGTTTATCAGGGAAAAGGATGGGGTGTGGAAGGCAGTGAAGAAACTGGAAGGGTTCAGGATGCCTGAGAGTGCACTTGGCCTTGCGATTGAAACCCTTGATAGGCTTCCAGAGGACCTGTATCAGGTTGTTCAGTTTGCATCTGTGCCAGGTTCAAATTTCTCAGCAGAGATGATTTCAAATATATTCGGGATTTCCATACAGAAGGCAGGGGACCTGTTCAGAGAGGGAGTTGAAAGGGGTATTTTCAAATACAGGGAGGGAACGTACGATTTTACTTCATCACTTTTAAGGGATGCTGCATACTCAACCCTGCTTATAAAGAGAAGGCGTGAATTCCACAGGCGTGTGGCAGAGTATCTTGAAAGGAACTACGGAGATAAGAGATATGAGAACTCATTTGTTCTTGGACATCATTATGAGATGGCAGGTGAGTATGATAAGGCCATTGAATACATTTTGAAATCAGGTGAGATTGCCAGGAATCTTGGTGACTATGCCCTTGCGCTTGATTACTATGAGAGGGCATTGAACTTGCTGAAAAGGGTTAAGTCACCAGAGGGAATGCTTGAGGCCACAACAGGACTGGGGAAGGTGTATTTTGCAACAGGTGAAATCCAGAGTGCAAGGAAGATGTTCAGAAGGGCAATGATATGGGCGAGAAGGATTGATATGAAGAGGCTTGCAGAGATACTGGGGATGTATTCTGCCCTTTTCTCCATGGCAGGTGATTTGGAACATGCAATCTACTACCTGAGAAGAGCAAGAAGCATCCACAGTAAAATTGAAGATAAAGAAGGAGAGGCAAGGGCTCTCACAAGCATGGGAACAGTATTCATGCAAAGGGGAGAGTTTGACAGGGCAATTTCAAGTTTCAGAGAGGCACTGACAATTGCGCTGAAGTATAACATCCTTGATATAGCAGGGGTTATCTACACGAATCTGGGAAGAGTAGGTGAAATGAGAGGGTGTCTATCAGAGGCAAGGGAGAACTACACACTTGCACTTGATATATGGAAGAAACTGAGACACAAGGGATGGAAGGCCAGAATCTTCCTTAACCTGGGAGTGGTATCTGGTAAGGCTGGAAACTTTGACGAGGCAACTCAGTATCTTGAAAATGCCATGAAACTGTTTGAAGAGATAGGTGATAGGGATGGGATTGCAAGGACAAGGATGAACATGGGAATTGTTGAGATGAGCAGGGGAAATCTTGAAAAGAGCCTTGACCTTTACAGGGACGCAGAAACATACTTCCGCGAACAGGGAATATTTGACCAGCTGGGAGTTGTGAAGGCAAATATTGGAGAGGTGTGGGAGAAGAAGGGAGAACTGAAACTTGCCCACCAGTTTTATACAGAGGCACTTGAACTTGCAAGAAAGACAGGGAATGCAGCATTCGGAACATACCTGTTCCTGAAGATAGGACAGATTCACTACTGGTGGGGAAGGCCTGTTGATGCGGTTGACCACTTTAATCGTGCAGGTGAACTTGCAGGGAAGATAGGGATAAATGACTTTAAACTGGATGCAGAACAGTTTATTGCAAGGGTCTTCACCCAGGTGGGAATGGACAGGGAGGCTGGAGAAATCCTTGATGGATTGGATCACGAGGCAACTGGAAACCCTGAGGTAAAGGGAAGAATCCTTGAAACAATGGGGATTTACTCAATCCACATGGGTGATTATCAAAAGGGTATCGCAATCGGGGAGAGGCTTATAAAGGGTGGGGAGATGCTGAACATACCGGAGATGAAGGCATCAGGCTTGATGCTAAAGATAAGTGCAAAGTCTTCTATGGGAGAGAACCTTTCAGAGGAGGTGGGTGAACTTGATAGTATAATGCGGATACTTGAAGTGCCATATATCAGGCTTTATGTTACCTCAATAATGGGAAGGATATACTTTAATATGGGTGATTTCACCAGTGGATTTAGTGTTCTTGAGAATGGAATTAAGGAGGCCGAGGTGAAAGGGATTCTCCTCCCCATCCTCCCCATGCTCCACACACTGATTGAGAATTACCTCCTCATAGGTAAAGAGGATGAGGCGATTGAGAGGGTTGAGAAGGGGCTTTCAATCATTAAAAGGAGCCTTGAGGGGATGAATGAAAGGATGGCAAATGCCTTTTTGAAAACCCATAATGTCATGGATATTATTGGGGATGGGGTTAAAATTTTCACAGAGAAGGGTAATATACCCCTTCTTATAGATTTTGTTAAAAAGGTTCCTGAACAGTTAAAAAAGGATGTGATTGGCAGGATAGAAAATCTTAACCCTACCCTGTATCAACAGATTGAAGATGCAGTGAAAGAAGGATAACTAATTATTTCAAAACAGATATCTTTTCAACCACCCTGTTGTTCTGGTCTGATAGGAAGTAAATACCCGATGGTAACATGGATTTAAGGTTCCAGTGGCCTGGTTTTAATATTGTAATCACCCTTCCTGCTGCATCAAGGAGTTTGTATTCATCACCTGTTACCAGCATGCCTGTTGCAAAGTCCCATGCGATGGCTGTCTGCTTGATAAATGGAATTCTCATTGACCACACCACATGAACCTTCCCATTGATTTCAGCAATACCCTGATACCGGTAAATAAGCCCTTCTTTCACATCTGTATCAAAGTAAACAATAGGCTGCCCTGTGAATACAGTTTCCATCAACACCCTGGAGTCAGGTTCAACCCTCTTCAAAGTAATACCTGTTCCAGGTGGTAGTTTAAGGTTCATAAGCAGGACTATACCATTGTGTTCAATACGGGTTGTAAGTACCATGCTTTGAGAATAAAGGTAGTTTCCACCACCACTGAAATGGATAAGGCTGTCCAGTGTTGCCTGCCTGGTCTTTTCCTCCCTTATACCTGACCATGGGAAGCCAAGGAATGTTGTCCTTGCACCATTTGCCCTTCCTTCATCCATATATCTATAAGAAATCCCTGCACAGCGACCCTTTGCAGAGTAATACTCAAAAACAGGGAACGAAGGTGTTATGGAATCAATAACAGATGGATGTTCACCATATGTTGCGTCGTATGGAGAGCTTAGGCCGGATAGGAAGTTAAGCCCATGGATTTCCTCTGGAGGATATGATGCCTGCCCCAGATATTCAACCCTGAAGTAGTCTTCAAGAAAACCAATTGCACCTATTGATTCAAGGTCAGGTGCTATGCTGTCACCTATGAGCATGAACCTCCCACCAAAGCTCAGATATGCCTTTATCTCATCTATATCCTCTCCTATGGTGCGACGATTATCAGCGCCACAGTCCCAGATAACGATTGCATACTTACACATGGATCCATAGGCCGGTCCAGCCTCATTCTGGGAAACATACCAGGTATCATATGGCTTCTCCAGGGTCTGGAGGTCTCTCAGCAGAACCTCGGAATCCGTGTAATTGTCTGTGTAATAGTCGTCCCTTACAAGGAGGATCCTTGGCCATCCAAAGTAAGCAAGCATCCTCAAGAGGCAGGTTGCCCTGTATATGGAATCAGGAACACTACCAGTTGACTGGAGTGCACCAAAGACCACAGAGGAGGTTAATGTCCTGTAAGGGGAGGCTTTGAAATTACCATACCCATATCCAACCGCAGCAGCCCAGTATGCCTTCCCCCTTCCTACACCAATAAAGAAGGTATCAGCCTGACCACCATAACTCTCATCTGCCTCTATATCATCAATGGAACTGTCTGGTTCAGTCCCAAAAGGATAGTCAAATTCCATCCCCTCAACAGGGGTTCCCTCCTGCCCAAGTACTGTGTCTATGTTCCCCACAGGATTTCCATCAAAGTGAGAGTAGGAACCAAAACGCAGAACAAAATCAGGGTCAATTTCGGAGTAGTTGTAAACAACATTGTTGCCCTCAAGATAAACAGAATGACCAATGTTAAGATAACCCTTTATTAAGTTTCTTTCCTTCTCAGGTATGAAATCACCATCCCTCCATCCATTCACTATGAAGAGGATGTCGTAATCTGCAAGTGTGGCAGAATCAGGAAGTGATGGGGTAACTTCAGGGTCTATTCCAATGAACCTCAATGCCCTCACAAGGTTGTATTCAACACCGACCCTCCGGTCCAATTCAGGGTCCTTGAATGTTTGACCACCATCATTGTCCCATACCAGAACATTGGGTGGCCAAGTTATGGAAATTATTAAAAAAATTATCTGCTGCATTTTTACCTCCTTCCTTTTCTTCATTTTATATTATACAAAATTTGTTCCAGAGCAACCTGAAAATTAACAAACTGGCACTCAATAAAATGTGTAATATTAAGTAAAATGAATGTAGAAAAAAATTCCAATCACTTGAAAAAAATTTCAAATTTAGTTTAATACTCCTATGGTTGATTTTAACACTTTGCTGAAGGGCAAAATCGTGGCTGTGGGTATAGGAAACCCATTGAGGGAGGATGATTATATAGGTTGCTATATTGCAGAAAACTTGAAGGATACAGTTGTGTCTTTCAATGTGGAGGTTAATCCCGAGGTTTATATTGATGATATTGTGAACGAGGAGCCGGATACCGTCATTGTATTTGATGCTGCTGATTTTGGAGGAAAGCCAGGGGAAGTAAGATTGATTGAAGAAGAAAATATAGAGAGGTTCACACTCTCATCCCATACCATTCCCATATCATTTTTTATACATCTCCTTAAAATGAAAACTTCAGCAGATATATACATCATAGGTATCCAGCCTGAATCAACAGGATATAGGGAGGGTCTTTCTGATATACTCAGGAAAACAGGTGATTTTATTCTGAATAAAATAAGAGAAACGCTGAAGAAATAAGGGGCTTTTCCCCGGACGGGTTATTTAACTTGACATAATTTACTCATCAATATACTATTGGAACACGGAGGTGGTTATGAAGAAAAAGATTGAAACAGGAAGGGCTCCATCTGCAATAGGCCCATATTCTCAAGGTGTATGGTATAATGACCTGATTTTTGTCTCAGGCCAGATTCCCATTGTCCCTGAAACAGGGGAGGTGATTAAGGGTGATGTGAAAAGGGCCACAGAGCAAGTTCTGATGAATATAAAGAACATCCTTGAAAGTGCAGGTTCTGGTATGGATAAGGTGCTCATGGCTACCATTTATCTGGTGGATATGGATGATTTCCCCATTGTGAATGAAGTTTACAGCGGTTTTTTTGCTGAACCCTATCCAGCAAGGGCTACGGTTGGTGTGAACAAACTTCCAAAGGATGTTGATATTGAAATAAGTGTGATTGCACATGTCTGAATTTAATTTTGTTAAGGCTGTTGTGTGTGGAAATGACTTTGTGATTGTGGAGGGAGATGTGGAACCTCAGGTTATTCCCTCTGTGCTTGACAGACATTTTGGTATTGGGGGGGACGGAATCATACTGTTTGAAGAGAATAGGATGAGATTTTTTAATCCTGATGGGAAGAAGGCCGAATTTTGCGGTAATGGAACCCTTGCGCTCTCCATTTTATTGCTTAACAGGGGGGATAATGTTGATTTTATAGTCACGGATGCTGGAAGGGTTGAGTTGAATAAAGATGAAAAACTCTTTATAAGGCTCCCTGACCCCGTGGTGATAATGGAAGAACCACTTATTATTCAGGTGGGTGTTCCCCATCTTTTGATTCCCGTTGATAACCTTGAAAGGGTTGATGTGAAGGGAGAAGGAAGAAGATACACCAATACACTGCAGAACGGAAACAATGTTGACTGGATTGAGATGATGGATCATGGAATAAAAATAAGGACATATGAAAGGGGGGTTGAGGATGAAACCCTTTCATGTGGGAGTGGTGTTGGTGCGGCTGGATACTGGTATTCACAGATTACAGGAAAGGAAAGGTTTAAGGTGAGAACAAAGGGGGGTGAGTATCAGGTTTTAATCCAGAATGGCATCTGGATTTCAGCGCCTGTATCCTTCCCATTCCATGGAATATACAGAGGAGGGAATGGTGTTTGAAGAATATCTCACATACGATGATGTTCTACTTGTCCCTGGGCATTCTAAAGTTTTACCATCACAGGTTGACATATCCACAAGGTTTTCAAGGAACATAGAATTAAAAATACCCATTGTTTCTGCGGCAATGGATACAGTTACAGAGTGCAGAATGGCTATTGCCATGGCTGTTCAGGGTGGTATTGGTGTGATTCACAAGAATATGCCCATTGAAAAACAGGCAGGGGAGGTAGAGAGGGTGAAGAGGTATGAATCTGGAATGATACAGGACCCGATTGTGCTGAAGGAAAGTGATACAATTGCCAGGGCAAAGGAACTTATGGCAAAGCACGATATTTCAGGCCTTCCTGTTGTGGATGAAGAAAACAGGCTGATAGGTCTGCTCACCAAGAGGGATATAATCTTTGAAGACAATCCCAATGTTCCTGTTGTGAATGTGATGACATCAAGGGAAAATCTTGTGACTGGTAAGGAGGGGATTACACTTGAAGAGGCAAAGGAGATCTTCCGTAAGAAGAAGATAGAGAAACTCCCCCTGATTGATAATAATGGGAAACTGGTTGGTTTAATAACAATAAAGGACATCCTGAAAAAAATAAATTATCCAAATGCAACGAAGGACAGGAATGGAAGATTGAGGGTTGCTGGAGCAGTGGGTGTGGCACCTGATACCCTTGACAGGGCAAAGGAGATGGTGTCCTGTGGTGTGGATGCACTTGTTATTGATACTGCACACGCACATACAGAGAAGGTAAGAGAAACAACTATCCTCTTAAGGGATAGATTTGATGTTGATATTGTTGTCGGGAATGTTGCAACAAGGGAGGCGGTTAAATTCCTTCTTGACCTTGGGGTTGATGGTATAAAGGTGGGTATAGGGCCTGGTTCAATATGCACAACAAGGGTAATTGCAGGTATCGGTGTTCCACAGCTAACTGCGGTTATGGAGTGTTCAAAGGCATCAAAGGGGATCCCTATCATTGCTGACGGTGGTATTAAGTACTCTGGAGATATAACAAAGGCACTTGCTGGTGGTGCTGATGCCGTTATGATAGGGAGCCTCCTTGCAGGAACAGAGGAATCACCAGGTGAACCCGTGATTTATGAAGGAAGGAGATTCAAGGTTTACAGAGGCATGGGTTCAATTGAGGCTATGAAAGAGGGAAGTAAAGACAGATACTTCCAGGAGGGTAAACTTGTCCCAGAGGGTGTTGTTGCAAGGGTTCCATACAGAGGACCTGTAAATGAGATACTATTCCAGTTGACAGGTGGACTTCGTTCTGGAATGGGTTATGTTGGAGCAAGGAATCTTAAAGAGTTGAGGGAAAAGGCAAGGTTTATAAGGATAACCTCATCAGGCCTCAGGGAAAGCCATCCGCACGATGTTGTGATTACAAGGGAACCACCAAATTATGAGATACAGAAGTAATCTTGATGACCTCACAGGTCTCCCCCTGAGAGAGGAGATCAGGCGCCACATTGAGGAAAGGTTAAAGAAGAGAAAGCCCTTCCACATCTATATGGTGGACATTGACTACTTCAAGGTAATCAATGACCAGTTTGGACATCTCAGGGGGGATGAAATCATCAAGGATGTTGCAGACCTTCTCAGGAATTCCATAAATGAGAATGAATTTGTGGGAAGATACGGTGGGGATGAATTTGTTATTGTTGTTAGTGGAAGCAGGAATCCTGACGAACTCCCTCTAAGGCTCAGTGAACATCTTAAATACAGGGAATTTCCAGGGGACCCTCCTGTTAGACTCACCCTGAGCTTTGGACATGCATCCTATCCTCAGGATGGAAGGACATATGTAAAGTTGATAGGAAGTGCAGATGAGAGGCTCCTGGAAAGGAAAAGGAGGAGGCATACTGGAATAAGGTTCATTGGAAGGGAAAACATAATATCCCTCCTGAAGGGGAGTCTCGGCCAAACCGCAGAGGGGAAACCTGCATTCATCCATATAATTGGTAAACCAGGTGTGGGTAAAAGCAGAATCCTTGAAGAAATTTCTGTTATTGCCGGGATGATTGGGTTTGAAATCATACACTCCCAATGCAGGATACCAGGACCCAACCACCCTGTGAGCCAGTTCTCCATTCCAGGTATGGTGAATCTTCGCTGGAAGATTACATGGAGGCTGAGAGAGATGTCAAAGAAGAGACCCCTTCTATGGGTTATAGATGATATAGAGTATTGTCCCAAAGAGATGGCGGGTGTCCTGAAAGAGGTCTTCAGGCTCATAGAGAAAGAAAGGGTGATGGTGATAATTACAGGTTCCCCTGATTATGCATACCAGGGATTCACAAGGATTCAAGTGCCACCATTTGACCTGAAGATGACGGGTGAGTTCATAAAGGGAATACTTGGAATTACAAATGTTGACCAGAGGTTCATCCTCCACGCATACAGGGAGAGTGAAGGAATACCAGGGAGGATTATGGTGATTGTGAACAACTTCCTCTCATCGGGTATTCTTGCAATAGATACCAGTGGGATCACCCTGAGAGAGGGGGTCTCCATTGACCTCTCAGAGAGTGTCATAAATCAGTTCAAAAACCTTTCAAGGAACGAGAGAAGGATCCTCATATATGCGGCACTTTTGAATGATGTTGCAACAATGGAGAATATGGAAGAACTCCTTGGTCTGGATTTTAAGAAACTTGAAGATGTAAAGAGAAAAGGTATAAGGGCAGGTATCCTTGTTGATGATAAGGGTTTCAGGTTCTCAGATAATGCTGTGAGGGATGCAGTGATTGATATGGAGAACCCTGGAAAGACAATCCTTCAAAAAGCAGGGGATTTCCTCTTTGAAAGGGGATATTATAGCAATGCTGCAGTTGTGTATGAAATGGCAAACAAACGGGAAAAGGCATTCCTCTCTTACATTAAGACAACAAGGGATTTTATGGAGAGGGGACTTCTTGCAGATGCCCTGAATTTGCTTGAGGAGGTTTCAAAGTGGAGTGAAGAAAAGTGGTTTGACACAGCTGAGTTTCACGGAATTTATGCAGATTATTACTTCAGGGTTGGTGATTATAACAGGTCAATTGAGCACCTTGATATTGCATACAGGGAAAGCCAGTTACCCAGGTTCCTGCTGAAGAAGGCAAAGTGCTATGGAAGGCTTGGTAAACTCTCAGAGGCATACAATCTGGCCAGGGATGCGGGCGATATTGCACTGCCATTCATGACAGAGATTCTGATAAGGCTTGGGGATATAAAAAGGGCAGAGACCACAGGTAACCTTGCCATTCAGGTTCTTGAAGACCCTGAGTATCTGGTGGAGGCATACGCTGCAATAGGCGGACTCATGATACAGAAGGGTAAACTGGAAAGGGCTCTCCATCACCTCCAGACTGGATTGACCATCGCAAGAAAAATGAAAGATACATACTGGCTTGGAATACTCCACAACAGAATTGGTGTGTGTTATTATCTAAGGTCAAGGCTTGAGGATGCAAAGGATAATTATTATAAGGCACTCAATTACTTCTCTGAACTTGGTGATACAGGAACCCTTATATATTTATATCTAAATCTTGGTATCATCGCCATCAAGGAATCAAACATTGAGGATGGGATTGAATACTACAATAAGGCATACACCATCTCAAAGGATATATCCCAGAAGCAACTTCTCGGAAGGGCTGCAAGGTTTCTGGGAGAAATTTACCTTGAGATAGGTGAACTTGAGAGGGCAAAAAAATACATGAATGAGGCACTGAAGATTCTGAAGGAAACAAAGATGCTAACAGACCTGTGCCATCTCTATGCCAATATGTCAAGGCTGAATGTGATACTTTCTAGATACGACAGGGCAAAGGAGAATATACAGATAGCAAAAGGTATTGCAGAGAAGTTAAAATCACCTATTTTGAAGTCAGAGGTGCTGATGAGAGAGGGCGAGTATCATTTAAGGACGGGAAACCTGACAACTGGAAAGAAAATCCTTGATAGATTGAAGAACACCTGTCCTGATGACCTGAAAGGTGAGTATTATCTTTTGCTTGCAAGGGTATATGACCTTCTGGACAAGAAGGCACTCTCAAGGAAGTATGGAGAGAAGGCTGTTCAGCACCATAAACTCCACGGAACACTCTGGGCAATAGGCAAGGATTATCTTGTTTTATCACGGCTGAAGGCCTTCTCCGACAGGGCAGGGGAGTACAGTGAATTGTCAAAGGA
>Ga0190313_1001823_pt1 | contig 11098 bp, 13 predicted proteins | sample 4870071011_MG_FD_169989 | JGI IMG/M metagenome (GOLD analysis project Ga0190313, IMG submission 169989) | Hydrothermal vent sediment bacterial communities from Southern Trench, Guaymas Basin, Mexico - 4870-07-10-11_MG | ecosystem: Environmental > Aquatic > Marine > Hydrothermal vents > Sediment ...
TCTAATGACTTAATTACCGCTATTTTACTTGGTGATGTCCCTTCCGGTACAACTATTATTGACTTGTATCCTAGAAGTGATGAAACCCATGCAACTGATATTGCAGTATTTCCTGATGAAGCCTCTATTACTGGCCTATCTTTAGTTAACATCCCTCTCTCTTCAGCATCCTTTATCATGTACCATGCTATTCTATCTTTATGACTTCCCGTAGGGTTCATGTATTCGAGCTTCATGAAAATTCTTGCACCATTGGATGGAATAAGCTTCTTTAACTCAATTAGTGGCGTGTTTCCTATTAGCTTAAGTATCGACGTCATTATCCAACCTATCCTTTCACTGCTTTTCTTAAGATCTAATAACGATTAAAGATAGAAATAAATTAAAAAAAGGTATTGAATTATGAAGAAATTAGGTTCTTTTTAGCATTTCTTTTAATTCTTTTATTCTTTCTTCAACGCTTTTTAGCTCTTCTTGCAGTTCCTTTAAGTCTTCCTCTAAAGCTTTCTTGTAGTCCTCTAGCATTTCTAGTTCTTCCTCAGGTGTTTGCGGCATAGGCATGGGTGGTACTGGTGCTGGCATATAGTATGGATATGGTGGTGGATATTGTTGATATTGGGGTGATGTTGATGGTGGTGTTTGTTGTTGCTGTTGTTGTGGTTGCTGTGGTGGCGGATAGTATGGGTATGGATATGGTGGAGGTGGTGGCATGTACATGTACATTCTTCGAAGCCATCTAAAGTACCTATACATTCTCCCTTCACCTGTATTTAGCTTACAGTCTTAGTTTCTGCTTTAACCTCTAAAGCTTTTGCTAAACCTTCTACTGTTTTCTTCCAAGTTTCAATGACAGTACGATACGCTTCTATCATCATGGCGTAGTAGTATGGATAGATCATCCACTGTAGCGACCACATCATTAGATATGCTGGGTCCATTAGGTAGGGTGGAAAATAGGGGTATATCGGATAGTACCAGTACCACCAGTACATTTTAGTTCACCACCATGGGTATGGATAGTAGTATGGATAGTATGGTGGTCTCCACCATGCATAATATAGCCATGGTGTTGGGTATGAGTAGTAGTATGGCCATGGATACCACCATCTAAGCCCCCATGGCATACCGAATAGCCACCAGCATGCTCCTCTACCGAATATCCATCCAGGTCTTTGCCATGGTGGAAGGTAGCTGAATGGCCCCCTACCCGGCCATGGTCCTCTCCAGCCCCATCTCCATCCTCCACCTCTACCCCATCCGAAACCAAACCATGCCATCTGAATTCTCACCTCCATTAATTCTGTGCAGTCGCACAGAATTAATAAGCTTTGTGCTAAACAGTTACTATGATGTTTTCGCCATGAAGTATTCTCTCCCGTTTCTTAAGATTCTTCTCACTTTTCCTTTGTTGATTAAGCTAGTTATAGTTTGTTTTAATACGTTTTCACTTATTGTGGAGAAGACGTTATGTATATCGGTCAAGGTGCATGGTCTTCTACTTAATAGGTCCATTACCTTGCTCTCTAGGTCTTTAATTTCCTTATACTTTACCTTTCGTTTGCTTAGATCATGCGTGCCGTAAACCCATATTGATGTTTTTGGGAAGTATTGTAAGAAGAGTTCAGCTACTCTTTTAAGCTCTTCTACGGTTAATGATTCAACATAACTTTCCTGGGGTGGCCTATACGGTGTTGACAATTGTATTATTTTTGGCTCAGTAATTCTAGCATAATTTACTATATTGTCTATTAGTGGTTTTGAGGCATTAGAGAACCCATTTTTAAGTCTAATTAGCATTATTTGTAGTGCTAGCGTTCCATTATATTGTTTATTGAATTTCTTGAGTTCATTGACTATATCTTCTATTCTTGGGACTTCGGGGTGCGGTCTATTTATTATTTTGAAACTCTCATTGTTTCCAGCATCTAGTTTTGCACATACTATGTCGAATTCCATGAGAGTTTCTTTTACTTTAGCTAAGTGTATAGTTGATGAGTTTGTTAGTATAACTAATGGCTTATTTATCTTGCTCTTTACTGTCTTGGCGATATCTTTTAGCCATAGGTTTAGTGTTGGTTCTCCTAAACCGCTAATTGTTACTACGTCTATGGTCTCGACGTCTATGTTCATTAATGCTTTCTCTAGCTCTTTTTCAACAATGGATGGCGTTACTTTTGATGATAATGTCGTTGGTTTTGGTATGTATATTTGGGTTTTTCCTAGTTGGCAATATACGCAGTTAAAGCTACATGTCTTAGGCTTGGATATTGCATCTATGCCTAGTGAGCGTCCAAACCTCCATGAGGGCACGGGTCCATATATAATGCTCACCTGTCTTCACCTTTAAATTCAATTGTGCTTCCTACGTATCCTTCACCATAGAATTCGCTGTACTTTGACTTTAGTAGTTCCCTTATTTCATCGCCACTGCAGTGCAGTGGGTATATTTTCTTTACACCTAGGTTTATGAGTTCATTTATGATTAACTCTAATTCGCTAGTAGGAGCACCTGCTAGGTGAAAGCCTCCTATAACGGCATAGGGTTTTATTTTTAGTTCATTTAATGCTTTCCTAACTATGTTTTCTACACCTGGATGAGAACATCCAGTAACGATTATTAATCCTAATCCCTTAACGTTAATAGCTAGTGCTTGCTCGTAGGGTGGACCATACATTTCTCCTATTATTGCTACTCCATGGCATATCTTAGTGGTTTCATATACCTCAATGACTTTTAATCCAAGACTTCTTATCCAATCCTTAGTGCTATAGTACATTCCCTCAGGGACGTAGACTTTAACTCCTTGCTTTACTTTAGCTATATACCTAAGACCTCTAACATGGTCTCCATGTTCATGTGATATTACTACTAGGTCTAATGTCCTTAGATCATCGTCTTCGCCTAGAGCTTCTACATTATATTTTAATATGTATGGATTTGGACCTGCATCAAATAATATGGTGTTATATGGTGTTTTGATAAGTATTGAAATCCCCCATGCAGTCTTCAATGTAGGATTACTGGGATTAGGGTTATTATCCACTAGTATCGTTAATTTAACCCGTGATAGTTCTTCAAGTTTTTCTAAAGCTACGGTTATTGTAGATGATTGTGTACTTGATTGCTCGTATTCCTTGCGGAGTCGTGGTAATGATATTATTATTAATGCTATGAGACATACCGTTGAAGTTATAAGTATAGGTGTTAGTAATTTCGTTTAGCTCACCAAGTTTATTCTGTGCGATAGCACAGTTTTAAGATATTACGCTAAAAAGTAAAGAAGGAAAAAGAGAATGCTATTTACATATGCCTTCTCTTGTTGTTACTGAGGGTGATATTAGCATTATTGGTCTTAGCTCTACTAATGCTTGAATTAGTTTTCTTCTACCGCTTTCCAGTATTCTCCACAGTGTTCCTCTTGAAATACCCATTCTCTTTGCTGCTTCTTCTTGTGTTAATTTCTCAAAATAGACTAATCTTAGTGCTTCAAGTTCATCGGGCATTATACATATCGGTTCTGATGGTATTGGCCTTCCTGACCTATCGTAGGGTATGAATGTTATTTCTGATGATAGTGTAAAGCTTATGAATCTAGGTTTAGGTCTTCTTCCTGGTCCCTCTCTTCCCCATCTCCATCCATGTCTTCCCCAACCCATGGATACCTCCCTTCTAATGTAAGGTTACATTTATCCTCCTAAGTAATTTTCCTGGTTTCCTCCCTGTATGTTCTTCATCCTCTATTACTACTTCTCCATTAATTATAACGTACTTTATCCCTTTTGGATAACTATGTGGATTTTCATATGTTGCTGTATCATATATGGTATAGTAATCAAATACCACAATATCTGCCATCATTCTAGGCCTAATTATTCCTCTATCCCATAGCCTGAGTTTTCTTGCAGGTAGGCTAGTCATTTTCCTTATAGCTTCGGGTAGTGATAGTATCTTTTCTTCTCTAACATATTTTGCTATAACTCTTGGGAATGTTCCGTAGTTTCTAGGATGTGGTTTTCCTAGTCCAAATTTCTTAATTGAACCATCACTTCCTATAGCTACGTATGGATGGCTTATTACTTTTCTCACATCGTTTTCACTCATAGTGAATAGTATCATGCCTGTTGCTCCTTCATCATCTATCAATAGCTTAGCTATAGTTTCAGTAATACCTAATCCCCATTCACGAGTAATATTGTCTAACCTCTTTCCTTCAAGTTCTTCGTGTGATGGTGAATAGGATATCATTATATCATGAGCATCAATTAACCCTTCATCAATACCTCTAAGACCTAGCTTTCTAATCTCCTCAATTACTCTTGGATCCCTTAACCTCTTTATCAGTTCTTTATAGCCTCCTTCCCTCACCTTTGCTGGAAGAAGTGAAACTAATTCCGTTGAAGCAGCCGTATATGGATATGCATCGGCACTTATATCATATCCTCTTAACGCGTATTCTTCAATTATCTTTAATACAATTCCAACTTTACCCCAATTCGGTTTTCCCGATGATTTTAAGTGTGAGATTTCAGCACTTACACCAGCTTCTAATGCTATTCTTAGTACTTCGTTTACTGCATCAATTAGCCTTGTGCCTTCGTTCCTTATATGAGAGGCATAGATTCCGTTATATTTAGCTACAACTTTAGCTAACTCAATTATTTCATCTGTTTTACTAAAAACTCCTGGAACGTATATTAGCCCTGTACTTAACCCATAAGCCCCTTTTTCCAGAGCTTCAATAAGTAGTTCTTTCATATTCTTTAGATCTTTCTGCGTAGGTTCTCTATCTTCGGTGCCCATTATAGCTGATCTTAAAGTTCCATGACCTATTAAGGGGACTATATTTACACTCTTCTTGAGCTCATCTAATTTATCTAGATATTCACCAAAAGTTTCCCAAGTAAATGCTACTTCTTCACTATATGGTCTCCATGAATCTTTTACGAAGCTACGGTTAAGTTCAGTTATTGGTGCAGGTGAGGAACCACAATTACCTATAACTATTGTTGTAACTCCTTGTCGTATATAGTTATCAGCTGTGGGAATCACAAATATCGACACATCACTATGATTATGCATATCTATAAAGCCTGGAGCAACATAAAGCCTCCTTGCATTAATTATTTTCTCAGCTCTCTCCCCCGTTAAATCTCCTATCTTGGCTATAATGTCCTTAACTATAGCTATGTCTGCTCTAAATGGAGAAGAACCCGTTCCATCAACTATAATTCCATTCTTTATTATTAAGTCGTACTTACTCAAGTTTAACCCTATTGCTAAGTGCGGCGTTGGAGTATTTGAATGCTAATAAAAAATAAAAAATTATTATTTTATTGTGTTACTATCATGAATTCACAGTACGGGTCTCCTTTTGCCATGCATTTAGTTTCAATAACAGTTACTTGTCTATTCCATAACTTACTGAAGAATCCTGCTAGGAATCCTCTGAATAAGTGGCTTCTAGGTTCATCTGAGCGTATACCAACACATTCAAATAAATTCCTTATCTTCAGCGTACACTTGGTATGTGGTATGCATTCTACTAAGTCTACTCTACCCCAACCAAGGCTTTGTATCCACCGGGTCACGTATTTTATTGTTTTTTCAACTCCAAAAATACCCATTAATTCCTCAGCTTTTCTTGCCCCAACTTCATGGCCTACATGGAATAAGAATACTTTACCTATACTACCGAATCTCCTATGGGCTCCATCAACAAGATTAAATATGTCGTGTAGTGTAAATGCTACTAAGTGTGCTAAACCATGTGTTAGTGGTACAACAATGTACTCAACATAAGTTATTCCAGGGAGTTGTCTTAGTTTTATTACTAATTCATTAAGTGTTAAGTCTAGTTCAGAGATATCTAAGAATATGGTTGCATATACCTTATCCTCATGAGGATGAGAGTCCATAATACAGCTAAGCATCTTAATGTTGTGATCTTGAAATATTTTTGTGACTTCAACTAGGCTTTCCGTTAATAGTTTTGTCCTTGCCTCTATAGTTAACACTATTATCCTCCGTTTAGGATGATAGGGTTTGTGTATGAATATTTCACTTGGTTTACTCGATGTTATTACCATTACTTATACCCTTTTACTTGCTATTATTGATAGTCATGATTATTTTGGTTTCCGCTTCTATAAAAACTTTGCTTTAATGGTCACGGTCTAGCCACTCAAAATTACATATGAGTGGAGTAAACTGTTTATTTTAGGCTCTTTTAGGAGACTTCTAGTGATCTTTGCTATTAATCCATTGTACATTACTACTCTTATAGCTTCTCTATCACATCTCTTAATTATTGAGGCTATCTTATTGTGTGAGTATTCTAGATCTAATTCATTAATAGATATGAATGTTATATTTGCATTTTCTCCTTCCTTTAGTACTCCATTACCTTTGATATAGCTTAATTTGTTTAGTGTTTTAATGGGGTTTAGGGTTACCATTGATAGTAGTGCTCTCGCTTTATCAAATCTTGGTTTATCTAACCTAATTATATTCCATGTAGTTTCTAGTTCACGCCATATGTTTGCTGAAATCCATCCAGCATTATCGGTGCCTAACGCTAATTTAATATCATTTTCTATGAACTTATGAATCGGTGGTATTCCTGATGAAAACCATAGATTAGATCTTGGACATAAGACTAGCAAGGTATTTCTATTAGATAAATCCTTTATTTCATGGTCGTTTAAGTGGATCCCATGTACTATGATATTTGCTCTTAATTTATTAACTGCCATCCAGTAGTCATTTAACTCATGGCATTTTGGGTCTTCAGCTACATGTGTTGCTATTATGTGGTTACTGAACTCTTTTTGTATGGTCTCTAATTCTTTGTTAGTATATATGATTGGTGTTGACAGACCTACACCTTTACCATACTTCCTTAACTCATTGAACTCTTCTGCTTCTAGAGGTCTCTTAACGGGTCTTCCGAGTGGTATGTATGTTATTGGCAGGTTTTTTGCAGCCTCTAACGCTAGTTTTAACCCTTTTACCCCTCCCTCCCTGAAATCTATTACTAGATGTACTCCTTGGGAGATTAAGTTAACTAGTACTTTTCTTATAGCTTCCTTTATTTTATCTTCACCTATTTTTGATAATAATCTATGTTTTAATCCGTGAGGTTCTGAAACTATTTCTCTTAGCGTTAGGTTTAATCCTGCTTCTTGGAATGCATAGTCGGCTGTATGGATGTGTGCATTAACTAGTGATGGTATCGCTATTGCCCATTTAAATTCTAGTGCATTTCCTCTCCAGCTATTACCTATGCTTACTATTTTTCCTTCTTCTACATCTATTGTTATATTACATGATTGCTTTAATTCGAATTCTTCACCATAAAGAAGGTAACCTAGATTTATTGTTAATTCTTTTTTCACTTACTTATTCCCTCTTTGCAAGTCTGTAGTAGTATTTACCTTTTCTTCTTTCAGCTACTATTAGGTTTAATTCTGTTAACTTCTTTAGCCTCCGATATAGTGCTGTTTTTGGAATACCCGTTCTATTCATTAGCTCTGATGCTGATGCTTCTCCAAGTTCTTTTAATACTTCTAATATCTTTCTATCTCTCTCATCTAGTCCCTTAACTATATCTACTTCAACTTTAGGTTCAACGAAATTTGCGCCTCTTGAATAAGATTATTGAAGCAATTAGGCCTATTACTATAATCGTTGCTATCATTAATGGTAGATAAATATTGAATCCCTCTGTCTTAGTTGTAGGTGTTGATGATGACGCTGGCGTAGTTGCTATGGGGGTTGTTTCTGTTGGTGATGTTGTAGGTGAGGATGTCATGGTACTTGTAGTGATTGGTGTTGTAGTGGTGAGCGTAGTTGTAGGTGTTGTTGATGGATGTGTAGTGGGTGTAGATGTTGTTGGTGTGGTTGTGGTTATTACTGGTATTATTGTATAGTTTATTGAAATTACTCCCTTATCGAAATACAGTATTAGGGTGTCGTCGGTCCTGGTAACCCTTTTCGGTAGAGGCTTTATGTCTAGTATTATCATGTCTTTACGCATTATTACACTACATGGCACGAACGCCTTTACTAGTATACTCCAGTAGTTTTTCTCCTTTGTTATTGGAGTAGCTGTAGCATATGTTAGTTCTATAGTGGTATTATCGACGACATATAGCTTTATGATGTCGTTGGTCATATTATGTGCTATAGGATTTCCATTTTCATCAATGGCTATTATTATGTCTGGATAACCTATAGTTGGTACCTCAACTACTGTTGGTGCATCATTAACTACTATTTTATGCGTAACAACAGCATAACCTATTAGTGTAACATTTACGTCCATGGATGTAATTTGGTACCCATATACTATTACCGTAAGTGAAATTAATGTCAATAATCCTAAAAGTACTATTACTGCTTTACAGCATGTTAACTTCATTGCATCACCTTTAACTGTTTATTTTAAGCTATTATTATAAATACTTGAATATATTTTATGTTTTTACGTAACTAGGTGTAGGGTCATGAAGCCTCAACATATTAGGGCTAAGCCTGAAGATATAGCTAGAAGAGTTATTGTTGCAGGTGATCCTGCAAGAGTTAAACAGCTCTCTGAGCTGCTTGAAAACGCTAGTGTTGTGAATAGGAATAGGGGTTTCTTAACATATACTGGCGTGTATAAGGGTAAGGAGATCACTATTGCAACTCATGGTGTTGGTGCTCCTTCTTTAGCTATAGTTGTTGAGGATCTCATTATGTTGGGTGCTAGAGTTGTTGTTAGGTTAGGTACATGTGGTGGTATGGTTAAAGAGCTTAAGAGAGGTGATTTGGTAATTGCTACTGGTGCTGCATATTATTGTGGTGGTGGAGCTCTTGGTATGTATGCCCCTGGGGCATGTATGCCTACAGCTCCTCACCCTGAAGTTACTATGGCTTTAATAAACGAGGCTAAGAGAAAAGGCATTAGATATATGGTGGGTCCTGTTTTTAGTAGTGATGCCTTTTATGCTGAAGATAAGGAATTTGTAAATAAATGGGTTAGTAGAGGGATTATTGCTGTTGAAATGGAGTGTGCTACCCTATTTGCATTGGGGTGGATGAGGAATGTTAAAACAGGTGCTCTTTTAATTGTAAGTAATAGTCTTGTTGTTAAGGATGAACAGGAGATGTTTACTGCTGAAAAGCTTAGGAAATACGTTGATGTTGCTGGTAGAATAGTGCTCGATTCATTAGTTAAGATTGATGCTTGATTTCCGCTCAATAAATTATAATTTCCTATCCAAAGTCTATTTAGGAGGAATAGAAACGTAAGTTTAGGTGTGTGGTTCATGGCTAAGACCATAATGTTAGAAGCACGTAGTGGTAGTATACCTGATGAACTAGTAGTGTTGTCTAAGATTGAAGATGTTGATGTGAATAAGCTTAGAATTAGGTTAGCTGAGGGTAGAATAATAGTTACTAAGAATGTTAGGAGAAATGGAAGAGTTAAAATTGTTGGTGTAGGCGAAGGTCTCTCAACTAAGGTTAATGTTAATGTAGGTACAAGTACTCATGTTGTTGACCTTGAAATGGAGAAGGCTAAGGCACGCATAGCGGTTGAATATGGGTCTGATACCATTATGGATCTAAGTACGGGAGGAGACCTAGACTACATTAGAAGAATACTATTAAGAGAATCAGAGCCATTACCATTCGGTACGGTTCCTACATATCAAGCATACATAGATTCTATAAAGAAGAATAAGACAATGCCATCTGAGGATGATTTCCTTAAGACTGTTGAGAAACATTTGAGGGATGGAGTAGATTTCATGACTATACACGCGGGTATAACTAAGGATCTTGCTATGAGAGCTGTTAGGAGTAATAGAATTGAGCCTATAGTTAGTCGTGGTGGTGCAATACTAGCTGCATGGATTCTTGAAAACGATAGCGAAAACCCATATTGGAAGAATTGGGATTATATTCTCGAGCTATTTGCTGATTATGATGCTACTATAAGCTTAGGTGATGCACTAAGACCTGGAGCCATTGCTGATGCTTTGGACGATCTTCAAATACAGGAGTTAATTAATAATGCTAGATTACTGGAAAAGGCACGGAAAGCTGGAGTTCAAGTAATGATCGAAGGTCCAGGGCATGTTCCTTTGAATAAAGTTATAGCTGATATAAGGTTAATGAAGAGTTTAACTAAGGGAGCTCCATACTATGTCTTAGGACCCTTAGTTACTGATATAGGTTTAGGTTATGACCATATAGCTGCAGCTATTGGTGCTGCTATAGCTACTGCTGAAGGCGCTGATTTAATATGCTACTTAACTCCAGCAGAACACCTAAGCTTACCTAATCCCGAACAAGTTAAGGAGGGTCTTATAGCTGCTAAGATAGCAGCACACGCCGGTGATATAGTTAAGCTTGGTGAGAAGGCATTGAAGAAGGATAGAGAAATTAGTATCTATAGAGCTAAACTTCAATGGGATAAAATGATCAATAGCTCTCTTGATCCTAAGAAGGCTAGGGAAATATATACTCAGTACGGGGTAAGGCTATCCTCATGTACTATGTGTGGTGAGTTATGTGTATTCCTAATACTCTCTAAATGGATGAAGAGGTGAAGGGCATGGAAGATGATAGATATAGTATCGGCTATCCATGGGTTTGGAGTACATGGGTTAAAGCAAGGATACTTAGAGATAACCGTGAATGGCTCATATCATCAGCATGCTTACCATATGTAAACCCTAAGCTATTTAATGAACTAGCTAAGGGGAGAACAGTACTATTAGCATGCCCTGAAAGAGAACCTCCAACACATTATGGTAAAATAGCTAGTATGATAAGAAGCTGTAAGCCTAAATCAATTATCGTGGTAACTATTGAGGGTAGCCCTCACTGCTTTACACTTCATGCCAGTGTCAATGAAGCCGTTTATATCTTAGGAGCTCGTGTTGAGAGAAAACATTATGTTGTAGTTGATGGTGAGAAGCTTGTTGAGATAAAGCCTGAAGCTATAAGGGTTGCTAGGTATTTGCATCTAGTCAACGAACTGATAGATAAAAATCCATGGATACTCGAGAAATTAGCTAAACATAGTTTAGAGCATAAACAGGCATTAAT
>Ga0190313_1001824_pt1 | contig 11093 bp, 10 predicted proteins | sample 4870071011_MG_FD_169989 | JGI IMG/M metagenome (GOLD analysis project Ga0190313, IMG submission 169989) | Hydrothermal vent sediment bacterial communities from Southern Trench, Guaymas Basin, Mexico - 4870-07-10-11_MG | ecosystem: Environmental > Aquatic > Marine > Hydrothermal vents > Sediment ...
AATGTAATCACAACGATCGAGGATCTTGATTCTCTAAAACACGCACTACTTAATGAAAGTCTATATATTATTGAGAAAGGTGATTATATGGAAAATCCATGACCGATAATATGCTTTGGTTGTAGGCATGTTACCGGGTTACCTTAAAAGGGCTCGTGGGCCATGAATATTCTTACTACGCTTATATTGGTGCTAACTACCATATTTTCATAGAGGCTGGTAGTTTTGAAACTTAGTGTTTACGGATTTAATGACCTAGTTGGCTCTTTCGGTATTTTACAATTTGATGAGGATGAGATTGGAAGATTTTATGATATTTTGTTAAAAACAGGTATTGATAGTGTCCGCGGCATTTGTAATAAGGTTTTTGGAGAAGATTTAAGATCTATTAGTTTTGCACGGGGCAAACTCATTTATAGGGATCGTATTATTGAGATGATATATCTTAGATTTGAGGTTGAGGATAATAGGATGTATATTTTTGAAGTTTATCGTGAATCTGCCTTTGTATATGCTAATACTGATGCTAAACAATTATATGTTGATGTTGTTGCATTTATTAAAGAGTTTTTAAAGGACGTTAAACTGCCTAGATCATTGTTTATAGGTTTCTAATATTTCTATGTACTTGTCCAAGTTTATGACGATCCATTAATCAGGCTATCATTAAATTATAAGTCTCTACATGAATACATTGCTTAGACACTATTTACAGTTTTTAATCATTTAAATAAATATGTAATTGACGTAAGAGTTTTTATTTAACATATTCGTAAGTATTAACTAGTGTGATAATACTATATTTAGGTGTTTTTTCTATGTCAAGTGAAGACAATATTATTGAGATCAAGGATTTAAGTGTCTATTATTTAACTGTTAGAGGATACGTAAAAGCAGTTGATGATGTTGATCTAAATATTAGGAGAGGAGAGATCGTAGGTATAGTTGGCGAGTCAGGTAGCGGTAAATCAACTCTTGCACTAGCCATATTAAGGTTATTACCTACCATGGCACGTATTATGAAGGGATCTATATACTATAATGGCAGGGATCTTGTTACGATGGATGAGAAGGAACTTAGAAAGATACGGTGGCACGAAATATCTATAGTGCCTCAGGCAGCACTTAATGCACTTAATCCAACAATAAAGATATTAGATCATTTTATGGAAACAGCTAAGGCACATGGAATTAAAGATAAGAAATGGGTTATTGAAAGATCATCTAAGCTTCTTGAACTTATGAGGCTTGAACCTAGTCGTGTCCTATATGGTTATCCACATGAATTATCCGGTGGTATGAAGCAAAGAGTTCTCATAGCTTTATCAATGCTACTAGATCCAAAATTACTAATACTTGATGAACCTACAACGGCATTGGATGTACTCACGCAGAGATTTATAATAGATCTATTAAAGGATCTTCATAAGAAAACAAATATTACAATGATATTTATAACTCATGATATTGCAGTAATAGCTGATATCGCTGATAGAACAGCTGTAATGTATGCTGGTAAGATTATGGAATTTGGAGATGTATTTACAGTATTTAAGAAACCTAAACACCCGTATACTAAAGCATTAATAAAAAGTATCCCAAGTCTTATAGGCGATGTAAAAGAAATGAGATCTATACCTGGTACTCTACCAGACCTTGTTAATCCACCTAAGGGATGCCTATTTTCACCTAGATGCGAATATGCAATGGATATCTGTTTCCGTAAAGATCCGCCTACAATTGATTTAGGAGATCATTTAGTTAAATGCTGGCTCTATACAGAAGAAAAGGGTGGTTCACAATGAGTACTCCTATAATAGATGTTAAGGATTTAAAGGTATACTTCTCAATAAGGAAAGGTATTTTCGGGAAAACTCTATACGTTAAAGCAGTTGATGGAGTTGATCTAAGTATAGGTGAGAAGGAGATTATTACTGTTGTTGGAGAATCTGGCTGTGGAAAAACAACCTTAGGCAAGACAATTGCAGGATTAATAAAGCCTACTGGAGGCAAAATACTCTATAAAGGAAAGGACTTGAGGAAATTAAATAGAATGGAATATAAAGAGTATAGACGTAGCGTCCAGATGATACATCAAGATCCATTTTCAGCTCTAAATCCTACAAAGACCGTATACCAGATATTATCAAGTCCCTTGAAAAGATGGGGATTTGCCCGTTCACGTGCTGAATTAATAAAGAAAGTTTCTGATCTACTTGAACTTGTTGGTTTAACACCTCCATCAGACTTTCTATTTAAATATCCTCACCAACTTAGTGGTGGACAAAGACAGAGAGTTGTAGTCGCACGTGCTATTAGTGTTAATCCAAAAGTTGTTGTAGCTGATGAACCAATTACAATGATTGATGTATCTCTTAGAATAGGTTTACTTGATCTACTACTTGATCTAAGGGAGAGACTCGGAACAGCCTATCTCTTCATAACACATGATTTTGGTGCAGCTAGATATTTTGCAGCAAAGGGTGGAGGCAGCATAGCTGTTATGTATTTAGGGAAAATAGTAGAGCAGGGACCTGCTGAAGATGTTATACATGATTCCCTACACCCATATACTAAAGTATTATTGTCAGCCGTCCCTGTACCCGATCCCGAGCTTACTAGGAAGAAGAAAACTATTAAGTTAAAGAGCCTCGATATACCTAGTCCAATAAACCCGCCTCCAGGATGTAAATTCCATACAAGATGCCCTGAATCTATGGATATATGCAGTAAAAAGGAGCCTAAACTTGTAGAAGTTAAGCCTAATCATTATGTTGCCTGCTGGCTTTACACAAGATAATCGGTCGAGATATATATGCATCCTATTTTATATAAAGCTTTACTAACTATTGCTTTAACATTTATTTTTCTAGCAGGAATCGTTTTACCTTTTCAAAGGACTGGTTCTGCAGAATTTGTAGTCACTATATTTTCAATAATACTACTGCTTATATTCATTATTCTAATATCTATTGAGTATAGGAATCAGTTAAGAACACCATCAATTGAAGAGTAATAAAAACAATATATTAGACCTTCGTCCTGAGTCTTGGATTGAATATTTCGTCAAGTGAGTATGAGAATAGGATCAGGCCAGTCTGTAGCACAATTATCGCCACTATAGGTGCTAGTATATAGTGTAATGTAGACATACTAAATAATGCACCAGCTTGCTTATAGGCCATATTAAGCATTACACCCCAATTATATGCACTAATAGGTAGAATTCCAAGGAAATATAGACCTACACTGGCATAAATCGCTCCTACTGCAGCTGAGATAAAGTTGATTGCTATAAAGCTCATTAGATTAGGCATGATCTCCCTAAACACTATATAGTGAGTAGGCATTCCTAGAACACGTGCAGCCTCAATGAAGTCTCTCTGCTTTATCGATAATACTTGTGACCTAATGCTTCTAGCCAATCCAGTCCACCACCTAATACTAATTAATACCCCTATAGCCCATGGATCGGAGACAGCTATTATTGTAGAAAGCACTATTAGGAATGGAAGACCAGGTATAGTCATTATAATATCCGTAATAGTCATTAGAATGGAATCAACAATTCCTCCCTTAAAACCAGCTACCATTCCAACGACTATGCCTATCAATGTAGTCAGCATTCCCGCTACAAAAGCAATTTGTAGAACTATCGGCGTCCCCCACACAATCTGAGCCCATATATCTGTACCCATGTAGTCACAACCAAGAGGATGCTCAAATGATGGAGGCCATTTAAAGATTGATGGAGGCTCATAAGGCATACATGTAAATGAGCGGGGTTGAGGTATGAGTCTTGGTCCGATAATTGCAATAATTATATAGATTAATATTATAAATAGTCCTGCTAAACCCTTTTTATTCCTAATCAATATCTTCCCAGGAATAATGATCCAATCCTCTATGACTCCCTTTGCATAGGATTTTAACGATATAGGCATTGGTTTTACAGCCATTAAGTAGTCCCCCTCCTTATCCTAGGATCTATTACTCCATATAGTATATCTGCAAGTAATGCCGCAAATACGACAGCTACAATAATGATATTGAATACGCCGAGCATTAAGAAATAATCACGTTCACTAACAGCACTATAAAGAAGACGGCCAACACCTGGATATGAGAAAATATATTCAATGAATATAGAGCCTCCAAACATGAATCCTATATTCAACATAAAGCTAGTGAATAGAGGTAGTATGGCATTTTTACCTACATAAGTAATTATTATTCTATGCGATGGAAGACCTCTAGCTTTAGCATATGTGATAAAATCCTCGCCAAGAACACCAACAGTGCTACCCCTCATGCCAAGAGCCCATCCACCAATATGTACAATAATCCATGTAAGAATAGGCAGTGCAGCATGCCATAGTACGTCTGCAATGAATTGTAGGCTAAAGTTAGGCTGAACTCCACTACTAAAAGCTCCTCCTGTTGGAAACAGCTTTAATTGGAAACCTAGTACAATAAGGAGTACTATAGCCACTATATACTCCGGTATAGATCGTATTATTGAAAATAAAACTGCAAGGAAGCTATCAAGTTTGCCTCCATGCTTATACGCCATAACCATTCCAATAACTACTCCTATACCAAAGCTTATTATTAGAGACGTTGCAACTACAAGAACGGTCCATGGAATAGTCTTAGCAAGTAGATCCATTACTGGGGTTCCAGTACTATATGATATAGATACTCCAAGATCGCCTCTAAAGAACTTACTTATATAGTCTATGTACTGTAGCCATAAAGGCCCTCTTGGAACAAATGGAGCAACTGTTTCAGCTAAAGAACGAGCTGATTCATAGTCCATATAATATTGTGTTATGAACGCTTGAGTTAAGGCTTCAACAGGATCGCCTGGCATGCTCTTAATGATTATGAATGACAAGGTTACAGCAAAATATATAGTTATAAGAGCAACAGCAAATCTTTTAGCAAACCATTTTATAACTGGAAGATAAGGCTTTATTCCCTCAGAGGCACTATCGACTTTATCCTTAAATGACAAAGACTTACACCTCTGATTAAAAGTAATGTAAGCAATAAAAAATAACTTTTGTATTTAATTTATTCATGCATGATCTATTTCCTCTTTACAAAGAATCCTATAGCCAATCCTATTATTAGTAGGATTATTCCTACTATGGCTGTTGTCGCCATATCAGGAGCTGTAACAGTAACAGTTTCGGTTTCAGTTACCGTAGTAGTTGATACTCCTGGTGATGGAGAAGTTGTAGGTGAAGTCGTAGGTGAAGTTGTTATACCCCAATAGCTTGGATTAGGTGTCACGAGTCCCTTCATAATCATTATTGCAAGGGCTTCTAAGTGTCCTCCAGCAGCATTTTGCCATAGCTCATAATTAGTTTCTGGATCAGGCCAGTTGAAGTGCTCTACATTATAGTATAGCATTAGCTTCTTCTCAGCTATAGGGTAAATTGGTAGGTAGTGGTTAACAGCCATAGCTAGTTTTTGTGCAGCTTCTTTCTGTTCAGCTTCATCAAAGCTTGTTGACAATACCTCTACTAATTGAGTAGCATTAATCTCTTCATTAAATGGTGCGCCTAGATCATAGATTAGTGGGAAGTTCTGTCCCTGTACTTGGGTCTTGGGCCTGTTGTTTACTTGTATGAATATTCTCTCAAATGCATTATATGGATATGTCATCCATGCTCCGAAGAAGTCAAATGCTAGGTCATAGTTTCCACCAAGATACCATTGATCGCTCCAATAACTGCCAGTCTCAGGAGTCTTTAGCTCAACCGTTATACCAAAACTATTTAGCTCCTCAGCTACCTCTTTAGCTGCAGCAACCCAATCAGTATAACCAGCTGGTACAATGAATGTAAGTGTAAATAATTGTCCATCAGGTGTATACCATTTACCACCAGAATATGTATAGCCAGCATCTTCTAGAAGCTGCTTAGCCTTATCAGTATTTGTCTCATACTTGTCAAGATACTGCTCAATATCACTTAACCAAGTGTCTTCGACAAGCTTTAATATTCCAGTTGGATAATTAACGGGTTCAAATGCAGTACCTCCAGCTGCATATGCAACCTTGGATCTATCAATTACATAGGCAATAGCTTGTCTAACTCTAACATCTTGTAGATATTGATTGTCAAAGTTGAATACTAATGCGAAACCAGCTAAGTCATAGACTCTAATTACATCAGCATGGGGTAATGCTTTAATCTGTTCCTCTACCTGAGGAGGCATCATGAAACAGTCGTAGTCTAGATCTCCTGCTTGATAGTGTAGCCATCCAACTTCGTTGCTTGTAATATATGGGAATACAACCTTGTCTATGTGAATGTTGTTAGCTGCCCAGTGTTGGTCGAACTTTTCAGTTATAAGTTCTTGTTCTGTTACGCTAACAAACTTGAATGGCCCTGTACCAACAATTGTATCGGGTTCAAAGTTGAATAAGTCCTCCTTTATCTGATCTAATTCGCTTTGAGTTGTTGCAGATGCTACTCTTTCAGCAAAGTCTCCGAATATGTGATGTGGTGCAACGATTAAGCCGTCTCTAAACAATATATAGTGTAGTAATAGATAGCTCCACTCCTTTACACGATACTCAACGGTATAATCATCTACCACAACTACATCACTAATATACTTCCATACAGGTCTACCAAGTAATTTATAGAGCATTAATGTGGTCCATACATCTTGCGCAGTAAACCTCTCTCCATCATGCCAGTAGACGTCTTGACGTAGGTGTACAATTACCTTGTTATTGTCACGGTCAACCTCCCAGCTTTCAGCAAGCCATGGCTCATATGTATTGCTCATCTTGTTCCATATAGCTAGTCTCTCATAAATTATACCACTAATAACGATCGCTTTAGGTGCTAATGGGTTATACCTCCTTATTGGTGGTGGCTGCCACCAACCATGAGTCCTAAGAACTATTTCTTGATCCTGTGCCTTAACTAGAGCTGGTGTCACAGCAGGTATTATTAATGAGAACATGATTATAGACAACATTATTAGAGGTAAAACCTTTGAAGCCTTCATGATAGAACCTCCAACGTAATTCTACTTATATATCTGATACAATATTAGTTAAAATTTTCCAATATTAATTTTATCATATATATTCTAATGAATTTTTTAACAGACATGTCAATTAATTAATTCAATACAAGATACATGATCAATGTAATGAGGAGTTAATAATAAGGGCTAGGAAATTATTGATTAAAGAAAAATTGGATTCCTTATTTAAATACGATATTTGTTAATATTAGTATATTCTCCCTCTATCTAATTCACTTAGTAATTCATTCATATTGAGGGAGCCAAAGCCTACAAAGGTATCAGCTGCACCATATGTTATTATTACTTCATCATTACTAAGCCTCCACATACCACACGGAAATACTACGAAGGGTCTATCTCCAATCATTTCATAGGACTCCTTAGGAACCATAATATACCTAGGAGTTACAGCTGTTATTACTATTTCATCCCCCTTAAACTCAAGTTCAATAGCTATTACCTTATAAGCTGTTATCTCTTTCTCAACAGTATGTACTAAGGCGACAACTCTTGTAGATGAGATATTTATTGGTGGAGAAGCCCACCCAAGCTTTATCTCAAATGGAGCAGGATCCATTAGATTAACGCTATTCCTTACATAGATTTCCTTAGGTACCTTATCTGCATCATGACTTATCTCAGTCCTACTTATCAATAATAGATCTCCTGCATTCTCAATCGAAGGCCTATGGAAAAAGAATACGGTATTCCCTACCTTATGTAAGAAAGCATCCTTGTCTCCCTTAAGAGTTCTAAACTTCTCTCTTTCTAAGGTGAAAATGTATTTCTTAATCCATTTACCAGTAGTAGGATTATAGACTGCAGTCACTGGTACTACTTTCCAATACTTCTCAGTACTAAAGTATAGAAGAGTACGGCCAGTATAGGTCATATAAATGTCTCCATTTATCATGTAAACCCTAGGATCTTCTGCACCAAATATATCATATCTATTTGATGGATAGATAACAATATCTGCTTTATAGTCGTTTTTAGTGATTTTTCCACTGTAAATATCTTCGAGGGGAATAGGTATTTCGACAATGCTACTTATATACATATAGTATCCATGAATAATCCTTGCATAAACCTTCGACATTTCCTCTTTTGAGTTAATAAGAATGCTTGCATTAAATATTGTAGCTGGTTTACTGATCGGATAATTCTTAATAATTATTTTTTCAGGTCTAAGGAAACCAAGTCTTTTTACTATGTCATGATCCTCGTTTTTCCGGAACTTATTTACTTCGTCAACACCTATTGCTCTTGGAAACAGATCCTTATTTACACTAGTCAATGTATTCATAAGCTACTTTCACCAATTCGCGATATACATGATTATATGTTTATCCTCTTGCTATGCATTTATAAAGATTATTAATTAAAATTATGAACACTAGCACCTTATTTTTTAGCAATAATATTATAGGATAATCTATGTCCTACTATCTCGGAGAGAATATTTTAACTAGATGAATATTCTTAATTAGGAGAAAGTTATCTAAGAAATATTATAATCTTCTATAATAGCGATCTAATTTCATAAAAGATCATATCACCACCTAATATGCTTTAATTATGAACATATTTAATGAAATATTCATCATATGAGTAAATTGCGCTCATATTTTATGGTAGAGGCTGTGGATGGGAATTGAACTAATTTTTTATCTCTGAATAATAGATAATAGTGTGATACATGGTTGAATTAGAAAGTTATAATATGAAGACTGCTCTTGTAGCTAAAATGCTTCCATTTATAGCAGCAATAATAGCCATGGTAATATTCGATGTAACTCCACTGAGAAGAATATTGGCATCTCCAACAAGTCTAGGAAAGACATATTATAAAGAAGAGAAAAATAGTTTATATTAGATAGTATTCTCTTCTTCTCTCCTCTTATTATTCTTAATTAAAGTCCAGAGTATAATGATACTATAAGCAATAAAATATAATGAATATGGGAAAGGAATGAGACTATGAATTAAGAGAATTATCCATAATGCTATTGGTAATAAGTATATTATTGATCATGTTATCTACAGTTTATTTAGTTAATGTAAAACAATGGATCAAAGAGTATAGAGAGCATTAATATAGATCTAGATAAGGCATATGAGTCATGCATATACTTAGGCAAAGGCTATAACGTTACAATTACTGTGGAGAGTAATGGTGCGTGTACCTTTATGTTTTATAGTATAAATAATAGAGAGATTATTGAAAATGAAACAGTTAATGAGTGCTTCTATATCCTAAATCATATAATAAAATATGATGATACATATTTCTTCCTATCATCAAATAATAATAGTAAAACTATAAGCATAAACTATGATCTGATCGTTAATTTTAGAACAACTATTGAAAGATATCCCTTCATAACATTACTTGGCATATCATTTATCATAGGTAGCATATTCCTATTCTATTATACTATAATTAGTATACAAAGAGAATATCAAAGTTTAATTGAGACAAAAGACATAGTATGCAAATCCAAATTATTAAATAAACAGTTGAAGGAAACAATTATTGAACCAAGTTATAAGTGAAAGTTTATGGGGAAAAATTTAGTGAGAAGGTGGGACAATAATAGTATATTCTAGGGGAAGGAAGGATTGTTCTAAACTATATATTGCCTCCATTAAATGTTAGTGGTTCTATTGATTTAAAAGGTATATTTGGAGAAGTTTCAAAATTAAAAGATTTTATTGGATCTAGAAACCAATAAAGTCACTTGGCTTAGGAGGCTCTGGCTTCAATCCTTTTCTCTCTCTAATCTTCCTCACAAGATCAAGTAACATACTATCTGGTACTGGTGCCCACCTACTAAACTCTTGTCCCCATAATGCCTTACCAGCTGTTGCACTACGTAATGCTTCAGCTAGGTCAAATGTTTCAGCTACGGGTATTTCTGCAATAATCCTTGTTATTGGGCCTTGCTGTAATACCTGTAGTATTCTACCACGTCTCTTAGTTATAACAGATGATACGTTACCCATAAACTCCATTGGAACTCTTATATCGAGCTTCATTATAGGCTCTAGGAGCGTTGGTCTAGAAGTAAGCATTCCAGCATATATTGCGTTACGGACAGCAGGATATAACTGTCCAGGTCCACGGTGAGCAGGATCCTCGTGGATAATGGCATCGTGAAGTACAACCTTTACTCCACGAACAGGCTCCATCGCCAATGGTCCTTCTCTCATTGATAGACGGAAGCCTTGTATGATTGTATCCTTTACTTCTCTTAGATGCTGTACACCAGTTGTCTTGTCAATGAATACGTTTATGTTTTCGTCAATAGCCCATATTCTCTTGGCCTCATCATAGTCCCATCCAGCCTCATTACGGAGGATCTTTGCCCTCTCCTTAGCATCCATGTCTTCAACTATAATGCCTTGTGCTATGAGCTCTATCGTCTTCTGATCAAGTGGTTCAACGTGTATGTATAGCTTGTTATGCTTATTCGGTGACTTACCTTCGAATACCTTACTTGATTCACGTATACTTTCTCTATAGACAATAACCGGTGGTGATACATCAACTGTTAATCCATAGTTCTCCTTAAGGAATGTAAGTGCTATCTCGATATGTAGTGTACCCATACCACTCAATAGATATTCTCCAGTCTCCTCATTGATCTTAACAACAAGACTTGGATCCTCAATACTGATCTTGTGAAGCGCATCGATAAGCTTTGGCAGTTCAGCTGGATTCTTAGGCTCAATAGCAACTGTAACAACTGGTTCACTAAGCATACGTAGTCTCTCAAAAGGTACCATGACATCCTTAAACTTTAGATCAACTATTGTCTCGCCAGCACGAGCCTTACCAAGACCTAGAACAGCAGCTATATTACCGGCAACAATTTTATCAGCAATTTCACGGTAGGGGCCCATATAAAGGCTTACTTGTAGAACTTTCTGCTTCATCCTAGCGTTTACAAGCCATACCTCAGTACCTGGCTTTAATGTACCTGAGAATATACGTCCAGTAGCTACTAATCCAGCATGTGGATCAAATTTTATAT
>Ga0190313_1001825_pt1 | contig 11091 bp, 9 predicted proteins | sample 4870071011_MG_FD_169989 | JGI IMG/M metagenome (GOLD analysis project Ga0190313, IMG submission 169989) | Hydrothermal vent sediment bacterial communities from Southern Trench, Guaymas Basin, Mexico - 4870-07-10-11_MG | ecosystem: Environmental > Aquatic > Marine > Hydrothermal vents > Sediment ...
CGGACATAAAACTTTCAATTCTTTTAAGTTATTACCGTTTTTTGCCATGTTTCATTGTTTATGTTTTGGTTTTTAAGTTTTACTATTTTAGATTTTATTTTATCATTGGCGGGCCTGTTCTGTTTAATGTTTGATGTTCTTCAGTTCGCCTTCACTTACCCTATGGTACTCCCGGGTTCGGGCGGGATTTCAAGGTGGGGGTTTCCTATGGCTTACATAGCTTACTCTATTTTCCATGGTGTTTTCCGCTGATGGCTATGGTTCATTATTGATTTGAATGTTTAAAGCTTACACTATGTGGTGTTTTCGGTTCTTTTATTGTTTGTTTTAGTTTTTACTTGGCTTTCCCTCATGTCTTCTATTCCCGGGCTAGGATGGGAGGTTGTGGGGGTTGGGTTTATTTTGTTTTGTTTCCTTGTTTTTCTTGGTGGTTTGGGTTTGAGGATTTTTGATGTTGTTGTTTTGCTTTTGGGTTTTGAGCCTGGTCCTTTAGTTAGGGCTATTGCTTCTCATAGTGTTAGGGAGGGTGGTGTTGTTTATGTTTTTGTGCCTCATTTTGAAGATGAGAGAGCTGATAGGGCGTTTGCTGATTTTAAAAGGGTTTTCGATATGATGTTTCATGGTAAGGTTGGTTTGGAGAAGGTTGTTGTTGATGTTTCTTCTGTTTCTAACGCTGTTGCACAGATTAAAGATATTTTTATGAGGATTTCGAGTAAGGATGTTGCTATATGTTTGACTGGTGGTATGAGGGTGTTAGCTGTTGCAACTATTTACGCTTACATGCTTACTCCTTGGAGGAAGGATCCCTACTTGGAGGTTTATCTTGAGAATAAAGGGTACTCTATTGAGATACCTTTACTTCATAAACTTGTTTCATTAGAGATAACTGAAGAGAAGAGGGAAGTTTTAAGGGCTCTTCTAGGAGGCCCCTTAGGAGTTTACGATGTTGCATTGGAAATAGGCAAGGATAGATCAACTGTGTATAGACATTTAATATGGCTTGAGTCTAGAGGTCTTGTTAGAAGAGTTGGTAAAGTTTTTGAGATAACTGACCTAGGAAAACTATATGCATAAGTCATACATTCTAACTTTTGCTTAGTGTATTATGGTTGAAATTGTATTGTTATTGCACGGAATGTTCAAAATATATAAATACTCCGTGTAACATATCGAATCTCGGTCGAGAAAAGTGTCTTCAAAAGTAGATGTGCTTGGGAAAATTTTAGAGGAAGCTGATGTGAAGAAGAAAGTTGATAGTTTGGTAAGATATTTAGCAGCCTACAAGGTTATTGAGGGTAACTATGAGCTTTTCGATAAACTTGCTAGGTGCAGGGATGTTGAGGATTTTATTAGAACCATCTACGAGGGGGTTAGGGTTAAGGATAGGGTTCTTGATAAGCTCTATGATGGTGTTAAATCGGGGGAGTACAAGGTTGCTGTTGAGGGTAAAGTTACTAGGGAGCTCATAGATAAGCTTTTTAGTGTTACTAAGAGTGATTTAGAGGAAGTTTTCAAGCTTGCTAGAGCTAATCCTAGACTTGTTGGTTCAATAATTGCTTCTTTTGCTCTATCATATGAAGGTGTTTATGAGGTGAAAAAGTAAATGGTTTACTTAAGAGTTACAGGTAGAGCAATAATAAACGTCCATACTGCAAATACCGAAGGAGCTGTTGGAAACTATAGCGGATTATCTAAAATGTTCATCGTTAGAAGAACAGCTGAAGGATACGAGGTTTCAGAGGAACCTGTAATCTCAGGTAATATGGTTAAACATTGGCATGCAGTAGCTTTAACAGATAGGTTGCTAAGCCAAGGCTATGGTAAAATATGTGAGACATGTAAGAGACATGTAATGTTTAGGTCTAATCTACCATACGACGATGAAGTTAAGTATATTGAGGAATGCGCTATCGAAGATATTCATGGATTCTTGAATCCGAATAAGCAGGTTAGGAGAGAGAGTATTGCGAAATTCTCCTTCATAGTACCTGTTGAAGACATTAGGGCAGAGTACGAGGCAGTAACACATAATAGAGTAGTTTTAACGGAAAAAGGAACAATACCTGCTGAAGAAGCAGCTATGATGGTTTTCAAGCGCGAACATGCTAGTGGAGTGTATGGTTTCTCATGCTCTATGGACTTAGCTTATGTCGGTAGGGCTATGGCTGACCCAACTAAGACGATAAGTGCCGAAGATAGGAAAGTTAGGGCTAAAGCAGCTACTTTAGCTTTAGCCGACATTTTAAGCGGTAGAACTGGAGCCGCTCAGTCTAGAGCACTACCTATAGTTAAAGTTGTTGAGCTCTTAGCTGTTGTTTCTAAGAAACCAATACCCAATATGGTTCATGGGTTCTACAGAGACTATGCTGAAGAAAGCTTAGGTATCATTAAAGCGTTCCTTGAAAAAGGTATTATAAGTAAGAATGAAGTCAAAGTGTACGTTGTTGGTGAAAAACTAGCAGAGTTAGCTAAGCAACTAGGTGAAGTTGCTGTAATTAAAAAATCTGCTTTTGAAGCATTAGCAGATATCGCCGAGGTTGTTGAGGAATGGGTTGCATAGCAATATACGCTAAAATAAAACCTCCTATTTTTTCCATTAAATCCCCTGAAGCTTTCCAGGTAGGTTCGTCTCTACCGCTACCTCAACCATCATCTCTTGTTGGTGCTTTAGCTTATGTGCTTGCAGTAACAGAGAACCTAAGCTCAGAAGAGGCTTTAAAGAAAGCTAGAGAGGTTGTTCTAGCTACTGGAGCTTATGCTGAAAAGCTGATAATACCTTCGACAGTAATTCTTAGAAGGTTTAGGATACTTGATAGAGGATTCGAGAAACCCAAGAAAAGAGAGGTTAAGCTTACCGAAGTTGAAAAACTTGCTCTGCTTCTAGAGAGTAAGGATTATTACTCAGCTAAAATGCATTTGGAAAAGACGCTAACCGATGCTCTATACAGGGAGTACATGTTTTCAGAAACCATCACATGCTTATGGGTTTTAAAAGAAAGAGTGGAAGCTGAAAAGTTAAGGTTAATAGTTAGGCTAGGAGATACAGAATCCTACGTTAACGTAGCGGATTCGTGGGAGGATAAGTGCGACATTGTAGAGAAAGATTTTGTTGAAACAAAATACCCTATTCCAATGGTTAAAGAGGAAATAGAATCTGTTCAGGGAAGGTACATTATCGCTAAAATGTGTGATAAGTTTAGGAGGCTTAAATGGTTTATTATACCCTTAGCTAGGGAAATTAGGGAGACAAGAAGAGGCGTAAAGTATCTTGTGTATAAGCCTACAGTAGTACATGTTAAGTTTAGGAAGAAAGTTCCTGTCGCTATAACCTCCCTAGATGAGATGCCCATACTTTAAGTAGGGTGAGTGAAAATGGTTAAACTATATACTCCTGGCCATGGACCATACACGGATACCTTAATCATGTACGGTATTACATCAGCACTTCTTCACAGAGAGTACGATTTCAAGGTTGAAGGTGTTGAAGGCACATACATTATTGAAACAGATGCTAAACTTGAGGAAGTAGCAGAAGCTGTTTCAGACTATGTTCAAAACATTAAAGATGAGGCAATATATACGCTTGTAGATCGTTTAAGGCTTATTCAAAAACAGTCTAGAAATAGACTCCTAATAGCTATGAATAAGATTGCTGATGAAACAAAGTCTTTAGAGTATTTAAAAGAACTACTGTCCCCAGGGCATGGAGTAAGTGAAGGCAGGGGAGCTAAAGGCGTAATACTTTGGCTTTCACTATCTCCGTTTGCAGGAAAGTTTTTCACAGGAAGTTTTAAGTATGATGTGCTTGAATACAGGGTTTGCCTACAATGTGTTGCAATGGCCTCTACAGGTCTTATTTCAACGTTTATGCCTTTAGATGTGAGGAGGAGAGGAAGAAGAACAGGAAAAGTTTACGTTACTGTATTAGCTTTTACAGGCCATGTAAATAGTGATGTTTTAAAGAGTTTAAAAGAAGGTTTAGGTGAGGAAAGATTCCTAAGAGAATACGATATCGTAGCTAGGTTTAGTGAGAATATACCGTTAAGGGTATTACCCTTCATACTGCTCACTATTTTAAGCGGCAAAACTATACTTAAACTAGCTAAATCTAAGGCTTCATGGAAAACTTATACTGTAGCATACGATGTTAAGAAAGCAACCCAAATTAGAGGTTTTAGTGAACTCCCAATAGACGCAGTACTTTCAGGTCTGAGCATACTACATATGAGAAATGTTTTAGATGATCTTAGAACATTCGTGATGGGGGTTGTAAAAGGTATAGGTAGTGATGTAGCTGATCCATACATATTAGAAAGTTTAGTAAGGTATTTTAATACTAGAAATGTAAGCGACCTATACCAGTTTGTGAGAACAGCTAAATCTAATCTTGAAGGAAAATTAGGGGATATTGTAGGTAAGCGAAGCTTAGGTGTTAAATTGTGTCGTGAACTTGCACACTTAGCTATTTAAAGGTTTAAGGTAATGTTTTGGGATATTGTAGAGAGAATAGTTGGAGACAAGAAGAAACTAATTAAATATCCTTTTTTCGAAGAGGTTTGGAAAAAATATTTTAACGAAAAACTAATTGTGCTTCAGGCTCCAACAGCATCCGGTAAAACGGATGCGGTATTAGCGCCTTTTATAGGTCAGGCTCTGGGGTATGTTGAATGGCATTATCCGCACTTAATCTATGTTTTACCTACGAGAAGTCTTGTAAGGAGAATGCATGGGAGAATAGAGAGAACGGTTTCGCTATTTTCCGATATGATTAAGGATAGAATAGTTGTTACTATGGATTATGGGGGATTATTTGAAGATAAACCTTTCCTCGAAGGAGATATAGTAGTTACTACGTATGATACATTATTCTATACGTTATATGGTTTTAGGTCGAGAGGGCACCATAGGGTGCTACCCTTAGGTATTGTTGCTTCATCTGTTGTTATTCTGGATGAGGTACAGTTACTTCAGGATAGTTATTGGTATAGTTTACAACTGATACCATCGCATATTGCTAATCTAGTGGATTTAGGGGCAAAAGTAGTACTAATGGGAGCAACTATACCTAAGCTAATAATAGATGAGGTAAAGAGTAGAGTAAGAGAAGGTGTTGAAGAAGTTTATTGTAGTGAAGCTAAAAGAGAACTTGTAGAAGTGCATTTAGAAAATGATAAGCTTGTTAAGGGTTTGAAGAAACTATTTGAGAAAAGGAAGTTGGCTAAACCCGTTCTCATAGTGTGTAATACTGTAGAAAATGCTTATAATGTATTTAAGTATTTGAAAGAGAAAAATGTGGAAAGAACAGAGCTTCTACACTCAAGACTTAAATCTAAGGTTAGGGGGTTAAGGGAAAGGTTCGAAAACATAGATATTTTAGTTTCAACTCAGGTTATTGAAGCAGGCTTAGATTATCCTTTTAAAACGGTAATAACGGAGATTTCTCCAATAGACTCACTAATACAGAGGATAGGTAGAGGGGGTAGGAAGTCTAAAGGTGTAGCTTACATATTTATGGATAAAGATAGTGCATACAAAGTATACCCATGTGAAATCATAGATATTACAGAAGAGCTAATTAAAAACAGGATTTCCGATTTAGAATTAAGCGTGAAAAACGAGGATAAAGCGCTAAGCCTGGTAAACCACGTGTATACTAGGAAAATTGTAGGGAAGCTAAGCAAGCATGTGAAATCCGAGATAATAACTAGTGTAAGAAGTTTTCTGTCAAGTTTTCTCAATAGACTTTTTGAAAGGAAAGATCTTTACAAAGGTATTTCTCAGTACATTCTAAGATTGGGTTTAGAGATAAATACTGTAATACTTTCTGCAGAAATGTATGCTAAAGTACTTAGTAGGATAAGTAGTGAAATAGAGTTACCTATTGAAATACTAGACTTCATAACACTTTCCTATGATCCAGTAAAGAAAATATACGACATGCCTCTTCTACGCCATAACGTACTTGGTAAAGAAATGTATGTAGTTTTGAAACTTGAGAAAATAAAGGAAAAGAAAGGCCTTTTCACCGTCCACTCGTTTGACAAACTACACAAAGTACTATGGTTTATTAGTAGTTATGGGCAGGGACGAGTGTTCGCCGTACTTAACCCTGAATACTATTGGTTCATAGACGGATATGATGTAGGAGTAATTAAGTTAAGGTGAAGTACGTGGTGATGGAGAAACTTGAGGAATGCGAATTTATGAGGGAAATGTGGAATATTACGTGTGAGTGCGGTATTGTAGAGTTTCCTTCACACTTCAGGAAGGTAAATGGGAGACATGTGCCAAGGGGATGTTTAGTTGCTCACACAACATTAGCTTTGCTTGAGACGTTAAGTATTGAACGTAGGATAGCAAATGTGTTTTCTAGAGTATTTAAAGTTATTAGAGAAAGCGAGAAAGCTGATCCTCAAAACGTACTCTATGCTACGGTATTGCTGCATGATGTAGGCAAGATTGATAGGGGATATAGGAGATTTAGAAAACCCGGACATAACGTTATTTCTGCTTGGATTGCTAGAAAAATCCTTGAGGAAATATTTCCGGAACCTGTAGCTCTTACTTCTGCTCTATCAATATTCTTACATCATGAATCATACCATTGGATGGAGCTGGCAAGTACGCCTCTAATAGACATATTAACGCTAACTAAACCTATTAAAATCGAAGTTCATCCTGGTGATATTAGTAAGTTTCTCGGTTTAATTGCAAAGAACTGTTGTAGTATTAGAGATGACGTATGTGAATTAGCACGCAGTTTAGCTGAGAAAGCAGCAGCAATACGTAGTTATGGACATAAAATACCGTTAGATTTCATAAATGAAACATATTCAAAAATACGAGCTAGAAGGGGATTAAGTACAAGAGTGAAGTTAAGACCTATAACGGTACTTTATAGGATATTGCATTTAGTAGATTGTAGAGCAGCATCTATTAGAGAGGGTAAGAGCAAATACTGGGCATATAGGTGTGATACATGGATGTCTAAATCACTAATACCTGAGAAACAGCTAAGCATGTGTAGAAAATAATGTACTTAGGTAGAGAGTAAGTATGTTATTTTAGAGAGGGTGTTTGGGTTTTGGTTCTTTTTGCTTCTTTGGGTGGGGGTAGGTTTGTTTTGTTTTCTTCTCCTAGGTGTTATTTTTTGGCTGAGGTTTGGGTTTCTCCTTGTGGTGATGCTGTTATTCCTCCTTTTAGTGGTAAGGTTTGTAAGAGTTTGCTTATTAGGGGTAATTCTAGGCTTCTCCATGTTTTTGAGGGTAAGGGTTTGTTGCCTAAGCCTGTTCGTGTTAGTCCTTTAGGTTGTGGTGGTGGTTACTTGTGGGTTAGGGGTAGGGGTGGAGGTGGGGGTTTGCTTACTGTTTCCGGTGGTGAAGAATACTTTTTCTATGTTGGTTTTGATGAGTCTGTTTCTCATTTGGTTTTTGATGCTTTGAACGGTGTTGATGGTGTTGAGGTTTTTAATGTTAGGTGGAGGCTTTTGAATGTTAAGTTTTTTAAGGAGTATATTCCTTCCGAGAACCCTAGGGTTAGGCTTAACGGTGTTGGGAGGGTTGTTGTTGAGTTTAATTCACCTGCTAACCTTTTCGATCCTTTTAAGAAAACTAGGTTTAAACGCTTCATGCCTTTGGCCGGTACTGTTTTCGCATACAATATTGGCGAGATTTCTAGGATACTTCAGAGAAACAAGTACTACTGGGAGCTAATAAACCTAGCAAACACCGTGTTGAAGGAGACTCCTGAAGTATGGGAAACTGTGGAGAAAGTATTCTATGTTTATGAGGGGAAGAAAATACCTGGACTAGTAGGGAAAGTAGAATATACTGTAGATAGGGAAATTCTGGAGGAAAATAGGGAAGCAAAAACACTAATAGAAAACATACTGACCCACGCGCAAATAATGGGTGTAGGCTCAGGTAGAGCAAACGGATTCGGACACGTAACAGTAAAAACAAAATAAAAACCCCAACCCAAACCGGGAACAAAAACAATAACACACAACATAAACAAAACTAAAACAAACAACGAAAACACACGCATGCCAATCCCCAAAATATTTAAACATATGAAACAATGAACACCCTAATCACCAGCAGAAACACACCATGAGGAGACTACATGACCTTAAACAGCCACCATAAAATCCCGGCTCCAGCCGGGGAAACCATAGAGGAGTTGAAGGCGGGTTGAAGAACATCAAACATGAAGCCCGGCAGAACCGCTGATGACAAAATAAATCTTAAAACAGTAAATTTTAAATACACAACAATAAACAATGAAACATAGCCAAAAACAGTAATAACTAAAAAGAATTGAAAGCTAAAACGAAGAAAGCTAATCCTCTAAAGAAATACCTACGTAATAACTAAAAAGAATTGAAAGGTATTTCTCAACAAACATACGTGGAGTAAGCACCATACTGTTCATCCTGTAATAACTAAAAAGAATTGAAAGAGGCAGACGTCGCAGTACTAGGTCATACGCATAAGGGTGGGGGTAATAACTAAAAAGAATTGAAAGCTAATTATTTCCTTAATTTCCTTAATAAGCTCCCTAGTATCTGTAATAACTAAAAAGAATTGAAAGTAGTTTACTCTTAGCCAACCGTAATGTTTAATTGCAATACGTAATAACTAAAAAGAATTGAAAGCATCTGTGTTTGTTGTGTTTGTTGTCCTTGACCTTGGGGTTGTGTAATAACTAAAAAGAATTGAAAGAAGATGTTTCTCTGTTAGCAAACACCTTTTCCTATAAACGTAATAACTAAAAAGAATTGAAAGAAATAAATTAGGCCTTCTAACCTCAACATGCATAAGTAAAAGTAATAACTAAAAAGAATTGAAAGTTCCATATGCTAAACACTATCGAATTCCCTATAGCGTTTCGTAATAACTAAAAAGAATTGAAAGCTAAGGCTTACCGTTAGCTCAGCTTCCTTCCATTGCCAAGAACCAGTAATAACTAAAAAGAATTGAAAGGTTTAGAACCGGAAACACCAACATCTTCAAAAACCTTTAGAGTAATAACTAAAAAGAATTGAAAGATTAATATTTTTACTTGGTGAAAAGCGCTAAAGATTGTAATAACTAAAAAGAATTGAAAGGTTCCACCTAGCCTAAGCCTTCAGAAAATGTTTACACCTAAGCAGCTTAAGGTAATAACTAAAAAGAATTGAAAGGTATTGGCAATTAAAAGACCAAGATCTATTGAATGGTTATATACAGTAATAACTAAAAAGAATTGAAAGTTCCTATATTCACTATGCCAGCAGAAGAAAAGAAGGTATTTTAGCTTCGTAATAACTAAAAAGAATTGAAAGAAACTCCCAAAAAGCTTTAACCACTCTATCGTAATACGTGTAATAACTAAAAAGAATTGAAAGATATTCTCAGAAGCTCACTGGCCATTGTTTCGAAACCTTTCGTAATAACTAAAAAGAATTGAAAGTTCGGTAAAACAAAATGTTTTAGAGACAAAGTTGACTTCCAGTAATAACTAAAAAGAATTGAAAGATAAGAAAGTCTATAATAGAAAATTTAAAACTTACTCGAAGTAATAACTAAAAAGAATTGAAAGTAAGCCTACCCATAAACCACCACCTTAGTAAACCTAAGCTGCTTCAAACAGTAATAACTAAAAAGAATTGAAAGATTCTATCTAGGCCCAGCTCTACATATGTACTTGTATATTTTGATGTAATAACTAAAAAGAATTGAAAGTTTCAACGATTTCTTCGAGAGCTTCCTCTTCTTCCCTAGTTGCCTGTAATAACTAAAAAGAATTGAAAGTAAAGAGATACAAGGTAATGTAACAACCTTGGTTATAAAGTAAGTAATAACTAAAAAGAATTGAAAGCAGACAATATACAAAGCTAAAGTAACGCTACAAGTATATGATGCGTAATAACTAAAAAGAATTGAAAGATCTTTTAGCTCGGGAATTTTCTCCTTAATCTCTCTAACAGTAATAACTAAAAAGAATTGAAAGCTTTAACCGCTATCGCTATCTTACTCTTCAAGTACTCAGTAATAACTAAAAAGAATTGAAAGAACCAAGCTCCTCCAACTCCCCAACCCTCCTCAGCACGGTAGGTAATAACTAAAAAGAATTGAAAGACAGAGTAAACTACATTCCAAGCTGTTTTAGCTACTCCTTTAAGTAATAACTAAAAAGAATTGAAAGAAGAACTATTGGAAAAGCTGGTGATTCTAAAAAGTCTTCGCGTAATAACTAAAAAGAATTGAAAGCCTAGAACCGCTACTATGCTATAATTCCAATCACATTGTTGAGTAATAACTAAAAAGAATTGAAAGGAAAATTATTCCATTTTTCGTTGCACATGTTAGAACCCAGAAAGTAATAACTAAAAAGAATTGAAAGAAATACATAACTTCAATTGCAATATCTGAATGGGAAAAGGTACTCTCTTTAGTAATAACTTAAAGGAGTTGAACAAATTGCTTAAGTAATAACAGTAAAGAATTGGGGAGAATACTGGATGTGCTGTGGTTTGTTTTTATGCTTCGTTTTACTTTTGAATTTTTGCTAACTATTTAAGTGGGATGAGTTGGGGGTTTATAGTGGTATGAAGGTTGGGGCTTATAAGCTTATTACTTGTTGCGATAACAGAGAGAATTGAAGGAGTTGGAAGGAGCGGGCTTATGTCTAGGGAGGGTAGGAAGATAAGTAGGGAAGTTTTCGAAAAAATTAGGGAAATTTGTAGGGAGTTAGAGTTTCCAGCTGAGCTACTACCTAAACCTATTTTAGAGCCAGCAGCAGCTCTTATCGAAGCTGGCAAAGTTGAAGAAGCTAGGAAAATAATAGCGTACTACGTTAAAGTTCTTAGAAAAGTAGAGGAACGTATGAGAATTTATGAGGAAGAATACTATGAAATGCCTACGGGGGCAACTGGTTTCGTCCTATACCCTCCGGTGCCGCCAGCCCCTCCTGGGGATTAGAAAAAGGGTTTTCTTCACCATAATTTAAGACCCTATTATCTCTTAAGTGATATAGTATATTCTTATTGTGGGGAAATGAAGCATTTATGTTCTGATAAATAACTAGAGAATAAGGGGTTATTGCTGT
>Ga0190313_1001826_pt1 | contig 11083 bp, 15 predicted proteins | sample 4870071011_MG_FD_169989 | JGI IMG/M metagenome (GOLD analysis project Ga0190313, IMG submission 169989) | Hydrothermal vent sediment bacterial communities from Southern Trench, Guaymas Basin, Mexico - 4870-07-10-11_MG | ecosystem: Environmental > Aquatic > Marine > Hydrothermal vents > Sediment ...
TTCATTATCCTTAAGTGAAAAAGACTAAAGGAAGAGCGGGGCATCAAAGGGTGTAACGTTCTCAACTCCTTTGCCAAGTATTATAGTGTCTTCCTTTTTCACGGCACCCTCGGGAATAATGAGAGGAGCATGCACCATTGCCAGAACCATTCCTTCTTGAGCCTTCATGGCTCTATGAGGAACCACGATGGTGGTTATTGGGTCTTCTTCAATTAAAAGTCCAACTCCATGGGCATAGCCCGTTATGTAGTACTCTTGGAGTCCCTTCTCCCTGTAAACGGCGGCTATTTCTCTCTCCACCTGAGCGAAAGTAACTCCCGGCCGGGTCTTCTCCAGAGCTATCTGATGAACTCTCTCCATGGCTTCAATAGCTCTCTTGGTTCTTTCTTCTGGTTCACCGATGAAAAAGCTCCTCGTCATGTTTGCATAATAGCTGTTGTAGTCAGCGCCGATTACCACGGTTACAAATTTGCCCCTCTCAACTTTGACATCTCTAAAAGGCTCAGCGTGTACTCTTGGCGTTGCAGAGACATACACCTTTGGGTCTTCGCTTCCGCTGAGCATGAGTTCTCTAACGATTTCAGCCGCTGTCTCAAGCTCACTTTTTCCCGGTCTTATGGTTTCTACTGCCACTTTCATGCCTTTAACTGCAATTTTTCCAGCCTTTCGTATATTTTCAAGCTCCCACTCGTCTTTTATCATTCTTAGTTGCATCGTAAGGGGTCTGACATCTTGGATTTCCACGCCGGGATTAAGTCGCTTGAAAATTTCATAAAACAAAATGTATGCATCTCTCTCGATGGAGAATTCCATACCGATAGTGTTGTAGCCGTTCTTCCTAATCCACATCGTCACAATTGCCATCAAATCTTCCGTCTTTTGAAACTCTTCCACATTTTCAATCCAGCTCCTCTGCGTGAAAAGCTCCTTTTCTCCTTTAGCCACAATAACTAACGGCTCGCCTTCTGCTGGAATAAGGAGTGAAGGCCTGAGCCATTTAGTCCCAGTGAAATAAATAAAAGTCGAAAGAGTTCTTATAACAGCCCCATCTATTTCCTTCTCTCTTAGGAGCTCTTGAAATCTTTCTACTCTCCTTTTGAATATCTTTTCATTCCCTTTCATTGTTCACCCCACCCTACAGGCTTTATATAGACTGCTTCTTCAACTTTTACAACAATCATTTCAATTCCTCCAGTCCAAAAGTCTCTTTTCTCCTTCAAGCTTTCTAATTTCAGTAACATCTTGAACAACTTCAAGAGTTCCCAAATACTCACCGTTCTCGTCCCTCACAGCGAAGTAGCGGATGTGTATAAACCTTCCGCCCATTTGAATCCAGAATTCCGCAACATCTTTTCTGCCTTCTTTAAATGCCTTGAGAATTTTGTTAACTATATGGACGCTCTTTGGTGGATGGCAGAGCTGCACAGGTCTTCCGATTATCGAGGGTGTCCTCGTAAATATTCTGTCTCCACCAGAGAAAAACCGTACTCTGTCGTCTTTGTCTATGAATGTTATATCAACGGGAAGGTGTTTAAATATTGCGTCTATTTCTTTTGGCGAGAGATATCCGATATCAAGCTCCAGGTCGCCTTCTCTTTTTACTTTTGTCTTATCTCCCTCAAGCTTCTGTCCCTTAAGTGTCATCTGGACTTCCTTTGGCAAACTTAAGATTTGTTCTGCTGTTAGGGTTGTGTCAATTTCGTAGGGGTGAAGGGGCTTAGCTTTTGGCTTCCATTTATTTCCAGGCTTAACTTTGTAGTATCCTATGGCATCTTCCTGCTGTGTTATAGCGTCCCATTCTCCCTCAGAGAGCAGAGCTTTTAGTGTTGGATAGAGTATGTTGTTCTCCCTGAATACCATGTCAACTAGAGCTCTTGAAAGTTCTGAAGCTTTTTCTTTGACCTTCTTCACGAAGTCTTCCCAATCCATTTTATTTTCTTTATTTAATATCTCAATTAGCTGCTTTATCATTGCCCTTATTTCATCATGCTTTGTCCAGAGGACTGTTGGGACGGCTGTAATGCCCCTCCTCTCAAGGTAAGGAAAGAGCAACATCTCCTCCCTGTTGTAGTGAGTGAATCCAACAGCCCTGAGCTGGTTAGCTATCCCTTTAAGAACCCCAAGGATTTCTTTTCTCATCTTTTCATCCTTTGTGTTGGCTAAAGTTAAAGCGTAAAGATTGAGCATCTCTGCATCTTTCATAATTTCCTTGTTCTCTTCATAGAGTGTGTGGAGGGGATGACCCGGAGGAATATCACTCAGCTCCTCCTTCTCAGCTTCAGAAACCGCTTCTCTGAAAAGCTCAACGTGGATGTCGCACATCTTTGCGATTTCTCTTGCAGAAATACCCTCTTTAACAAGTTCTTGCTCAATGAGGGGTATTTCTAACGGAGAGATGCTCCTCAAGAGTTCTTTAAACTCCTCTTTGAGCTTTTCAACGTCTTCTCCTTTGTGGATTTTCTTCAAAAGCTCTTTCATTTTCTCTTTCTTATACTCACGATTTTTCAAGATTTCAGTCATTTTATCACCCTCATGACATATGTCATATTTAACACTTTTAAACCTTTCTACACATTTTTGTTCAATAAAGGTTATATATGCCACGCGTCATATTAGGAATCATGAAAATAAATGCCTTTGAGGTTGCGGCTAAATATGTTTATCCTTCATTGAGAAGGCGGTTAGTTGAAATTCTTTACAAGGAGCATAAGTTGACCCAAACTCAAGTCGCTGAACTTCTGCATATTACTCAATCCGCTGTTTCAAGGTATTTGCGAATGAATAGGGGAGCACTTATAGAAGTTTCAAAATTTCCGGATATTGATGCAGATCTCAGAAAGCTTGCAGAGGAGATAATTAGGAAAAAGCCAAGTGAATACCAAATACATGCAGAACTTGTTAAAATTGCACTAAAAATGCTTGGGAAAGGCTATCTCTGCTCTCTCCATGAGAAAATTGATCCCGAGGTAAATCCAGCAGAATGCAGGATATGTATAGATTTATTCGGGTAGTTACACAGCTCTGTCCAGCAATACTTAAAAATGATCTCCGTTTAGTGATACGCAGGTGAAAAAGATGGTTATTTATTTGGATAATGCAAACACCACTAAGCCCGATCCAGAGGTAATTAAGGTAATGCTTGAGTATCTGGAAGAGAAATACGGAACTCCAGGAGGCGAATTTGGACATATATTTGACGAGGAAGCAAGAGAAGCCATAGAAGAGGCGAGAGAAAAGATAGCGAAGGAAATAAATGCGTCTCCAGACGAGATTATTTTTGTCTCTGATGAAACTGAAGCTGATAATTTGGCGATAAAAGGTACAGCATGGGCTAAAGAGAAAGGAAAAGTTTTGACAAGTAAAATTGAGAGAAAAGCAATTCTTAACACAGTCAAAAGACTGGAAGATTGGGGATTTGACACTTATGAAGTTAATGTTGATAGAGAGGGCTTTATAAACCTTGAAGACCTTCAAAGCAATTTGAAAGATACAATTCTCTTCGCTACTCACTTAGGGAACTTTGAAATTGGAACTATCCAAGACATCAAAGCAATCTCTGAGATAGTTCATGATAAAGGCGCTCTCCTCTATTTGGATGCAAATCATGCCTTTGGTAAAGTTAAAATAGATGTCAAAAAGCTGGATGTTGACTTAATGAGCATTACCGCTCACTTAATCCACGGCCCTAAGGGAATTGCCGCACTTTATATAAGGGATGGGGTTAAACTCAAACCTCTCCTTGATGGAGATGTGAGGGAAAGAGGAATAAGACCAGGAATGATCAATGTTCCAGCAATAGCTGGCTTTGGAAAAGCTGTAGAGTTAATAAACTACGATGATGCTAAGAGAATGGCAAAGCTCAGGGATAAGCTAATTGATTTGCTCTTAAGCATCCCCGATACAAAGCTCAACGGTCCAAGAGGAGATAAAAGGTTGCCCAATAATGTAAACGTTTCATTCGCTTACGTTGAAGGAGAAAGCATTTTACTCCACTGTGACTTGAGAGGGCTGGTGTTTTCAACTGGTTCTGCATGTTATTCGCAAGAACTTTTGCCAAGTCATGTAATTAGAGCCATTGGGGGCTCATTTGAAGATGCTCACGGTTCAGTGAGGCTGAGCTTAAGCAAGTGGACAACTGAGGATGAGATAGTAAAGGCGTATGAGATTATAAAGGATGTCGTTGAAAAACTAAGGGAAATCAGCATCTACGGTGGTAAGGGATGATAAAGATCAATGTCATAGGAAAAGAATGTCCAATCCCACTCAATGAATTCAGGAAGGCTTTGAGAAAAGCCAAAGTTGGAGAGATAATTGAGATTGTTGGCACTCATGAGTTAAGTAAGGGTGAAATAGCGTTAGCAGCCGATGAAACAGGTCAAGAAATCCTTGAAATCGACGAGAAAGACGGTGTTTGGAGAATCGTCGTGAAAAAGGTGAGATAAATGGAAAGATTTGATGCCAGAAAATGGGACGAGAAAAAGAGGATAGGTTATTCGAGGAAGGTCTTACAGTACTTTCTTCATCCAAAAAATGTTGGAGAAATAGAAAATCCAAGTGTCACGGCAAAAGCAGGAAGTCCAGCATGTGGAGACATGATAAAGCTCTATCTGAAGATTGAGAATGACAAAATAGTTGACGCTAAATTCAGGAGTTACGGTTGTGCCGCGAATATTGCAACTGCCTCAGTGCTCACAGAAATGATAAAAGGAAAAACTATCGAAGAAGCCAAGAAAATTAAATTCAAGGACATTGTGGAAGAGCTTGGAGGATTGCCGCAGATCAAATATCACTGTGCAGTATTAGCGGCTGAAGGACTTAAGCAGGCTTTGGCGAAGTGGGATGTTATCCAAGGGAGGAGAGAAATTGACGAGAGCTTTGTTAAGCTGATTCTTGCGGCAGTTATTGACCCACTTACTGGGGAAAGCGTTCTTAGAGGGGATAAGTATAAGGGATGTAAGATTGAAGGCAGAAAAGTTAAGATAATGCTTAATATTCCCAAGGACAGCCCAGAGGCTGAAGTTTTTGAAGAACAAATAAGAGAGGCTTTTGAAGGTCTTGACGTTGATTTAGAGATTGAATTTGCGGAATCACTCAGCTCCGCTTAATCTCTGCAATTTTCTTCTTGGTCTCTTTAACTTTCTCTTTCTTAATTTCTGCTTTCTCTTTCTTCCTCCTTTCGACATCTTCCTTAAATGCCCACTTCAACAGTGGAGGAGTTATCAGCACGGAGACAGTGATGAAAATCAGCGTTGCGGCTATAAACTTTTGTGCATCACTCTGGGGTATTGCACCTCCATGAATTGCAACCATCAAATCCACGAGAGCAACTTCAGTTCTTGGAATTGAACCTATTCCCATTTGAAGAGACTTTTTGAAGTCCCATCCCATCATCATTGCTCCGATTCCTCTTCCTACAACCTTTCCAATAACCGCAATGCTCGTTAGAACGACTGCTAAAGCCAATGCCTCTCTGCTTGCAAACACTTTCAAATCGAGCATCGCTCCAGTGTACACGAAGAATATCGGAATTAGGAAGCCGTATCCAATGGCTTTAACATCTTCTGCTATTTTTCTGCCTTCTGGAAGCTTTGATAAAACAAGACCTGCCATGAATGCACCTTCAATCGCAGCAGCAAACCATTTCTCTGCAAGGGCTGAAAAGAGAAACATTAACGCTAGAACCATAGCTAGAACTCCCTTCTCCACATGGAGTCGTTCAGAAAAGCGTATGTATTTATCAATAGAATACCAAGCAACAACACCAGTAATTATGAAGAAGGCCGTCATTTTTCCAATTAATCCCAAAATACTCCCCGTTCCAACAGCAAAAATCACCAAAGCTATGCCAAGAAAGTCATCCATTACACTCGCACTCAGCGAAGCTGCTCCTACCTCACTCCTCAAAACTCCCAGATCCATCATAACTCTAACCGTGATTCCAATACTCGTTGCTGTAAGCAGAACACCACCAGCAAAGGCTTCTCTGGGAGGATACCCCATTAACTTAAGCCCAAGATATCCCATTATTAGAGGTGTGAATACTCCCATAAGGGTGGAGACTATGGCAACTTTTCCAGTTCTCTTTATGAGCTCTATATCAGTATCAAGACCTCCCAAGAAGAGCAGAAAAATTATACCAAGCTTTGCTAAAAACTCAAAGGTTTCATTTGAATGTAGGGTAAGGTATTCAGGACTGATAATTCCAAAATATATCAAATTTCCCAGAATCATACCCATTAAAATTTCTCCCAAAACACCGGGAAGCTCAAAACGCTCTACTATGTTATCTCCAATCTTTCCCACAATCAGCGCTACTCCGATTGTGAAGAGAATCCACTCTGGCTCCATTTGACACCACCTATGCGCATCAGTCTCATAAATTCGTTGACCAATATTCTGAGGCTTATCTCTCCCACCAGTCTTCCATTTTCGTCAATGATTGCCAGTAAAGGCACTTTGTATCGTTTCATCTTTGTCAATGCTTCAAGGACAGTTGCATTTTCATTTATCGTAAGAACGTTACGCTCCATTACATGCCCTGCCCTGTCTGCTCCTCCAAGAATTGACTTAAAGAGATGACTAATGTTACCAAATCTTGCTTTCTGAAGCTCAGGAGGCAGGAGAACATCCACAATATTGATGTATCTAATCACCCCCTTAAGCTTCATCTCCTCCTTGTTATTAACCACCCATACATGATGTCGGGTTTTAAGTAGTTTTAATACATTAATGATAGATGAATCAACTGTTACAACCGGCATTGAGGCTAATGGAGGCATTACTTGTTTGACTTTAAGTGAATGAAATGTTTGAAGGGCTCTTTCTACTTCACTCATCCTATCACCAACCAGCTCTAAGTTTTCTGACTATTTAATGATTTTTGTAAAAGAAGATGCATTCATGAGCTTTTATATGCAGTACCCAAATACTTAAATTGTCTTCATTAGATAACTGTGCTAAGGTGAATTAAATGAAGAGAATTTTGGCTGGAATACTGCTTGTACTCGTTTTAAGCACAGCTATGAGCATGTGCATCTCTAATAATCCAGCAACATCCACACAGATGACATCCACTCCTAATACTCAAGCAACTGTTTCGACAACTCAAGTTTTAACAACTACCTCTGATACTCAGTCTTCAGAGTCTTCTTCAACTGAAACCACCTCAACACAAGCTCAAACTGGAATTGATACCACAAAACTCCATTTCTACATGTTCGGTGCAGCTGGCTGTCCTCACTGCGGAAGGATGAAAAAGTTATTACCAGAGACTTTTGGGAAGGACAAATTTACGTACTATGAGCTTCAGGGAAATAAGCACAACACCCAGCTCTTTTCAGAGTTGTATGCTACTCTGGGAATTACTGGAGTTCCAGCGATAGGAATATTTTATAATAATCATATAGTTGCAATTGTTGAGGGAGAAATACCTGATCCAGCCAAAAACGTTCCTTTAATAGTAAATACTGCGTTGAAAGAGAATGGTGTTCTTTTCATCACAGACAAAGTATATCTAATCCCTTCAAACCAGACAGAAATAATTAAAAAGCTTGAAGCTATTTTCATGAATGGTGAGCCCAGTGAAGGATGAAATCAAAGCACTGCTCCTAATTATCTCTCTATCTTTTGGGCTCACTGTTGTAGTACTTTCATTAGTACATCTACAGTCTATGATCTTTCCTTTGATTTCGTTAGCGGTTTCTGATTCTATAAACCCCTGTACCTTCGTAATTTATACGATGTTCTTAATTGCACTTTCCCTTAAGGAAAGCATTTCAAAAAGGAGGATTTACGCAATAGGCTTGGCATTTGTAGTTGCGATATATATCTCATACTATCTCTTGGGGGTTGGGCTTGTAATTTTCACAAAAAGCATTCCTACATGGATTGCTGGTATTATCTCCATACTCTTTGGTGGGTATACTGTTATAACAGGTTATCTGGAGAAATCCAGAGTTGCTGGAAAGAAAAAAGTTAGGAAGAGCATCTTTAGGCATGAAGCAAGTATTTTAGGTGCTTTTGCTCTTGGTGTTATGATATCGTTCACTTTACTCCCATGTTCTGCTGGTAGTTATTTGATTTATGCAATTCTCATTTCAAAAATTGGAAAAGCGCTGACATGGATTCTGCTTGGGTTATACAACATTATCTTTGTTCTGCCACTGTTGATTATTCTCTTCACTGTTGGGAGCATAACTGAAAGTAAAAGCTTGTCTCAGAAAATCGTCCAAAGATCAAGAGAACTCTCAATGATTGCTGGTTCTGCATTGATAATCCTTGGTATCTATGTTCTCTTCTTCTATTGATCTTTAATTTTGAGAAAGCTTAAATCTATCAAAAGCGAAATTTCAGCGTGGTGTTATTGATGCAGGAATGGTATCAATCAAGAGCTCTGTATGAAGCTATTTCAAAGCTCATAGGTAATCAAGATTTCAAAACCGCAGTCCAAGTTGCTGAGACGATACCTGATAAGGGTATAAAAGCAAAAGCATTTTCAAAAATAACGATTGAAATGGCCAAGAAGGGGGAGAATTACCAGGAGGTTCTAAAAAAGACACTTGACGCTATTTTTGAAATGGGGAATGAGGATAGTATAACAAAGGCACTTATGAGTCTTGCCTTTGAGTTCTTAAATCTTGACAAAATTGATGAAGTTCTTAAAATTGCATCGATGATTAAGGATATCTCCAATCGCTCCAAAATCCAGGCAGAAGTCGCTATATCCCTTGCAAAGAAAGGAAAAATTCCAGAAGCCCTTAAGCTGATTAATGATATTCTTGATGATGACGTTAAAACATGGGCAACTTCAAGGTTAGCTGCAGAAATCAATCAAAAGAGAGAAGATTAACATTATTCTGTTAATTTTTGTTTTTGTTCGCTATTTTTTTGATTTGATTAAATTCACAATGCTTTTTTACCCTTTTTCAAAGGTTTATGAAGCTCTAAAAATAAGGGGGTGAAATGAGATGGTGAGAGGAGAGCTCATTGGTTTAATGGGGATGTTGCTTCTGGTGAGCTCTTGGGTTCCTCAGACAATTGAGACAATAAAGACGAAGCAATGTCCTCTGAATTTTAGGTTTATACTCATTTATGTAACAGCATCAACACTGCTCACAATATATTCTTACCTAATTAGAGATTGGATATTTTTAATGCTGAACGCCCTTGCCGCTTTTCAAAGTGCTGTGAATTTATACATTAAAGTGAGAGGTGTAGCTGGTTAAATTCTAACTTTTGTTCCCACTATCTCTATTTTTGGAGACTTTAAAATCCTTAGATACCATCCCTCTGCGTCTTTCTCCAGTTTTATCACAGAAGTCGCGGAATCCTCCAAAAATTCCAAAGTGTTATTTATATTTGCAACAACTTCTTGATTGATGAAGTATATAGCTGTCCGTTTTTTGTTTCCTACAAAATCTTTAACCGCCATTAAGATTGTCTTTAGATCTTTGGGGCTTTCGGAATAGAATGCAAGGAGCTTATCAAAACCAAGTGCAACATTTAATACGAACTCTTTTTCTTTCAGTGTGCTTTCAAAGACGTCTGCATATTTTCGTAAATGAATTGTAGCGTCTTCATCTATGCTGATTCTGCTAAGAACTCTTCCCACATTTATCTTGCCCCCTTTCTTAATGACAAATATATTCTCATCATCAAGATTGAGATCCACGCCAATGTACTCTAATTGCATTTTACATATGTGCAGCATATCGAATATATCAACTATGTAAAGCTCAAGACCTTTCTTTTTACAGTATTCAACTACTCTTTTTAGAAGAACATATGAGGGGGAAATGGGGGAATATAGGAATAGAACTGTTTCTCCTCGTTTAAAGCTCTCAAATAGTTCAAAAACATCCATTTTAACTCCCCTCCCTTAAATAATTTAGTATCTCTTGTATGCTGAATTCAAATTGAGACTCAATAAGAGAAGAATGTGGGGACTTTAGAAACGTTAGTAAAATATTGTTGTCTCTTTTTTCTATTTTTACAACGCTTGTTGAGATTTCCTCCAAAATTGGAAGTACAAGAGGTGTATTTTTTAGTACCTCCTTATTGACAAAATAAAACGCTGTCCTCTTCTTATTTCCAAGATAATGTGTTTTAGTGAGGAGAAATAGATAACGCTGATATGAGGGAGAGAGTAGTATCATCCTTCTATCAAATCCAAGAACGATGTTTATAAAGAAATTTCTCTGGCTCAGTATCGAATCAAAAGCTGTTTTATAATTTTCATGGTGAATATAAAACTCATCGGTAAGCCTAATCTCAGAAATAACATTGCCGACCTTTTTATGTCCTCCAATTTTTAGTATGAACACATCCTTGCTGTATAGGAAGTCGGTATTTAGACCCGCAAAATCGAGGTACGTCTTATAAAGATGGAGTGTGTCTAAAATCTGACCTCCTCCCCGTCATTGGCGAGGGGTTAACTCGTTGGAACCCTCGCCCTTCAGGGCGGGGAGGTTCGAGGGGCTTCATAACTTAACTTCAGCCCCTCTGGGACGGTCTTGCCCCAGTTACCCCTACCTCCCGCTAAAGCGGGAAGGCTCGGGGTTATGGTTTTTATGGCCTTCCTTAAAATGTTGAACGCTCCAACTAAATCAGCGTTCATTACAACACACTCTCTGCGGCACTTAAACAAACCTCTAAAGATTCTACCATTCGAATGGCGTTGGCCGCAGAGAGGGCAAAGCTGGGAAGTAAAAGCCTCATCCGTGAGTATAACTTTGATACCATACTCATCGGCAACTTCAGTTAAACGTTTTATTACAGTGTTAAAACGCCAGACGTGAGAGAGGATGAAGTTCTGCCTCCTGCTCTTGTCAGAATTTCTTGCGATTTCCTTTGGATAGCCAACGACAATCTTTGAGACTCCCAACTGGTAGAGTTTTTCAACGGTCTGTCTAACTGCAGTGTTAATATAATGCCTTGCTTGAAGTTTAGCCTTTTCATGCATTCTCTTTAATTTCCTACTCTTCTTTGCTCCACTCTTGTTGATTTTTGACTGATAATCTGCAATTTTACATTGCCAGTAAAAGGCAATGCTTTTTAATGGTCTGCCATTCACGAGGAAACTTTC
>Ga0190313_1001827_pt1 | contig 11083 bp, 14 predicted proteins | sample 4870071011_MG_FD_169989 | JGI IMG/M metagenome (GOLD analysis project Ga0190313, IMG submission 169989) | Hydrothermal vent sediment bacterial communities from Southern Trench, Guaymas Basin, Mexico - 4870-07-10-11_MG | ecosystem: Environmental > Aquatic > Marine > Hydrothermal vents > Sediment ...
GTATTGTTCGTTTTTATTTCAGGAGCAATAATCCCAAAATTGCCTTTTTTTGGCAATGTAAATAAAATTAATTCAAAAATGTTAGGATTCTTTTTGTCCAGGATTGGGATGAGATTTGCAGGGTATACTGGAACAGGTGTTGGTAAAGAAGAGGATGTTGTAGAAGAGCTTTCAAAGGATTTAAGTGAATACCATTTCTTTGGAGGGACGACAGTAGACGAGTTTAAGTACCTGTCAAATTACCAATTTTTAGAGTCCCAGATTTTGAAGAATTCGGTGGCTCTTCTTGGGTTTTCGACTTCCAATGATGTCGTAATGGACTGGCATATAGGGGTAGAACCTTCTCAGAGAAAGTTTAAGATAACTAAAACAGCTTACGGTCGTAGGATTCTTGTAAAAGTGAACGGAAGGCCTGCGAAGGAAGCCATTTTTAGGAATACCCTTAATGTTTCGGATGAGTGCTTTAGAGATTTACAGGCCTTCTATTATAAGACGTCAGACTATTTTCCGATAGGTTTTGAGGACAATCCAACATACACAACAGGGATAGGCGCTATTTTGGGAAATGAGTTATTACTTGGTTATAAAGCTAAGGGAGAAAAGGCGAGGTTTACAAATGCTTCTGGAAGAATAGTCTTGTCAACAATACAAGAGTTGCTGGAAAGGACACCAAAAGATGTGCCCTTTGCCTTTTTAGCTTCTTCAGGCATAAGAATAAACTTACTAGGTGGAAAAAGCAGACTATTAAAAGAAGAATATGATAAATATTTTAAAAATATGCCTTATTTGATCGCATATTTTACCAATGAATATTTTAAAAAACCTTTAAAAGATCCGATAACAGGGGTATACTCTGTTAATATCTTCAGTATGGTGAAAAAATAAAATGAAGTCATCAAAAAAAATTCTAGAATCTGTACAAAGCGAGAACGCGCAAAAACTCTTGAAAGAGATATATCAAGTGCGAATTCCTTCTCTTTTCAAAGAGTTTACGTCAGAGTATTATAATATAGGGGGAACCCGCAACGAATTCTTATGGAAATGGGTTCATAAGCTAACAACCTCAAGAAATCCAGGATTCATGCTCTCATGCGTACCAAAGGAGTTCGCCGAAAAAGCTGCTTTGGTTAAGGATCTTCTTGTGTTGGATGTTGTTATTTCAGACGATGTGGCTGATAAACACAAAAACAATCAACTTCTAATGGCCCTTTTAAAGGTCCCATTCGAGGACAAGTTAACAGGCTCAGTTTCTTCTGACGTTAATTTATCTAAAAAAATATGGAAAGAGTCCGCCGCCCTTCTGAAAAAAGCCCCTCGTTGGAATGATTTTAGAGAAATCTTCATGTATGATATGAAACAGACCTGGAACAGTTTTCTCTATTCATACGTTGTAAATACTAACTTGGCCATGTTAAACTATACTGAAACCAAAATTTACGGAGCTCATAATATGATATTCTACTTGTTCGCAGACATAGACCTCATGTTTTCCCCAACATTCGAAATAAACGAGCTCCCCTTGCTGAGGGAAGCAGTATGGGAAGGACAACAAATGGCAAGAATAGGGAACTGGCTGAGTACTTGGGAAAGAGAGCTGAAAGAAACTGATTTTTCTTCAGGGGTCTTCGGGCATGCTGTGAGCGAGGGGATTATAACCCCTTCTGAGCTAGAAAAAAGCATTTCTGATCCCAAGATAGCTGAAGAGATAAAACAAAAAATTAAGAGTAATGACATCGAGAGGAATCTTTTAGAAGAATGGGAACTGCACCGGGATAATGTCCTTAAGCTGGCTTCGAAAGTAAACTCTATAGACCTGAGAGAATACGTAGGGGGATTAGAGCTATTGCTTAAGTATCATCTTGCTAGTACTGGGAAAAAGTAATTTTTGCCTTTTCTTTTGGTTTTTCACAAAAAGAGTTCAAAAACATGTGAAACTAAACTCTTGTTTGGTTTGTTCCGGTTACAAAAGCTTTTTATATTCTGCTTTCGCTTTCTTTAACAAGCCTGTTTCCCGGGCTGAAGACGGTTTGGGTGAGCCGTGCCTTTTCCCTTTTTTTGTGTTATGCGAATAGGATCAGCATCATGAGCATGTTGATTAGCAGGGTTCCGAGGAGTGTTGCTGTTATTTGCACCTTGTTTTTGCGTTTGTAGTGTTTTCCTGTTTCTTCTAGTGCTTGTAGTGTTTGTATTCCTCTGTCTTTGTATTTTCCGATTATTTCTGCTGCGTTGTCTCCGTATTTGGTGGTTGTTGTTAGGGGGTAGTGTGAGATGGTATGGGTTTTTTGTGTGTTGCGGGTATGCTGGCTGTTCTGGTTGTTGAGGGGGTTGGGGGGTATGTGTAGGGGTTGTCTGCGTGGTATGTTCCTGATAGGGGCAGTCCGTAGGTTGGGCTGTTTATTGTCATTGGCTCGTACTCAGGTCTTGGTTCAAGCGTTTTGTTGGTGTAGTATAGCCAGGCTGTGTTGTTGGTTGGGGCGTTGTAGATGACTGTTTTTTCGTGGTTTGGTCCGTAGGTGTATGTTGGGAGTTGTTTTTGGTTTTGGACTATTGTCCAGGATTGTATTTGTGTGATGTTGCAGAGTTGGGCGAGGTAGTCTAGGTCTGTGAATGGTGTGATGTGGTTGTCTCCTGGTTGTACGTTTTCTATTTGTGCTCTGCATTGGTATTGTGTGTTCCACCAGGGTTCTTGTGCGAGTCCGGTGTTTAGGAGTAGTGTTAGTAGTAGGGTGAGTGTTAGGAGAAGGTTTTTTTGGTGAGCATGTATTATTAGGCGCTTTTATTATTTAAAGTGTTTTTGCAACCGGAATAAACCGGGAAAAGGTTTATTATGCCTTTAATAGCCGTGCTTTTTCCAGTTTTTCTGGGGATACTGTCCTGCCTGTTGCAAGTTCTTCAAAGGGATCAGGGGAGTCTGGAATCCCGTTAGCGAGAAAGCTTCTGGCGCTGCACCCAAGAGGGTGCTTCTCTCTTTTCAGGAGATCTGTTACTGTTCTTTTTCCTCTGGCTATTATTTCCAAAAGTGGAGTGTAATAGATATTGCCCATTGAAAGCATATTAATGCTTCTGAAAAAGTGGCAAGGGTACACTACTCCATCAAAGTTTACAGCCACTCTATCTTCCCCAGCATGGCAGTATGGTTTTCTTTGCTTTTGTAAGGGTTGTTTGGTTTCTGCCACCCATTTCAAGTTTGTCGCATTGCCTTGGTAGAACACATTATTGAACACAAGTTCGTCCACGCCTACTTTTACAAGATCAGATAAGAACTTTTCTAGAACAGCGTCCTTTTCTAGTTCGGGGGTGATTATAGTTTTCACTTCTACTTTAGCCCCAGTCTTTTCTTTTATTTTCTGGATGTTCTTCAAAGTTTTTTCATACGTGCCTTTTCCTCTTATCTTTTCATGAACTTCTTTAGGGCCATCCAGAGATATGGAGTACTCTACGTTCTGAAGCTCAAAAGCCTTTTCAGGCAACTTTGTTCCGTTGGTCATAACTACAATTTTGGCTTCTGGGCGTTTTTTGAGAAACTCAAGAATTTTGTTTATTTCAGGGTGAGTGAATGGTTCTCCTCCCGTGATTATTATCTTGTTATTTTTGAATTCATTCATGACGTCAAGGACAATTTCTTCTATCTTGTAATAAGGCAGGACAAATCTCTCCTGCTTTACTTGTTTTCCCTGGTAACAATGTTTACAGTTTAGGTTACATGTGCTAGTTATCGCAATATCCAGTATCATATTTTACACTCCTGGTAGTACCTTATTCTCCCTTCTTTCAGGATCCGGGTACCGAGCCCGCAGGCTTCTGCTAAGGCTTCCACGAGGGAGGGAGTGACTAGCCACAGTTCTTCCCTGTATTCTCCCACGAGGTATTCTATCTTGCCCTCGGGGTGGAAGACAAAGTCTATTCCTGGTATGCTCGTGACCCTGTCCAGCAGTTGTTTAACGTACTTTGGGTAGTCGAACCATAATGCTTTGGTGTAGTCTTCTTGTCCCATTCTTTTGAACAGGGTTCCAAGCTCTTTTTGGGAAAGGTGGGGCAGGACAGTGAATGCCATTATCCCTACTTCTTGCGCGGGCTTGTAATCCACGGCGTTCGCTTGCACGAACTTGCATTCAGGGTGCTTTTTCCTGGCAGCCCGGATCATTTGCTCTGAGCTGTCTATGCCTACTGCTTCGTATCCTTCGTCCTGCAGCATTTGAGTAAAGTCCCCCAGCCCGCACCCTATGTCAAGCACGCTCGTGTAATCCGTCTTCTTCAGGAGCTCCAACCAGTTCTCGTATACTTTCGTGGGGTTGGGCTGGTTGTCCTCATAGTACCTTGCACCCTCGCGGTACAGTCTCTTCATGTTTATTCCTCATCTCCGCAAGACCAATTTATCATTGCATCTATTATTATTTTGATTTTCTTAGAGTATTTTTCCAAGATTTTTGTGTTCATACTGCCACCTCCTTTGGAACTAAAACTAGCAGAACAAGTATATAAGGTTTTTGCAACCGGAATGAACCGGGAAAAGGTTTACTTTTTTATTGTTCTTCCTTTATTTTGCGGTTTTTTTTGTCGTGTAGGACAAAATCCTTTTTAAACTCTTTTTCTTTTATGGTTGCATGAGGCTTTGGACAGGGTTCAAGGTGATTGACAGGGCTATTGGAGGAATTCCTTCTAGAACTTCTCTTTTGGTGTCAGGGCCTAAGCATACTGGGAAAACATACTTTTCTAGCAAGATGTTCGCGTCAAACGTGAGAAGAGGCAATCCTGCACTGTTTGTTAGTCTTGACAGGCCAAGTTCGGACATGATCCCGATGTTCACGCAGCTTATTGGAAGAAAGGCCTTGGCTAGTTTGCTTGAAAAAGAAACAGCCCGGTTTTTTGACTTGTACGAGTATGATTTTGAGGAGAAGGATCTTACGCTGAAAGAATTATACTACCAGGTTGCCAGAGAATTCAAGGCTGCAGATGTTCCTCCAGCGCTTCTTGTTATGGATTCTTTTAACCGGATTACGAACAGCTACTCTAAGACCAGTGTTTCTTGGTTTGTTTCAAGGCTTTCTAGAACAGCCAAGGAGTTTGGTTCTTCTTGTGTCTTTGTGGTAAGGACAGGGCCAGGCAGTCCTGTTCTCAGGAAGAAAGCAGATGGGGAGATTTTGTTCAGGAGGGCAGAAGAAAAGATTATCATAAAAGCAGGACTGCCTAACAAGGCCAGGCGCATTTTCATGGGAGAATATGATGGAAGAAGACTTAAGCTTTTGGACGTGATAGATTGAGGATTTCCACGGGCATCCGAAGGTTAGATGAGATTCTTGCAGGAGGTTTTATGCTGCCGTCTTCAGTTCTTTTGGTAGGGCCTCCGGGTTGCGGGAAAACAACGTTTGCAAGGCAGTTTTTGGCAGAGGGTTTGCGCAGGGGAGAGAAGGTTGTTTTTGTTTCCACTGGAGAAAAGTTTGAGCAGTGTAAACAGGCCCTGTTGAATTTTGATCTTAAGATCACGGAAGAGGACTTGGAAAGGATTGTGTTTGTTGACGCGTACTCCTGGAGGACCAGCAGGACAAAAAGCATGCTGAAGATCTCCAGCCTTTCCAATTTTAACGAGATCACGGACGTTGTGAAGACCGCGCTTTCAGAAGCAGGGTTCGGGAGCAAGAAGCCTGGGAGGGTTGTGTTCGACTCGCTGACTGACGTGCTCTTGCAGTCATCAGAGGATACTGGCAGGTTTTTCAAGTTTATGCAGGTGTTTATAGGGGTCCTGAAAGAACATAATACAGTATCTTTGTTCATTTTGGAAGAAGGGGTTCACTCTGATGAGGTGGAAACTACTCTCTCCTACTTGTGTGATAGTGCATTAGAGATCATGAACTCGGGCGCAAAGCACAAGCTCAGGATAACACGGATGGTTAACCAGTCTCATCCTCTGAAGTGGTTCCCTTATGAGATAACCTGCAGAGGAATAGAAATAATTGACCTGCTTACCGCGCTTAAGGAACAGGAAGAATCACATGCCTTGTAGTTTTTTTATTCTTTCAGCAAGTTCTGCCACGTTCACCCTTTCTTGTTCTGTTGAGTCCCTGAACCTAATTGTCACAGTATCGTCCTGCATTGTGTCATAGTCTATCGTTATCCCGTACGCTACGCCTATTTCATCAGCCCGGGCATACCTTTTTCCAACAGACCCTCTTTCGTCATAGAACACGTCAATACCTTCTCTTAAAAGCAGGTTCTTGATTTCTTTTGCTTTTTTGTCAAGCCCGTCCCTTTTAACCAGCGGGTAGATGCCAGCGGTCCACGGGGAAACAAATGCAGGCAGAGAGAACCACTGTCTTTTCCCTTCTTCCTTGTATCCTATGTCAAAGAGGGCGAACACGTTCCGGTCCACCCCAAAACTGAGTTCTAGCACGTGCGGAATGAACCTTTTACCTTCCTTTACAACACTCATGTCCTCTCCTGAAACCTTCTGATGGCCTTTCAGGTCATGATCTCCTCTGTAGTGGAATCCAGCCAGCTCCGTGTACTTCCCGAATGAATCAAGAAAAACTTCAACATCAAAGTGAAGCAGGTTATAGAACGCTCTTTCCTGCTCGTTCTTCTCGTAGAACCGGAACTTTTCCAAGGGCACTTTCAAAGACTCGTAAAACTCTTGGACTCTGGCCATATAGTGCACAGCGAACTTAGGATACCCTTTTTCCACGAGCTCCTGGCACGAGAGCAGTTGCTCGCCCTTGTCCCTCTCGTTTGCAGGAACTATCCTGAGCTTTTTGTCTTTCACTTCCTCAAACCGCGGGTGCTCGTTTATCTTGTCAGGATCAAAAAAGATCTGCAGTTCTGCCTGCGTGAACTCCCTCATTCTAAACAGTCCCTGCCGGGGAGATATCTCGTTCCGGTACGCTTTCCCAATAACCGCAAGGCCTAACGGCATTCTTTCCCTGTTTGCTTTGTATTCTCTTCTGAAGCACACGTATGCTCCCTGTGCAGTTTCAGGCCTCAGATACCCTTTTGTTACAGAATGGAATATTCCAACGTCAAAATTGAACATCAGATTAAGCACTGTTACTTCTTTCAGCCTACCCTTGCATTTCGGGCAGGTGATCTTGTTCTTTTTTATGAGCTGGTCAAGCTCTTCAGGGGTTATTCCTTCAAACGTCTGCTTAAGCTGGTCTTCAAGAATTGTGTCTGCTCTTTCGTAGTACCCGCATTTCGAGCACTGTACAAGAGGGTCCACGAATTCCTTAAGATGGCCTGAAGCCTCGAATACCGGTTCTGGCATGATGTTCGCGGGCTGGATCTCGTAAAAAGAATCCCCAAGCCCAAGGAAATGTTTCCGCCAGTAATCTTCCCACTTTAGTTTTATCCTGGTGCCTGTTGACCCGTAATCGTACAAGCCTGAGAATCCTCCGTAGATTTCAGAACTGGGGTAAAAGAAAGCTCGTTTGAGCATTTTTTCCATTATTTTATCATACTTTGTTTTGTTGGTCATGTTTCACACTCTTTTCAGGAACGGAATGCTCCAGAGTATTACTCCGGCAGTGAGCCCCAACATGTTTGTCTGATGGGGCAGCAGGCCCAGCCTGGCAGTGATGCCCAGCCCTGTGAATACAAGTATCCCCAGAATAAAGAAAACAAGCCCTTTGTTTTTCGTGTTATGGTATGCCCAGCCTGCGAGTGCAATACTGCCTAGTGCAAGCAGGACTGAGATAACAGAAAGTACCCACACGTAGGGGATTAGAAGTACTACCAAGACGATTAGCGAATAAGCGGTCACAGACCACTTGTTAACCTTTTTGTCGTACAATGCAGCTATTGCAGTGAATGCAGCAGCAGGCCCTAGCAGCCCAAGCTTAGAGTGGCTGGGCGCTGGAATGGACAGGTATTTTAATGACAGCAGGATTACTGAAAGAGACAAGAAGATTATGAGTACTGCCTTGGGATTATTGTGTTTCCTGATCCAGCCCCTGAGTAACACGAGCAACAGGAAAACCAGAGAGCCTATTTCAACAGCTCTGGACAATGCTAGCGCGTCTATCATACTCTTTCACTTAGCCTCAGAAGGGTTTTAAACCTTTTCCCAGGCCCAGAAAAAGTCTTTCTCCGCGCTTCCTACTATTCCCTTTTCAAGAACCCGCATGCTCTTGAATTCAGGCATCTTGTTCATGAACCTCATTGGAACACTGACTACAAGAAGTCCTCCCTTTCTGACAAGATGAGGAAGTTCTTCTTCTGGTTCTTTTAACAGGTGCGCGGTGTCAATGCAGAACACGTTATCAAACTCTTCTTCCAGAGGTCCGGAGTGCACGTACTCAACGTTTGCGAGTTTTGGTTCGGTCATTTTCGGTTCAGGGTCAAACCCGACTATCCTGTCAAACCTGACCCCTTTCTCGTCAAAAAACATTTCCAGCCAGCCAGGGCCTATTCCATAGTCAAACAAGCTTCCCTTCCTTATTCTATCTCTTATCTTTTGAAACATGCTTTCATACTTAGCGTATTGGACCGGCTTCCATGACTCATAGACCTTTCTGTTCGTTATCATCAGCTAACCTTATGGTTTAAATAAAATAAAAGCCTTTTCAATGTATGATAATTGCGAAGTGTCCTGAATGTAGCACGACCCTGAAGGCATTCCTTTCTGACGAAACGTTTTTTGACTGGGTGATATGCAGACAGTGCAGCACTCCGTCGTTCATTTCTCTAGACAGCTACGGGGAGCTTAAGGTTCTTTCTTTTCCTGGCCTGTGGAAAAAACTTTCGCCTGCAGCCAGAAAAGCACTGAAGATGCTGGCGGTGAAAGACAGAACTTACTCTGAGCTTACTTTCTTGTCCGGGAAAGAATCTGAAAAGGACCTCCCAGAGCTTGAAAAAATGAAGGTTATAGAAAAATCAGGGGACATGTATACTCTTAACCAAAAAATAGCGTCTTCCGCGAAAGATTTATAAACTATTTTTTCCTTTCCTAAACCATGTCCCTCATGTCTGACATAATCTCAAAGTATGAGCATGAAGCGCAGCAGAGAATAAAAGAAGTTCAGGAGAAAAACAAACAAAAACAGAGGGAAAGAGAGGAACTTTTCTGGAAGCCCCCTGCCGGAGCAGCGAAAGAAAGAAAACTTGTTGTGATACCTCCGAGCATGAAGCCGCCTAAGAGCGTTTGGGACGCCAAACCAATTGAAGAAGAACAGCAGATGGTTCCCTCTGCTGCTTCAACAGTGGCGGTAGTGCAGGAAAAGAACGTGGACAGCAGTGTTGAAAGCATAAGCAGAAGGATTAATGAGCTGCAGAGGGCTTTAGACGAGCTTAAGCAGGAACTCCAGCAACTGAAGGAATGAAAGGATAATGCCCTGGGAACTGCGTTATTACTATCCTGAAGTATACTTCTCCAAAGAGACCGCTGAAAACTATGAGAAAAGCAGGAGAATGAAGCAGGTACAGCAGGAGATGACAGCGTTCGCGGCAAAGCTGCTGAAGTCCAGAAGAATATCAAAAGGCCGTGTACTTGATGTTGGTTGCGGAACAGGATTCTCTACAGAAGTCCTGAAAGAAAAAGGATACTCTGTCGTAGGAATAGACGTTTCCCAGCCCATGCTTGACATAGCAAAAGCAAAAGGACTGCAAGTAAAAAAAGCAGACATGCGAAGCATTCCTTTTCCTGACGAAAGCCTCAGCGCCATAGTATGCATTTCTGCCTTACAGTGGATAACCGGAAAATCAAGAGAGGAAATTATAGCAAACTATCAGAAAACCGCGTCAGAATTTTACAGAGTACTAAAAAAGAAGGGGGTTGCAGTGGTCCAGTTCTATCCTAAAACAAAAGAAGAAACCAGGATAGTGGAACGCGCGTTCAAAAAAGCAGGGTTTAAGAAGAGCACGCATGTTTTTATGCCTGGAACGCGTGAAGAAAAGGTGTTCTGGGTGCTGGAAAAGGACTAAAGGGCATGAAGGGCTTAAAAGCTGTTTCGAAACAATTATAATCCCCCAAACCTCAAAATAGTACCATGGCAATAATCGGACCAGAAGTAAAGGACGTGTGGGTTGCAATAAAAGACATGCTGCTGTTTTTTGTGGGGTACACCCTGTTCATGTTTGTTGCAGGACAGTGGTACACGCTGGCAATAACAAACACAATTCCGCCTAAAACTGACCTGTGGTGGTATCCCATGTACCTTCTTATTTTGGTGCTGGTTGCCAAGATAGTTGCAGACGTTTTCATAAAGCCCGGCAAAAAAAGCAAGAAATGAAAGAGAACAGAACCTTTTTTATACTTTCTGCACTTTTTTTGCTTGTGCCTACAGATACAATGAGCATGCAGAGTCAAGAAGAAGTTGTTGGGAACTTTCTCAGATCTTCTGTTGAAAAGTTTTCTGCAGGCGGCCTGTTGCAAGATGCGCGTCCAGGATTTGTGGTACTCGTAGTGATTAATGATATAGGCAAGTACAATTCTGCGTTTAATAGTGTCCTTTCAACCCTCCTAGAAAAAAAGGCTAAGAAAATTTTGGTTTCCCTTTCAAGGCCCTCATCCTCTATAGACCCCCAAATACTGGAGAACTTCAAGGTTATTGATGCTGCTTCCGGGCTTAGCAGTTCAAAGGAATCTCCTGGAAGGAATGTTGTCATGGTAAAGTCTCCTGCCAGTTTGAATGAGCTTATGATGAAGATCTCCGGAAGTCTGGATAAAGGAGTGATTGCGTTGTTTGACTCTGTCGCAGTTCTCCCAGTGTACAACTCAGAACAAGATACAATGAAGTTTTTACACCGGCTTTTGTCAAACACCCGGAAGAAAGGAGCGATAGTTATACTTTTGTCAGTTCCTGTTGCAGGGAGCGGAAGAATCAAAAATTTTTTGATGAGCATGGCGGATAAAATTTTTGAGGTGTAGGAAATGAAATATATTGCTGCATTACTGCTTTGGCTTTTCGGGTCTGGAATGATCCTTGCGACTTCAATATTCTTTTTGATGTTCTACCTCCAAGTCAAGGGGTCAATTATAGGGAAAAGCAGCGCATGGGCCGCGGTTTCAGTTAGTCTTCTTGGAGTGACTGTTTCAAGTTCATCGTTGATACTTCTTTCTGGAGGAGTATACTCGGAGACGCATGCCTTGTTGTTC
>Ga0190313_1001828_pt1 | contig 11081 bp, 9 predicted proteins | sample 4870071011_MG_FD_169989 | JGI IMG/M metagenome (GOLD analysis project Ga0190313, IMG submission 169989) | Hydrothermal vent sediment bacterial communities from Southern Trench, Guaymas Basin, Mexico - 4870-07-10-11_MG | ecosystem: Environmental > Aquatic > Marine > Hydrothermal vents > Sediment ...
AGTTATAAACTCGGACTCATAGAGTACAATAGATCAATCGAAAATGAGATCATAGAGTTTGAGGAATACTTTAGGAGGGCTACCGGAGGCTATAGTCTATGGGGTAGCCAGCGTATATGGCTTAAAAGACTATTTAAGGGTGAAAACACAAGTATCATAGCACCAACGGGTATTGGCAAGACAACATTATTGATAACATTCTCACTATATATGAGCAGCAGATATAGGAAGAAAGTACTCATACTAGCCCCGACATCAAGTCTAGCTAAACAGATATATCATAGATTATCCTCAATGGCCGAGCCAACTAGTTATAAGGGTAGAATATTATTTTATGATTCATCTTCCAGAAAAAACCGGAGAGACGAGATAATTGATCGTATTAGGAGAGACGATTATGATATACTGGTTATAACAAATGCATTTCTATCAAGGCATCCAGCTTTATTTGAGAAGAAGTTCTTTGACATAGTTATTGCAGACGATGTTGACTCTATACTTAATAGGTCAAAGAACATTGTTAGACTACTTAATATGCTAGGATATGATCATGAAACTATAATGCTTGCTAGAGAATTAACCGATCTAAGAAGTAGGCTATTAGTATTGAGGGCAAATGGATTAGAGGATAAATATAATGAGGCTTTGAAGAAATACCTTGATATAGAGGCAAAGCTTAGAGAAGCTAAAGCTAGAAATAGGCATGGACAAATCATAGTAGCAAGTGCTACTGGAAGAGCGCGTGGGCCATACATTGCTGTTATGAGAGAGTTATTGGAATTCGATGTCACAGGTATAACTCTCTATGCAAGGGATGTATGTGATACATACATCGCCGCTGAGAAGAACAAGATTCTCCAATGGATCCATAGAATAGTTAACAAAGTTGGTCACGGAGGAATTATATTAATAAGCTCATTCCATCCATTAAAACACTATATATCAATAGATGACATAGTTAACTATCTAAGTAAAAATACTGATTATACAATAGCTAAGGCCACACCAGCTAACGTGAAGAAGCTTCTTGATGGAAGAGTAGATATAGTTGTTGGATCCGGTTCATACTATGGAGTCAGTGTTAGAGGTATTGACTCTCCAGAAAGAATAAAATACATTATATTTATTGGTACACCATGCTTCTCAATAGAGATCAATAATTTACTAGCTAATATAAGAACTCTATATAGGATGCTTATTCACCTTAGCGAGAACGGATATGATGTTAGAGAATACATGATTAGACTATCAAGGATACTTAGATATATTAATCGTAAAGAATACCGTATCATAACATCACTACTTAAAGAGAGAATAACTATTGACGATGTATCAAGTACTAAGATCATTGAATGGTATAACACTATAAAAGAGATAATGGAGTATACAGTTAATAAATTAAAGGAGATACTTGATATAAAACAAAAGATTGTAGTAGGAACTATAGTACTTATCAGGCACGGTTCTAAGTATCTAGGCTTAATACCCGACCTAATGACCTATATACAAGCAAGTGGACGTACATCAAGACTATATAATGGAGATATGACTCATGGCTTATCAATAATCATAGAGGATAAGGAATTAGAAGATCTTGTAAGGGCATTAGAAGTTAAAATGAAGTTTATAAATAAAGAGGCTTCATTCAAGAAGTTTACAAGAATAAACCTTAAAAGAGAACTCGAGAAGATCAAGAGATCTAGGTCTAGAAGTAATAGTTCATATAACATATATTTTAAGACCATATTATTAGTTGTTGAATCACCTACTAAGGCTAGGACTATAGCTAATTTCTTTGGCAAACCAGCTAGGAGAAGGATAGGCCAATTAATAGTCTATGAAACACCTATTGTGGATGGAAGCAAGATTACATATTTAAATATTTTAGCCACTCGAGGACACATATTTGATTTAACAACTGATCCCTCTAGAGGGCTTTATGGTCTAGAGTATAACGCAGATAGCAAAGAGTATAACCCCGTATATAACACTGTTAAGAGGTGCCGTCTATGCGGACATCAATTTAGCCATGGAAATTCTTGCCCAAGATGCGGTAGCACAAGTATTTATGATGCTTTAGAAGTAGTTAATGTTTTAAGAAAACTAGCTAGTGAAGTAGATGAGATACTAATTGGTACAGATCCAGATATCGAAGGCGAAAAGATCGCATTCGACATCTATCTTATAGTAAAGCCATTAAATAATCATGTCTATAGAGTAGAATTCCATGAAATAACTAGGAAGGAGCTTGAAAAAGCACTTAAAGAGAAGAGATCTATAAACATCAATCTTGTTCAGGCACAACTATATCGTAGAATACTTGATCGAATTATAGGGTTTAGCCTCAGTACTGAGTTATGGAATAGATTTAATAAACACTGGCTTGGAGCAGGCCGTGTACAAACACCTGTTCTTGGATGGATTATTGATGCCTATAGGAAGTGGAAAGAGAAACAATGCATTGCAATATCCATCATGGCTGGTTCTGAGAAGCCCTACTTGCCTATAAGAATTTGTATAGATAATAATGAGGTTGCTAAAGAGATCTACGAGAAGCTTATGAAAGAAGGTAAAATCTTTATTAGGATTATAGATAGATTTGAGAAAATCGTTAAGCCTAAACCTCCGTATACAACTGATGAACTATTATATGATGCCTCACGAATAGGTATACCAGCTTCACTTGCCATGAAGCTTGCTCAAGAACTCTTTGAATCAGGTCTTATAACGTATCATAGGACTGACTCAACATATGTATCAAATACAGGTATTGAAATCGCTAAGAACTACGCTAAGGAGAAAGGACTTAGTGAATATCTTATCCCTAGACATTGGGGTAGTAAGGGTACTCATGAGGCTATAAGGCCTACCCATCCATGGAATGCGACCGATCTTGAAAAAGCATTAGCTGAAGGTTTAATTAACGTACCTATATACTTAACACCACTACATATTAGACTATATGATCTAATCTTTAGAAGGTTTATGTCTAGTCAAATGAGAGAATATAGTGTTTTATGTATAAAGGCTATTACTGAATTACCGAGAAAATATAGCGTTGAAATTGAAATACCGTATATGATTAAGAGTCACGGCTTTGATTTAGTGACTAAGCCAGTAGTTTATACATGGCTTCCCACCACAGACGTTATGGAGCTTACCATAACTAGAATTAGGAAATATAGGACTTCTAGAGAGAAATTAATGGATCATGGTTTAACTATAAGGAAGATGAAAGAAGTTGGTATAGGAAGGCCAAGTACATACGCATCAATATTATCAAAGATACGTCGCCATGGATATATTATTGAGTCTAAGAAGAGGAAATACCTAATACCTACTAAGACAGGTATCGATGTATATAATTATCTAATCGATAATTATCCTGATCTAGTATCTATTGAGACGACCAGATATATGGAGAAGCTTATTGATATGATAACTGTTGGAGCAGTAGATGCGGTAGAAGCTATAGAAGATATACTTAGTAAATTAGCAAGCCGTAAGCTAATACATCATGAGTGGTATATATCTAGAGAACTAGTTAAAGCCTCCTCTTAACATGTATAGCTATATATGATCTTCTTCTACCCTTGAATCTTTCACTGCCGATCTCTATATTGATGATCTCTATAGAATCTCCTAATCTCTCTGACAATATCCTATAAACATCAACAGCTTTACTTATGAAATCTCCTCTTCCCTTAATAATGATCTCATCAATTCCCTGATTAAAATTGACAACAGCATCAAATACGTAATCAGTTATAGGTTTTCTGGATACATCTATAATCTTTATATTTGCCCCTAAAACCATTCCCTTATTCACCTCTTATAGCCTATAATATGGATTCTAATTAGGTTCTATTTAAGCATAGTTCTTTATATAGATATTCCATCCTCAATAAAGAAAATATGATAGTTACAATGTATATTTGTCAGCCGGAGTTCCTATACATCATCTGCTAATCATGGGATAGAGCGTTCATCATCAATTAATGATTAAATCTAGGGCCCATTATATCTTTTCTTATTACAAGTGCTAGGTATTTCTTTATCTTTTCATTAATTTCATTTACGAGTTCTTCTATATCAGTGCCATATTTACATACTATAAATAAGGATTGAGGCAGTGATGAAGGGTCAAGTGTATGTGCACTAATAATCTTTGCCTCAATAAACTTTAATATAGCTTTATTTTTCTTATTGTTTATATATACCCATATATATCTATTATCTATGGATGCTATCGAGACTATGTTATTGTTTATAAGAACTTTTTTAATAATCCTTAATGGAAGTTTATTTAAACTCTTAGATGACACTAATGCCCTTAACTCATAACATAGCATACGAATCTTATTTGAATATTGCCTAAGAATATTGAGGAAATTATTAATAGTATTTCTTTTTCTTAATCTAAATGTTATCGTGATTTCTAGAGTATCTTCACCCAAATAGACAATATCCTTTATACCATAACTAGCTAGATCCCTTATGATTTTGCTAACAATCGTACCTGGAACAAACACTATGGTAAGTGTAAGTCTAAGTTTAAAGTTAATAGAAGGGTCCGTCGGGGATAACTTCTTCATTGTATCCGTAGAAATCATTTCTTCATCCCCATAATCTAAATATATGATCAGTAACACGTGCCCTCTTCATTGAAAATACTCTGTCCGTGGCGTGTCATCATATCTAGTATACTGTTCTGTATCAAAACCCTTTAATTAGATTAACTTAGTTATTGGTATGCAAGTAGCTTATAAGTGTGTTTTTATATTTTTGATATGTAGGTGCCTAAGAGAATGTATGGTCAACCATCAACTAAGAAGACGATCATGATCTCCCAAGCATCTATCATAGCTTTCTCATTCATTTCAGTATTCCTTAGACAATATTTTTGGCTAATAATAATGTTATACATGTTCTTACTCATGGGTATTACATCATATACAACAATGAGGAAATCCAAGCCTAAACCAGAAGATCTCAAGAGCTTACTATTTAAAGAACCAAATGCTATGAAGATCGCTATGACTGATAAACTATTAAATAAGGAGCTCATGAAGCAAATGAAAGGTATGATGTTAGGCTTTGTTACACTACCAATAGCACTCGTAATATTCTCTATATATCCGTCTCTTATAGCACCTTACGTTAGTGAATTAATAGATAGAATTACTGAAGACCCTATACTTGTATCCTTTCTTAATTTCTTCATAATGTACGAGGTTGTGTTCTCAGCTACTACCGTCATAAGAATACTTTTATTAAATAGATTTACTTTTGAAAATATAATGTTACCTCAAAAATTCGCTGTCTATAAAAAAGGAGTTTTAACTAATGAAAGAATGTTTGTAAGATTCGAGGAAGGACAGTGTTTCAAGTATAATCCCAAAAGGAAATTCATAGAAATAATTAATCCTAAGGTTAAAGGGTTTAGACTTAGGCTCTATAGTGAACGAATTAGTGAATTAAGAGATAGATTACTAAATACTGGAGCTATTAAAGAGTGTGAAGAATAATGAAGATCAAATATAAGTGTATTGTATGTGGTAGGAAATTTCCCCAGGGACAAGGTATAGTTATAGAGTATGGTAAGTACAGGCTAGCATTTCATAGTAGTAGATGTGCATCTAAATTTCTAAAATTATTACTTGAAAGAGTTCCTGAAGAAACCTTAGGTAAATACATCGGAAAAATTATTGAAGAATTTGAAGAAAGACTTGAATTACTTAGAAAAGTTAAAGCTAAAAGAATATAAAATATCAGTTCGCGGTAATGTCATCATCCCCTTATAAGGGTCCATGGGGGGCAAGTGTCTTCATCTAATAATTAACATTTGTATATACGGTAATTATATATTGTGTATCACTGGCGACCAGCTTTAATATGCTCTTTTATTTTGTCAATTATTTCTCTCGATAATCCTGTCTTTCTTGCAAGATCGACTGCTTTTTCGAGAGCCTCATCTTCATTATCTGCTTGTATGTTAAATACTATGTTAGTACCTCTGACTTGAACACGGAACCTTGTTTGATTTAGGAAAAGATATTTTTCTATAATTCTAAAGTCTTCCTTTGTAAGCAACATAATGTCTCTACCTATTTAGATATTTATTATGTATAGGGTATAGATATTTATTCTACTTAAAACGATATATCATTGACTGTAGAACAATACTTGATATGTGGAGGATCAGTTATGATCGATGCTCCTTTAATAAAAGTAGAACCCCCAGGACCGAAGGCTAAAGAAATACTTGAACTTGATAAAAAGCTTCTAATGCAATCATTTGTGCGTTGGTATCCGCTTGTTATTGAACGTGGAGATGGATTTATTGTAGAAGATGTTGATGGTAATAGATATATCGATTTTAATAGCGGTCTTGCAGTACTTAATGTTGGACATAATCATCCTAGAGTATTAAATGCCATAAGGGAAATGCTTGGTAAGATCACTCATTATAGTTTAACAGATTTTTACTATAGAGAAGCTGTAGATCTTGCTAAGAAATTAGTATCAATAGCTCCTATAAGCGGTGATAAAAAAGTATTCTATGGAAATAGTGGTGCAGAGGCTATAGAGGCGTGTATAAAGATTAGCCGTGGACACTTCCGTAACAAGAGACCATATCTAATAGCATTTTATGGAGCATTTCATGGAAGGACTATGGGTGCTAACTCATTAACAGCTAGTAAACCAGTACAGCACCGCTGGTTTTCGCCAATGCTTCCCTGTGTGATCCATGCTCCCTACCCATATCCATATAGATGCCCCTTTAATACAGACGACCCTATAGAATGTGGTGAACAAGCATTAGCATTTATAGAAGATTACATACTCGGCAAATACATTCACGGCGATGAGGTTGCCGCAATTTTCTTTGAACCTATACAAGGTGAAGGAGGCTATGTTGTACCTCCAGATAACTTCTTCCCTGGGCTTCGTAAATTAGCTGATGAATACGGGATATTACTTGTCGATGATGAAGTCCAGAGCGGTATGGGTCGTACAGGGAAATGGTGGGCTATACAACACTGGAACGTAGAGCCAGATCTAATGGCTATAGCTAAGGCTATAGCTTCGGGACTACCATTATCAGCCGTAGTAGGTAAAGCAGAGATCATGGATTTGCCAGGAGGCAGCCATGCAACAACGTTTGGTGGAAATCCTATATCGTGTAGGGTAGCGCTAGAGGTTATACGTATCATTGAAGAAGAGAAGTTACTTGAGAATGCATCTCGAGTTGGAGCATATATTATGAAGAGATTCCGTGAATTACAAGATCACCTTGAAATCATAGGTGACGTACGTGGTAAAGGACTTATGATAGGTGTAGAGCTTGTTCGAAATAGAGAAACTAAAGAACCAGCTAGAAAGGAACTTGCAAAAGTAATTATTGAATCATTTAAACGAGGCGTACTTATCATAGGGGCCGGGTTATCAACACTACGTATAGCTCCTCCTTTAAACATAACCATCGAAGCTGTTGATAGAGCATTAGAAGTTATTGAGGATATTCTTAAAGAGGTTAATAAGGAAATAAAGGCTCGGTAAAACCCCATCCTCATCATTTTTCAGTGATCGAGGGCCTCTTCACCGCTGTTATTTTCATCTATAATCCAGTGTTTTTTCAGTAAATTATATGTTTCCCGCAAAGCTATAGGTAAAGACTTTATACCAGCTATAACTGGCATGAAATTACTGTCGCCACACCATCTAGGCACAACATGTATGTGTATATGGTCTTCTATGCCCGCACCAGCTACCCTACCAAGATTTATCCCTATATTAAAACCATCGGGTTTTAGAGCTCTCCTTAAAACATTTATGCTATATTTCAAGTTATTCATTAGCTCCATTAGTTCTTCATTAGACAAACTATTGAGATCTTTTACATGCCTGTAAGGTACAATCATTAAATGTCCACTGTTATACGGGTAGGCATTGAGTACTACATAAGTATATCTACCTCTATATATGATCAATGATTCCTCATCATCCTTTCTAGGAAGGACACATAATATACATTCTCTATGTTCTTTACCGCTTGTAAATGTCTTTATGTATTCATATCTCCAAGGAGACCATATTATTCTGTACAAATTAACCCCTCAATAATCCCCTTAAGATCGTCTATTTCTCCTACAATTATGTTTATGTATGGATTCTTCTTATTAAATTCTATAGTATAATAGGTATTAAACCATTTGATAGAGAACAACATATGATCGTTAATGAATATTTAGCCTTTATAATATCGATCGTAAGCTCACTTGGACTATTGCTACGCTTAGTCTTAAAATATTTTACATTATACTTACCCTTAGTAATGATTATAAGTATTGTTAGTTCTTTTTTACAGAGTACATTCTTATATATCCACATTCTAATAATGGCTTTAATTGTTTGAGGATTGACTTTATATTTCTAGACCTAATATTTAAGTTTATCATGTATACTCCCTCAGAGAGCAGCTGATCAATATGTATGAGTTCACATTAACTATTGCAAAGATATGTTATATACTTATAGTACTTACTTATTTCAGTATACTTGATATAAAATACAGAGATATACCTGATAAACATGCATGGGCCTCACTTGTAGGTGCAATAATATTATTCCTATTATCAATACCTATAGACTTGAACTATGGCTTAACAATGTTTACAATCTATACGTTAGTGTCTATGCTTCTAGGACCCCTATTATTTTATGGATTATATAAAATCGATATGATTGGAGGAGCTGACGTAATAGTAGTAGCTGAAATATCACTATTATTTCCATTACCTAGTATATACAAGTATACGTTATTTGCAAGAGAGCTTATCATGCCTATACATTTACCTCCTATATTACCGATACTATTGTATGCAAATTTACTTATAGCTGTAATTATTCCATTTAATATACTTTATAATTTAGTAAAGTATAAGAATATATATTGTTCCCTAAAGACAACTCTTGCAAGGAAAATAATACTTCTGGCCACAGCTAAACCTGTTAAAGCTAAAGATTATCTAAGACTTAAGCATAGATATTTGTTAGAAGAATTTAAAATAACCAATGAAGGAATTGAAAGAACTATTAGAACATCATTTGATATTAATGAAGAATATACGGATCATCAGAAATTAATAAGGGAACTTATTAGTAATGGCCTTCTTAATCCAGATGACTATATAATTATTACCTACGGTATACCGTATATAGTCCCTATATTGCTTGGCACATTATTATTTATGATCTTCGGTGATCTAGTTATTCAGTATTTGTTCTTAGCCTTGAGTTAATCCTCAGGATCACGTATACCTTCTTCAGTAATAATGAATACAGCTTCTCCTTCGGGTAAATGCGGCGCATCAACTACACGTGCAATTCTCTTATTACCCTTACTTTTCCTAAGCTTAATTCTTACACCAGGAGTATGATATAGTATATGCCCACCAACAGCTTGTGTTGGATCTCCATAGAACACGTCTGGTCTAGCCATGACCTGGTTAGTGACTACAACTGCAACATTATATGCTTCAGCTATTTTTAGGAGTTGATGTAGGTGCTTATTTAATTTCTGTTGTCTAACGGCGAGATTCTCTCTACCAGGATATTCTGCACGAAATAGACTAGTTACTGAATCAACTACTACTAGTCTGATGTTTTCTTTAGGTATAAGGACAAATAATTCATCAACAACAGCCATTTGATGATCACTATTATATACTCTTTGATACAGTATATTATCCATAACTTCGTCTGGATCAAGGCCTAAAGCTCTAGACATAGCCTCTATACGTTCCCAGCGGAAAGTACCTTCAGTATCTATATATGCTGCTTTACCAGATAATCCACCTCGTTCCGGAGGTAGTTGGACATTGACACTTAATTGATGACATATATTTGTGTTATGTAGTATTAGACCATTTGGTGCTATGAAGTAATGTATACCGGGTACTATGAGATCATAGACATAATCATTGTATTCAATTATATCTACTTCTTGCACTACATAAAATGATAATTTCTTTATTAATTCTATTTCACGTATAACCCTTTTAACCTCCTTTATCCTCCATTCTATCTCCGTTAACAGAGATTCTGTAACACGTTTTCTAAGCTCTTGTTTCTTAGGAAGCCCTCTATATCTATAGTTTCTAATCTGTGAATCCATGAAACCATATTTCCGTAGAATAGTCCATGGAAAAGGCAACTTTACTTTATTACTATTATTTAATAACTCATTTCTAACTTTAATTAACATATCTAAACCTAATTTAAAGTATTCTTTGATACTTTCAAGTGTTTTATTAGTTAAGCAAATGCTTATATCTCTTGTAAGTATATGATAAGGATGCTGGCTATCTAGATTCATTAATTTCTTAGGTAAATTAAATAACTCTTTATATTTATTTCTTAGATATCTAGCTATTACTGGTGGATATCTTCCAGAGCCCTCCTTCACTATTGTAAGATGTTTTCTTAGTTTACTGTACTTAACAAGTATATTATCTAATATGACTCTATCTTCTCCAGAAATATAGAGTCTATATATATAGCCTCTTTCATCGCGTTTTATCCTTAATACTGGTTTAACACCTACTCTTCTAAAAAGTACTATAAGATCCTCGGCTAGCTGTCTAGAAGTAGTTATTAATTCAATATAGTTTTCCGAAACATATCCATCTCCATCAATGTAACCAGCTATAAATGCTTCTACAATTTGTTTACAACCCTTAAATATTATTTCCGGAATGTATTTCGTGTATGCATTAACGTGGACTAACTTACCTAGTACACGTTTAATTGTTTTCTTCCTAAGTACTATCTGATATACGGGTGGCTTTCTTCTCTTATCAATATTTATTGATGGACTATATCCATCTTTGCTGAGCACATAGTTTATTACAAAGTCTTTAATCACCGCAGAGTTTGTAGATATTGATATAGGCGAGGATGTACCTTCAGCTACATATAGACCCAAGAAGTATGCATCATCCACGTCTAGATCATCACTACACTCATATAGAACTACTTCTTTGACACCTAATACTACATCTCCTGATTTAAGTTCA
>Ga0190313_1001829_pt1 | contig 11078 bp, 10 predicted proteins | sample 4870071011_MG_FD_169989 | JGI IMG/M metagenome (GOLD analysis project Ga0190313, IMG submission 169989) | Hydrothermal vent sediment bacterial communities from Southern Trench, Guaymas Basin, Mexico - 4870-07-10-11_MG | ecosystem: Environmental > Aquatic > Marine > Hydrothermal vents > Sediment ...
GGCATGAAAAAAAATCTACAATGATTACAACAAATCTGCCATTTGCTCAATGGGGAAATATTTTTGACAGCACCACTGTTGCCACTGCGATTGCTGACCGGCTCGTTTACAACTCTGAGGTTCTTGTAATGGAGGGTAAAAGCTATAGAAAGAGGAATTAATCAAAGATCATTAAAAACTTAAAACGGTGATTGTGTGCACCCAGAATTTACAACTTCTTGATCTTTTTTAAAAAATCAAAATGCATAGGTGCGTCTTGGGTCAAAACCGGGGTATTTGAAAAACCTGTTTTTGGCTCCTTTTTAAAATCCTGATCACATTTTAATTATTTACGGTATTTTAACAGAGCAGTCCATAGGACAATTATTTGTTGCTGGTATTTTCCCTGCTCTTCTTGTCACCCTTCTTTTTATTATTTCCATCTATATTAAATGCCGTATTCATCCGGAGCAGGGCCCCTGCGGAGAAAAATTTACCTGGACAGAAAGATTTAAAGCATTGCTCGGGCTAGGGGAAACCCTTGCTGTGTTTATTCTTGTTATCGGCGGTATTTTTATAGGCCTTTTCACACCCACAGAAGCTGCTGCAATTGGTGCCTTTGGAGTACTTATCATTGCAATAGTGCGTAAACAGATCACCTGGGAAGGTTTTGTAAAATCTTTAATGGAAACTTTGAGAACCTCGTGCATGGTTCTCATGCTTATTGCAGGCGCTGTAATTTTTGGAAAATTTCTTGCAGTCACAAGGATCCCCTTTGAAATTGCAGGCTGGGTCAGCGAACTTCAGATGTCACCTTTCCTTGTCATGGGTGTGATCATCATGATCTATTTTATCGGTGGATGTTTTATGGATGCCCTTGCATTTGTAACATTGACCGTCCCGATTTTCTTTCCTGTTGTCATGGAACTTGGATATGATCCCATCTGGTTTGGCATTATTATTGTCATGGTTACAGAGATGGGTGTTATAACACCACCTGTCGGTATCAATGTTTATGTGGTTTACGGTGTGGCAAAAAATGTGCTGGAACAGGAAATTCCTTTGGAAAAAATATTCAAGGGGATCTTTCCCTTTCTTCTTGCTGTAATCGTTGGTGTGGTTATTTTAATAATTTTCCCGAAAATCATACTTTTCTTACCCCAGCTTATGTATTAGATTTAATTTGAATGGACTGTGATATATTGATATCCCAGCCGTAGGCGGCAGCAATCACATCATGCCGCCACAGCTGTTATTTATGAACGAACAAGATTAATAGTCGTAAAAACTTTTCCCGGTTTTTCTTCCAAGCCAGCCAACCTCAACATATTTTCTTAAAAGAGGACAGATAAGAATTTGCTTTTTTTAAAATAGGCTGAAAAAATCAAGACATGGTTGAATTTGAGTATAGGAGACCTGTAATCCCGCAACGCAATTTTAAAAATATCAGCTCCAAAAGATGTCAAATACTGGAATTTGAGAACCTGAATTATCATAATATGAACCTTCAACGTATGTTAATTCAAGAATATAAACAGGTTTTTTCTCAGGCGGATCATGGTTGCGGATATCCCAAAGACCCAGATGTTTTAACCTGAAGGTCATACGTAAAATTTTATCTATTATCTCAAAATTATCAATGATAGAGATGATTCTCATTTGGCCCTGACATTTTGAGCAGACAAGAGGATCGACCTCATCATTTTTTTGAATTAACCGAGCCCAATTCTGCCTTGCTTCACTTAAAGACATCTCATTTGACAATAACTCCTGTCGGAATTGTATAATCAGCATCTGCCTTTTTTCTCATTCCCCTGGACTTGTTTGAAAAAAAGTCATAACACCTCACAGTATGCTCATATCTTCCTGGAATATGTGTTACCAACCTGGCGGGCCAGCCCAAAACATTGAAAATTTTTTATTTGCTTTTCATTATTTTTATAGTACTGTAATTTTTATTACAGATTGTCAACTGACTTTCGTTATTTTATAGTGCCCGACAGGGCATGAGGGTTATTTTAAACAGAGCAAATCAATGCTCGCAAATGGAGGTTAATCTCATGGTAAAAAGATCTATTTTTTCTGTAACACTCATTTTGTTTACTGTCATCACCTGCCTTTTATTATTTCAAGTTCCTGTAATGGCAGGAAAAATCAAACTCAATTATGCCAACTTTCCCCCTGCTCCCACATTCCCCTGCGTCCAAATGGAAAGATGGAAAGTTGAAGTAGAAAAACGAACCAATGGACAGGTCCAGATAAATACATTCCCCGGAGGAACACTTCTGGGTGCAAAAGGTATGATGGACGGTGTTATTGCAGGACAGGCAGATATCGGAAACATCTGCATGGCCTATCAGCCAGGCAGGTTTATTGTGACAAATGCCACAAGTCTTCCCCTTGGAATAACAGATGCCGAAAAAGGCAGTCTTGCCCTTTTAAAACTCTATGAAAAATATAAACCAAAAGCATTCAAAGATGTCGTAGTACTTGCGATGTTCGTTAATGCCCCGGGAAATGTCATGTCAAAGGTTCCGGTAAGAACACTGTCTGATATCAAGGGCCTTGATTTAAGAGCGTCCGGCGGGGCTGCTCAGATTTTGAAAGCCTGGGGAGCAAATCCGGTTGGAATGCCCATGCCTGCAACAGTTGAAGCCTTGCAAAAAGGAACGGTAAAAGGTCTTTTTTCCTCCCTGGAAGTTATGAAGGACTTTAAATTTGCCGAAAATTGCAAGTACGTCACCATGACAGAAACAGTATTTTATCCTTTTTCTGTTATTATGAATAAAGCGAAATGGGATTCACTGCCCAAAGATGTACAAAAGGTCATGATGGATCTGAAAGAAGAACAATCCCTGTGGACCGGAACATACATGAATGAACAGATCAAAAAATCAGTTGCCTGGTCAAAAGATGTTCAAAATGTAGAATTTATCACCCTTTCTGCGGCTGAAAAAGCAAAATGGGATGAAAAACTTGGCTTTATCACTGAAAAGTGGATCAAGGGTGCCAAGAAAAAAGGTCTTCCTGCAGAAGATATCATCAATGATATTAAAGCATTTGCCCAATAACCATTGTGCCTTATATTGTCCTCAAACCGCCCTGGGTGGCGATTTGACGGTTTCGGAGATTTCATATGGATTTTTTAATAAAACTCAATACAATTTTGAACAAAATGGTCACTCTGACAGGCGGTGCATTTCTTGTTGGTATGATCCTTTTAACCTGTGCCAACATCTTTATCCGCCAATTTTATATCCCCATCCGTGGGACATTTGAACTCATGGGATATGCTGGCGCCGTTGTCACCGCTTTTGCACTTGGATACACCCAGTTCACCAATGGTCACATTTCTGTTGATGTTATGGTCAATACCTATCCAAAGCCGTTGAAACGATTGGTTGCCATTATCAATCACGGTATCTGCTGCGTTTTTTTCTTCATTATTGCCTGGCATGTTGTTCAAAAAGCCTTGACACTTAAAAATGTAGGTGAACTTTCTGAAACCTTGAGAATCATTTACTATCCATTTACCTTTGCAGTGGCATTGGGTTGTTTGATCCTGTCGCTTACTTTGTTCACTGATTTTTTAAAGGCACTGCTGCCCAAAGAGAGAATTTAAAATGAGTCTTAGTCTGATTGGTATTATAGGTATTTTTGCATTGCTGTTCATCCTGTTTGCATTTGGTATTCCTGTAGGGTTTACCATGGCTCTTGTAGGGTTCTGCGGTTTTGCCTATGTCATTTCACTTGACGCTGCTTTCAATATGCTGGCAACGGTAACTTGGGATACCTTTTCCAAGTACGGGTTAACCGTGATACCGCTGTTTATTTTTATGGGTCAGATTGCCTTTTATTCCGGGGTCAATGAAAAACTTTATACGGCTGCCTATAAATGGGTGGGCCATGTCAGAGGGGGCATTGCCATGGCGACTGTTCTGGCATGTTCGGCTTTTGCAGCCATTTGCGGTTCCAATGCAGCCACGGCCGCCACCATGACAACCGTTGCCCTGCCCCAGATGAATAAATACAACTATGAACCCATGCTCAGTACCGGGGCTATTGCCTGCGGATCAACGCTTGGTGTTGTCATTCCGCCAAGTGTTGTGCTGATTATCATCGGACTTTCCACGGAACAGTCAATCGCAAAGCTCTTTTATGGTGGTCTTGGCGCGGGTATCCTATTGGCTCTTTTACTGACCTTAACGGTTTATGTGCTTTGCAGCATCTATCCGGAATGGGGGCCAGTGGGTGAAAAAACCACATTCGTAGAAAAAATAAAATCCCTTGCCGGTGCGGTTGAAATGCTCATCCTTTTTTTAGTGGTCATGATCGGACTTTATTTCGGGCTGTTCACTCCCACTGAAGCAGGTGCCATCGGTTCATTTTTTGCCGTCGTGATTGGCGTAGTCCAAAAAAGCCTTTCCTGGAATGACTTTTATAATTCTATTTTTGACACTATGAAAATTTCCTGTATGGTGATTGTCATTATTACCGGGGCCATGGTATTCGGACGATTCCTGGCTATTACACGGATTCCTTTTGATATTGCCACCTGGGTGGTGGCTCTTCCATTTTCCAAGCTGACCATAATGGCCATCATCTTTTTAATTTATATGATCGGCGGTGCAGTTATGGATGCCCTGGCTCTTTTACTTATTACAATCCCGATTTTTTTCCCTGTAGCTGTTGAATTAGGCTATGATCCCATATGGTTTGGGGTCACCATTACCATTGTGACGACACTTGGGGCTGTCACCCCTCCTGTCGGTGCCACGACATATGTGGTTGGGGGCATGGCTAAAGATGTCCCTCTTGAAAAGGTATTTAAAGGGGTGGCCTATTTTCTGCCAGCCTATATCATTTGTATTATTCTAATGATGATTTTCCCACAAGTGGTTCTGTTTTTACCGAATCTTTTGAATTAATCACTGACTTATAAAATATTGTAATATATCTGTTGAAAAGGAGAATAAATGAAACGCACTGAATCTTTTCTCAAAAACAAACATATACTGGCTGTTGACGATGAATGGGACGTTATTGAAACCATACAGGAAATTCTGGATGAATCACAAGTAGATGTTGCTCAGGACTACAAGACAGCCTCTGAAAAAATTATCCAGACCCAATATGACCTTGCAATCCTAGACATAATGGGAGTCGATGGAATAAAACTTCTGGAAGAATGCGTAAAAAGAGATATCCCTGCCGTAATGCTGACGGCCAATTCACTGAATCCAGAATCCCTAATGGAATCAATTAAAAAGGGAGCTATTTCCTATCTTTCCAAAGAACATTTAAGCGATCTTGATTCATTATTAAATGAACTTCTGGGCGCAAAAAACGATGGCAAACCCACCTGGAAAATCCTTTTTGAAAAACTTGGATATGTTTTCAACCGGCGCTTTGGGAAGGGCTGGAAAGATGAAAACAAGGATTTTTGGAATGATTTTGAAAAAAACTGGGAAGTTTCAAGAGGAATCCAGGAAAGACTGTTACATGATAAGAATATTATTGACAAAGGCATATAGCTATATGGGGTAAAGACAACAAAGCCGGAATTTAAAAAGATCGAACTGCTTTTGAATTCTGGCTTTGTTTATCTGTTGTTTTGTATAGACTTTTGTTTTTTTATAGATATCCAAAAAGCCGCGGCAAAAAAAGTACTAATTCAGGAAAGTAAGTCAAAAAGAATAGTACGCCGATCTGAATAGCTACAAAAGGCATGACCGCCTTTGAGACATAAATGATATCCCTCTTTGCCAGCGCTCCTGTTATAAACAAACTCACCCCCATAGGCGGTGTACAATATCCAATGGCGAGATTTACCGTCATAATGAGGCCGAAATGCATAGGGTCTACATTAAAGGGTCCGAGCAATGGCAAAAATACCGGACCCAATATCAATGTGGCAGAGATAATATCCATAAACATGCCGATAATGAGCAGCAGAATGTTCATGGCCAGTAAAAAGACAATGGGCGAATCAATATTCGCCACAACGATTTCTGCAACCCTGTTGGGAATATTCTCAAAGGTCAGATATCGCCCAAAACATGTGGCTGATGCCACGATCAAAAGTAAAGTAGCGCTGGTGACAGCAGAACTGACAGTTACTTCTTTTACCTCTTTAAACCCCATGGACTTATATATAAAAAGTTCAACAAAAAAAGCATAAACACATGCCACTACTGCGGCTTCATTGGCTGTAAACATGCCTGAAAAAATACCGCCGAATATGATCACGATCAGCATGACTGCCCAGAATCCTTCTTTTAGAATAGCACATAGCTGAGTAAAATTAGGTGCGGGAAGCCGATTGATATCAGTCCTGTTTCTATAAAGAATCCATGAATACAGGCAGGTACAAAAAATGATCAGTATCCCGGGAATAAAACCTGTAATAAAAAGGCCTTCCAAAGACACATTGCTGATCATGGAATAAAAAATCATGCTGATACTGGGGGGGATGATAACACCAAGGTTTGGTGAGGTAGTCATAAGACCCAGAGTGTAGTTTTCATCATATCCATTCTTGATAAGGGCGGGGATCATGAATCCCCCAAGGGCAACTACAGTTGCAACTGTGGACCCTGAAATAGCACCAAACAGACCACAGCCGATAACACCTGCCATACCAAGACCACCCGGTAGCCAGCTCACCAGGCCATTGGCCAGATTCATCAACTTTTCAACCATTTTTCCTTTGACCATTATATTACCGCAGAGAATAAAAAACAGAACCACAACTAATGTAAATTTGTCAAGGCTTCTGAAAAGTGTCTGTGCCATCAGGGCAAGCGGGATATCAAGAAATACGACGAAACCAATAGATGCGGTAAAAAATAGACACAAAAAAACAGGTATATACGTTGTCATAAAACCCAGAAGAATACATAGAATAATCAAATCACTAATCTGCATAAAAATAACCCTTTTTATCTATTTGAAAAATCCAGCTCGAATATCTTGAATCATCACCTGAACAGTCCTGACAAACACCATCACCCCCATCAGGGGCATAATGGAATATATAATGACAAGGGGAATTTGCATAATGATTGTTTTCTGGTTTGTCAAAAACTGTAGATGGGTCATCTTGTACCCAAAGAAAACCATAATGCAGGCAAAAATAAGCATCAGGATATTGGAATAAAATGTCAAACCTGGTTTAAGTTTGGGAAAGATCTGGACAATGGCATCTATTTTGATCATAGCCCGTTGTTTGACTGCCACACTGGCACCAATAAATGTTGAATAGATAATGACAATACGCACTAACTCCTCACTCCAGGCAAGGGTGTAGTTAAACCCATACCTTAAAATAACGTTGACAAAAAGAGATAAAAGTGCTGCCATTACAATAATAAAAAGGGTCCACTCTTCAATATTGGTCATAATAGTGTCTATTTTTTTTAAAATTTTCCCAAACATAAACCAAGTCCTGTTAAATTTTTGTCATCGAACAACAATTAAATTATTTTAAAAAACCCTGAACTTCTTTCAAGAAATTTGCAGGTTTATAAGTATCACCAGGATAAACCTTATTGATTTCCGGGGCATATTTATCATATGTTCCCTTACTTTGTTCCAATAAAGTTGCCATGTCTGAATCTGAAAGCTTAAAGAATTCGACACCACTTGCTTTTGCTTTTGCAATATTATTATTTTCTTCCGTGAGTGATTTTACTCGGCTCTTTGCACAGACATCGTGAACACTGGCAATAAAAGCTTCTCTTAAATCAGCAGGAAGACTTGCGAGCCAAGCTTTGTTGAATATCCAGATAAAAAGCCCCTGTGCATAGTTGATCTGGGTAAAATATTTGGCAACTTCGAATTTTTTTGACACATTACAGACAGTAAGAGTATGATCCAGACCAGTAATGACACCCTGTTTCAAAGCGACCGGCACATCAGGCCATGGCATGGAAACAGGATTGAATCCCCAGTTTCTGTAGCTTAATTGATTAACAGCCGCTTCTGCTATCCTGAACTTTACTTTTTTAGCATCTGCAATATTTTTAACGGGAATAGTGGTTGCCCACCCATAGTTTCCATATCCGGTAATATCAAGCCCGGTAATCCCCTGATGATCCATTGCATTTAAAAAATGGCTGAAAATCTTTTTATTGTTGATAAATTTATCAAGATCTTCAAAAGAATTTACAAGAAAAGGAAGGTTTACGATACCAAATCTGGGACCAAGATTTGTCGACGCAACAGAGCTTACTCCCATCCCTTGGACAGCACCCATCTGAACCATATTTAAGACTTCTACCTCGCCGCCCAGCATGGAGTAGGGTTTAAAATCCACATAAATTTTACCATTTGTCCGTTTCCATACCTCATCACGAATTTCAAAACCGGCCAATGTGCCCACGAGACCTGGAGTTGATACATTGGAAACAATGCACTTATACTTTGCCCCTTTAGGGTCAAAATCCGGTTGCCATTTATCCAGTGAGGGTTTTTTCTTTGCAAATACCGGAGCGGTGAACATAAATGACCCTACCATCAAGACAAGCAATAATACTAAAAATGTTCGAATTTTCATACTTAGTTCCTTTCTTAAAAAATTTAAATTTATAAAAAAAAAGAGCGCTGGTTTTAAAAATTTCCAGCACCTGTTTCAATTTTTGAAATTCAACTCCCCCTCCCCACCTGTCGTACACATTGAACTCTAAACTTATTTAAAGTTCAATGGCAAGTCAAGTCAAAACTAATCTAATTTTTTAAATGCTTCCTTTCGTCCTGTAAATTTTTCCCTTAACTGTGGTTTCATCAGTTTTCCAGTCGGATTTCTTGGAACCTGATCAAAAATAACCTTACGTGGAACTTTATACATAGATAGTTTTGATTTTGCAAATTCAATTACATCATCCTCTGTCAACTGTTTCCCCTCTTTGAGCTGAACAACTGCAAGGACAACTTCAACAAGTCTTTCATCAGGAAATCCTATACATGCAATATCGTCAATATCAGGATGGTCCATCAATGCATCTTCAATTTCAACGGGAAAGATGTTTTCTCCACCACTTGTAACCATATCTTTCATACGGTCAACAATATAGAAATATCCGTCTTTATCTGTTTTTAATAAATCTCCTGTGAGCAGCCATCCATCTTTTAAAGTCTCTTCAGTCTTTTCAGGGTTGGAATAGTATTCACGCATCATTCTTGGAGTTTTCAATACAAGTTCGCCAACTTCTTCATCAGGAAGGTCCTCACCTGTGGGACCAATAATTTTGGCTTCAACACCAAAGGTAGGTTTTCCAATGGAGCCAGGCCTTGAAAGAACATCTTCCGGATAAAGATTAAACAATCCACCACCACCGCCTTCTGTGATGCCATATATATTGGACACCTTACATGGCAGTTTTTCCACAAGAAGCTTCATAATATCAAATGGTACGGGCTGTGCACCGATCTCCATATATTTCCAGGAAGACAGGTCATAATCAGAAAGATTAATATCCCCTTTATCCAGAGCATTGAGCAATGCAATTCCAATGGGTACTACAAAGAGTACATCCGTACATTTTTCTTCTGCAATGGCTTCAATAATCCATTTGGGATCCCTGAAATCTCGGATAATTGTTCCCTGTGCCCCTGTAGCATAAAAAGGTGCCCACAAAAACATAGTTCCACTGTGATATAAAGGTAAGAAAAACAGATAATTATCATCTGTCTGAACAAAATAGGTCATTCCATTACCAACGGCAGTATTATTAATTGAAAAATGAGTATGAAGTACTGGTTTTGGTTTTCCTGTTGTGCCTGAAGTAAACATCATTGCAAGGCCGTGATCCCTGTCAACTTCCACAAGTGCATCAGACGTATCCTGGTATTTAACAATTGTTTTATAGTCGATCATATCATCGGGAACATCCTTGCCGACACAGATATATTTTTTAATCGTTGACAGATTTTTTTGAGCAGGCTGGACAACGCCCAAAAATTCAGATCCCAAAATAAATACATCAGGATTACAGACTTCTGCTGCATAAAGGATATCAGAACTTTCAAACCGAAAATTCAATGGTACAACCACTGCCCCTATACGTATGATAGCAAAATATGTTACAAGCCACTCCAAAGAATCTTTTTGAAGGTGCATGATAAAATCTTCACGTTTAACCCCCAGTTCCTTTGTCAAATAATTGGCTGTTCTGTTAATTTCGTCATTAAATTCTTTCCAGGTAAAAGTCCGCCTTTTCCCCTCTGCCGGGGTTCGTTCTATCAGACAAACTTTATCAGGAATATGCCTAGCATGAATTGATGCATAACCGGAATAATTCAACGTTGCCCTCCTATATTTTAAATTATTATTTTAAACTTTAACTTTTTTTAAAGACTACTTTATATATACAGACACCAGATAAAATTAAAAATTCACTTTATCAAGTCCCTTTAATCCAAGGATCTGGCGTGCTTCATCAGATGTAGCAGGTTCAAGGCTCATCTCCTTTGCAACCCTTTTTATCATATTAACCTGATCAGCACTTGCTTTTGCCATAATACCCTTTCCTGCATAAATGGAATCTTCAAGTCCCACCCTTACATTCTGGGCTCCCATCGCCATGGCAGTTGTTGTGATGGGAATCTGAAAACGCCCGCCAGCTGCAACAGACCAAGTAAAATTCTCTTCACCAAGAACTTCTTTTGCTTCGTCATGGATTAAAACAAGATGTTTCACAGAAGGTGTCATCCAGCCAACCATGGGGCCAAATACAAATTGCAGATGCACAGGAGCTTTTAATAAATTCTCTTCCAGCAGCCATTTGACATAGGAAACATGGCCAAGTTCATATATTTCAATTTCAGGCTTTGTATCAAGTTCAAGAAATGTTTTCCCATAGATTTCATCATCATTAAAGGTTGGTCGAAAGGTAACGTTTTTCACTAGTTCCAGATATTTTGGTTCCCAATCATATTTATACTCTTTAAAGCGACCTGCAATCTGGAAAATACCAAAATTAAAAGGGGCTGGATCAAAAGAACACATCTCAGGTTCCAGTCTTTTTATGGGAATCAGTTTTTCAGCCGTGGTCTGGTTCATACCGCCGCCTGTGGTGGGAAGCAAAATTATATTACAT
>Ga0190313_1001831_pt1 | contig 11075 bp, 12 predicted proteins | sample 4870071011_MG_FD_169989 | JGI IMG/M metagenome (GOLD analysis project Ga0190313, IMG submission 169989) | Hydrothermal vent sediment bacterial communities from Southern Trench, Guaymas Basin, Mexico - 4870-07-10-11_MG | ecosystem: Environmental > Aquatic > Marine > Hydrothermal vents > Sediment ...
TAGATAATATTTACTGGTGAATCTATTGGGTAGGATAAGGTTTTTCCCAGTTAAAGCTCTAGAGTACTATAGAGAATATGCTCTCATATCATTTCTAGTTAATATAGCAATCTTAGTTGTATCAGTGTATATACTCTATTATACCTATATAGTTTTTAGTGAATACGCAGTCCATGGATTCCATGATATTGAGGAAATAGTTTCTACGCTACACTATATAGTATTTGTAGGGCCTTTCTTCGGCAGTATTTTTATGAGGGTAATGGGCCTATTTGCTCTATTATACCTTAAACCAGTATTTACCCAGTTATACAAGTATAAGCAAGTGTATAGGAGAATAATTATTATGTTGGTAGCAGCATTAATTGGTAGCTATATGTTCTCCCCAGTATCAAGGTATATGGCACTAGTACTCCTACCTATAATGGTGGGTTCTGCTAATAAGAGTTCTCTATACAATGGATCACTAGGATATTCGGCCTACATATTTCTATGGTCAATACTCTTTAATAACATCGTGATAGGGGGTCTACTAGACATAGCAGCTGGTATTGGGGAATACATGTTATTGAAACAATTTGATAGAGATACACGGACACACCTACTAGGATCACTTGGTAAAAAGCTTATAGTAGTAAGGCTATTGTACCCACCACTAGCATTCATCATATACTATATGATCTATAAGAGGATCCCTAGGGTTGTTGAGAAGGTAAACAAGAGGAAGAGGTTGCTGGAGAAGCTACCAGTACCACCTCCAATAATTTAATGACTCCTAGAGAACATAGATACTACTTGGTGCCCTATATGAGTGTGGAGAAAGATGTTGAGAGGAAACTCATAGTAGCTGGTGTGGGTAGGTTCCAGGTAATGGCTCTCCTACAAGCCGCTAGACACTATATCCTATACAGGGATCTGGATAAGGCCAAGAGTTTTGGGCTAAACCGTGCAATATTCTATGCATGGGCTAAATACCATGGCCCACACACCATGGCTTGGAGGATGAAGCGTTTAGAGGAGATACTTAGAACTGGTGCTCTAAAACCACGTAGAACAAGATGTCCAGAGGATATGGAGGAAGTACTTGGAGAATGTGTTGAGGTATCACCTAATGGCTTATACGTGATTGGTGGTAAGGAGCAAACACCTAGGGATTACGATGACAGTGTTGCTAAAAAGATCTCTCGTGTAATAGACTATGAGAAGGCATGGAAGGCTGCACTAGACTATGTGGGTAGGTTTCCAGAATGGGTATTAAGGGATCAGCAGAAATTCTACAAGATCGTTTATGAGCCTGTAAGAGATACATTCTTTAAACAACTACTAATCAAAGGATCTGTTGAGCCACCAGAGGATCTACTTAAAAGGATCGAGTCTATGGAGAAAATGTATGGAGGTAAAAAACAAAGATCATTATTTGAATACATGGGTAAATAACTAGTACTTGTCAAGATACTAGCTAATTAGTTCCTCTAATACTCCTCCTACCATTAAATGCCTTCCTAAGGAGTACTGGTGATGTATATGGGTGTGAGTATGCAATAGATAGTAGGAGGTAATCAACACCATCATATCCATCAAATCTCCTCCCTACACGTCTACGGATTAAATACTTGATCCTTGTGAACACCATGATCACCTTATGACCACTCTGTACTCACCCTACCATTATACATACACATATATAAATCTTGCCACATATACATACATACTTCATACCCATACATATATATGTATATTTGATATATGCTTGTACGTATTATCTATGGCGGGTATATAGGGTATGGTGTAGGAAATGATCGATATCATATAATAGAGTCTAAACAACTACAACTACTATGGGAATAGAGGTATGACAACTAATGAGGAGGCAATAGAGTGCATCCGGAAATGCCTAGCATTAAGAGATGTAAGTAGGTGTTTCATAGACTGCGTACTTGGGAAGGAACCAGTAGCTGAAGCTATGAAGTGGATAAGTGTATTCAATGGGGTTCTAGAGGATGTTGGGAAACTGTATGGTTTCAAAAACGTATTATTCAGCCGTGAATTCGGTAGTTTCCTAAAGGATCCATATAGGCATCTAAAGAAGAAACTATTCATATACACACACGATCTAAAGAGGGGTAGGCTTACACCAGAGGAATATGGCCCTAGAGCTGCTGCAGCACTAAGGACTAGTCTCCGGACAAACCTACGTACACTATATCAAAACTGGGTTTTCCTAGCCATAATCCATAGCCTATACCATGATGGAGTCTATGTAGTGTATCCAGAACATGGAGTACTAAGTCTTGAGCGTAGTGGTAAGCAGAAGCTGAGATGGATACCTCCAAACCTAGTCATAGACATACCTGGGCAGGGAAGCCTTAGTTTCTTCATAGAGGTACCAAGGCCTCTTGCATGGGAGGACTCAAGCGATCTTCGTGAGTCTTGGAGACTCTATACGGCCCTGAGACCGGATATCATGGTTTATGGTGGGAGGGTTATGGATATTGTGGCTATGGATTCTAACCCACCTATTAAGAGGCCTGACGTGATCATTGAGTGTAAGGAGCTTATAGACTGGTATGTCCGGGTAAGGGATGTACGGGGTCCATTGGCTAAGCCATTGACTGCTGAGGAGTGGAGGAATCTATGGATACAGGGTTTATGGGATGGGTTAGCGGATGTACTTGGTGTTTCTAGGAGGGAGGCTATTGAGGAGGTTAGGAAGAGGAGGGGTATTAGGCTTAGTGAGGTTAAGATTGTTGAGCTGTATAGGAGTGTCTATAATCCACGGGAAATGATCCTTGTATCAAAATATGGTGTACCAGATGATGTTAAGAGGCAGTTGGAGGGACACGATATTGTTGTAGTTGATAATGTAGGTTTTAACATGGAGTCTCTCAAGGAGGTTGCCTATAGGATTACAAGGTATGCAAGGCATCCAGAGGAATACCTATTCCGGGTAAAGGATCATAGGATTGCATCCATAATACATAGGATACTTGAGCTACTAAATACTGGTAGAATAGGCATTAACGAGCTTGAGGAATTCATAAGAACACATATGGAATCCTAGGAGAAACCCGGAAACCCGTATAACAGACTCTAACCCTTCTACTCTAGGGTGGAGATTAGGGTTGGGGCGAATAGGTGATGGGGAGAAGGTATACGGTATTACTTGTTCTCCTAATACTATGCATAATGGATCAATTCTATGCCTTATCCAATACATTATCCTATGAGAAAATATACTCTATAACAGTCTATGCACCAGCAGTCACTAGTGAAGAGGGTGGAGAAGGGGTACTTACAAAGATCACTCTATACATAGCTTATCCAGGCTCTGGAAACGTATTCTTCACAGCAAATCCATTGACAGAACTAGATACACAGGCTACAGCCCGTATAGCGGCTTTTGTAGCATCTAGTCTAGCTGGTGTAGACTACTATAGCTATGACTACTACGTGTTTATGGAGAGTGATACACTTGTTGTTGGAGGACCTAGTGCTGGTGCTCTCATGACAATAGGTTTCCTAGCACTCTTCCTAAACAAGACAATCTATCCAAACGTCACTATGACCGGGATGGTCTATCCAGATGGTATGGTAGGGCCTGTTGGCGGGCTTAAGGGTAAGTTGGAGGCTGTGGCAGGTGCTGGTTTTAAGGTATTCCTAATACCATTGGGTGAAAGGATCGTTAATGTACCTAATGTGACTATCCGGAGGTATCCGTGGGGGGTATATAAGAGTATAACCTATTATCAACTAGATCTTGTAGAGTATGGTAGGAGTCTTGGTGTAGATGTTATTGAGGTATCTAGTATCCGTGAAGCCTTTAAGTATTTCACGGGATACGATCTCCTCTGTACATATAATAGTACACCAGATCTAAACCATGATCTAGTGGAGCTATTCCATAGCCACGGTATAAACCTAGTTAGTGAGGCAAAGAACTATCTTAGCTCTACACAATCCCTAGTAAATAGACTAGATCCCATGTATAGAGGATCCATAGGTAACTTATTGAATAAAGCTAATGAACTAATCAATTCAGCAGAGAACTACCTAAGTAATGGAGACGATCTGGTTGGTGTCAATAAAGCCTTTAAAGCAACCTACATGTCATTATATGTCTACTGGTTAACCAATGCTTTAATCGATCAAGATACTCTACAGGACTACATAGATCTTGTGAATAAAACTCTAATAAACACCTCATATGTGGTAAACGATCTATTGGATGACTATAGTAACGTGGATAAAATAGATCTATCAAAACTAGAGCTACTAATAGCAATTGATATGAGATTCCTGGATGCACAATATAGCTTCTCCAGGGCTATGGAGGAGATCAATAGCGATCCTGCTGGTGCACTATCCGATCTAGCCTATAGCTATCTAAGAACCAGATCTATTGATTTCTGGAGGAAAATACATGATCTTGTATATGGGGGTGGCTATGTTGCTAAGAAGAATGTATACTATGCATCAATGACACTCTATAGTATAGCTGATAACGTATTATCCTATGCTATAGCCTTATCACGTGATCTTGGGACAGAACCTGATCTTTTAGAGAAAGCTGCGGAGTACATGGAGAAAGCTAGATCAGCTTATATGGAGAACGATACACTTGCATTCATAGGTGAACTACTGTATACACTTGCATACTCAACACTATCGATCTATAGAATGTTCTCCTTAGGCAGTAGCATTGATCGTGAAATGGCTTCTGTACTATCTAATGAATCTGAATATATACTATGTAGTCTAAATACTAGCTCATTCATACCAACATACTACTACATGTATGGATTAGAGGCTCTAGATAATCATGAGTACATGGACTCCTATATATCGTTTACAATGTCAATCCTATACTCCAGACTATCACTACTACTAGGTAGAGGTAAACCAGTACATATGGTACTTAAGAGAGTAAATCCCTACAGCCCCCATGGAAACATTAACATGTTCCCCAGTATTATTGGAGGACATGATCTATTGTGGCTAGTAATAGGTATAGTAGCTGGTTCATCAATAGTACTAGTACCACTAGCTATAACCATGTATAGGAGGGCACGGGAGAAAGCATTCCTAAACGAAGTACTAGGAGTTATTGAATCCTATAGTGGATCAGCAAATGTATCAGTCAAGATCAATTATGAGCAGGAACAATATAATGAATAAACTATTCCTTCCTACTAATACATGCTATTATCCCATACCTTCTAAAGAACTCCTCTAACTCACTAAATAGTCTCTCAAACGATGGTGCCTTATCAGGATCTATTATACGAGCCTCTATCTCCAATCTAAACCTAGGTGATTTAACAAGATCCATTATATGAGATAATGCATCCCGGGATTCATTGGATAATGTAAATCCCTTACTAATCAAGTACTTGACTATATCGATTATGTCAAAGAGTGTAAGAAAGCTGAATCTAGTTGTTTTAGGAGTATACCATAACGGATCAATTATCCTTAATATGGTTTTATCCGGTATTTTAATGATCAGTATGGATTCTAGATCATGGTAGTTCATGGAAACCTTACACTCAACAAGATCGATTATATCTACTCTCCCTATGCTCTTATCTGAAACCATTACCTTGAGCATATAGCCATGCTCACCAGATCCAAGGTCAAGCTGGTACTCTAGATCAAATACTGCCTTACCAGGATCTATTTCTACAAATGCTTCACCAATACACTCAAAATAAACCAGATCCCATCCACTCTTACCCAATACATACCTATGTATATCCCTAATCCATGGGTAGAAACGAAATACATCATCTGGACTAACCCTTTCAAAAGAACCCTTAACCCTAAGCCTCACACTATTCTCCAAGGAATCACCCATTTCTAGACTATAACCTTATACCTACTAATACCGTACTTGGAGAATAATGCCTTAAACTCTCTCCTACCAAGTACAGTAACGATCTCAAAACATGATCCACGATATGCACAGACAACAGCTGAACCATTATCCCCCACATAGATATACAGATCCCTCCAACGATCATATAGGAGTTGCCTAGGAGAATCAAGAGTCTCCAACACATCCTCCACAGAAAACCCTCTCTCCCTAATCCTCCTAAGAGCATGCCGGGAAAACACAATCCTTACATAACCGGTTTTTCCAACAGGATCAAACATTCCATAGACCCTATATACCCTACTGGAGACACATTATCTAAGTAATGAAAATGTATACACAAGTTATTAAGATAATGTCTAAATGATCTATGAAGACCTACGTATCCTATCTATGGTGAGGTAGAGACAGGAAAGCATGGATTTATTAACTATCGGGACCGATAGTAGCTATTGGGGGAGATAGTTTATGTTATTCGATCCCTATCCCAAGACCCGGGTTGAGGACTTATTTGATAGGGAGAGGGAATTTGATATATTGAGGAAAAGTCTTGAGTTAGGGGAGAGATTTATAGTAGTTTATGGTATACGTAGGATTGGTAAAACAAGTTTTATTCATACAGCTCTTAAGAAATTATGTTATCCACATGTAATAGTCGATGTTAGAGAGATCTATAGTGTCTATAATAGAATCTCGAAACACCATGTATATAGGAAGATAGCTGATTATTTTACAGATAACATGGAGTTTTTTGAAAGAATAGGTTTTAAGATGAGAGAACTAATTGGGAGAATCAAGGGCTTCAAAATAATGGGGGCTGGTATAGAAATAGAGCCTACTAGACTCACTGATCTTACCGAGTTATTCAAAGCATTCAATAGATGGGCTATACATCATAATACAAGGTTTGTAATAGCTTTTGATGAAGCACAGTATCTACGGTTCTCTGGAGCTATAAGGTACGATATGCTTTTCTCATGGGCTATAGATAATCTAGAGGCTATTACAGTCATTGTCACTGGTAGTGAGGTAGGTGTTCTAAGGGATTTCCTTAAAATAGATGATCCTAATGCACCACTCTATGGGAGATATAGGTGTGAGATAAAATTGGAGAAGTTCAGCTTTAGGCAAAGTATTGAGTTTCTGGAGGAAGGGTTTAAGCAATTAAATGTTAGGGTGGATGAGGATGAGTTAAGGGAGGTTGTTGAGAAACTAGATGCTATACCGGGATGGCTTACACTATATGGCTACTACCGTGGTGTTAAGAATATAGGTCATAGAGAGGCTCTTGAGAAGGTTTTCACAGAAGGCTCTAAGATGGTTCTTAATGAACTCAATAAGATCATTGAGCACTCCCGGGATAGATATCTAGCAATACTTGAGGCTATAGTACGTGGTGCAACAACATGGTCTCAGATAAAAACCTATGTAATGTATAGAACTGGAGAAATAACTGATAAGAGATTCACTGATCTATTAAGGAATCTCATAAGGTACGGTATAGTAGAGAAAACAACTAAAGGATACAGGGTCATTGATCCATTGGTGGAATACGTTATAAGGAAGCTTATAACCACATAGGATCGGCTGGTCCCTATATAGATCCTTGCTAGAGGTTTTTGCAGTAAATATATGGATATAATGACTAGACTGTATTAGTGGTGTCTCCAGTGGTTAATAGTAGGGTTTTTGGTAATGTTAAGAGGCTTAAAGTTATCCGGGTATTTGATCCATGGGGTAGCCCATTATGTACCTGCCCACCAAAATATAGTCTACACCCATACACTGGTTGTAGCCATTACTGTCTCTACTGCTATGCAACAGCATATCTTGGCCGAAAACCAAGTATTCCTAAAAAGGATTTCTGGAGGAGGCTAAGACATGATCTAGAGTTCATAAACCATGATCTAGTTATAGAGCTAAGCACAAGCTCTGATCCATATCCACCACTAGAGTCATGGACACTATTGACAAGAGGAGCTCTAGAAATACTTGTTTCCAGGAGAGCCCGGATACTCATAACAACTAAATCAGATCTAGTGGTGCGGGATAAGGATCTATTGCTGGAGACACCATCAGCTGTTATGATAACAATAACAACTCTAGATGATAGCCTAGCCCGGAAACTGGAACCTGGTGCACCACCTCCATCCCAGAGGATCAGGGCCCTAGAGATACTGAGTAGCTATGGTGTACCCGTGGGTGCCAGGATAGACCCTATAATCCCTGGATTAAATGATGACCCAGATATGCTTATGGAGCTTGTTGATAGGGTTGTTGAAGCTGGAGCTAAGCATATAGTATCATCAACCTATAAGGCACGCCCAGATAATCTCAAGAGAATGACTGAGGCATTCCCTGAACTAGAGAGTCTTTGGAGAAAACTTTATCTAGAGAATAGTGTACCGATCCATGGGTATAGGTATCTAAGGGATAGTCTTAGGAGGAAACTTCTAGAACCAGTGGTTTCCCGGGCTAGAGAACATGGAGTAACATACGCTGTGTGTAGAGAGGGTTTCCGGGACAGACTATTCTTTAACTCACCAAGTTGCGATGGATCACACTTGATAAGGTACAGTAGATCATGGGTTCATCAAGGATCTAGGAGTAACTCGTATAGACTCCTATAACAATCCCTCCTAACCCTATCTTCATCTGCAAGAGAACCCTCTAGCCTCAATAACTCCCTCTTAAAACTAGTACCCAGACTATAGCCTCCAACCCCAAGATCCCTCTTAACAACCCTATGACACGGAATAACCACTATATCCCTATTCATTGAGAGAATCCTACCAATAAGCCGGGGTGACACACCTAATAGCATAGCTAGATCACCATATGACGTGACCTCACCTACGCCGAGCAACTGGATCAGTGTATAGACAGCAATAGATAGATCATTTAATCCCGGCCTACGTATACGGTTCCCGGCAATATCCCAGACAGGAATCGGCATATCCAGCTACACCTATATGGATCTGTAAGCTCACCCGACTCATCATCCCATGGACATGGTCTGTATAGCAGGGAGGTTCTTCATCCCAGACTAGATTATTCCTCCCGGAACCTTTTAACGGTTAACCATTACAATGTGCCCCAGTAATTAAAAGAGGATTACATTGGAACCTTGTTACTAGGATTTTCTGGGTATGGTGTATCTAGGGTTGGCTAGGTCTAGAAAGGGTTTATTGAGGGAGAGGCTTAGCGGGATCTACTGGGATCTGGTTAGTAGACTTGGGGATAAGGCTACGGTATCCCTTGGAAAAGATCATATTGTGATCAGGGCAAATGATCCTTATTGGGTATGGGATTTCCTAGAGAGCTACTGTGGTGACCCAGTAATTATCCATGCCTATAGGAGTGGTAATGAGTATAACGTTAGACTATATTGTCTATCAAAAAGTGTCTACATGGAATACATTGTAGAGGGCCATATAAGGCTATTCTACCTAGATCCGTATCTAGCATTGTTTAAGGATGAAGTATTTATTACAGCCTAGTTCATACCAGATAAATACATGTATAGACATACCTAGCATCTAATACTATGTCCTATCTCCTCCCCCATTAGGTGATAGGGTATTGGTGTCTAAGAAGGTATTTGGGATAATCATAATAGTTGTTGCAGTATCTGGAGTAGCTATATCAGTATTCTTCCTAGTACTTGCATCAAGGAATCAATACATGTACACGGGCAGATATAGTAGTCTCATAAGAGAGTACTACTCGTTCAAGCCTAGTACAGATGTTAAGGCGGAAGTACTTGATCTAGTTAATAGTTATTGGGAGGATATAATAGCTGTAAATACAACCATTAAGGTAGTGCTTAAGCCAAATCAGTCTAGTGTAAATGAGATAATAGTCCATGGTGGAGAGAGTATCCATGTAGGCTTCTCCTCGAATGGTACAATACTATATATGTTGTCAAGGGATCAGAGGGGAATGGATCTATTGTATCCACGTATACTGATCGCTAATGCTACAATAAACATAACTGATAAGGTGGATATACTACATGCATACCTAATCTTCTACACAAATGAGACAAAACCTGTATGTGCAACAATAGTTATAACTAGAATAATAGATGACCCAAGTAGTTTCCAGAGAAAATATGGTGCATTATGGACAGTATTTGTTGTAAACCACTATATAATGACTAGATACCGTGTTGAGAGAGTAGATGATCTAGGTAAAATAGTGGATTCACGTGATCCAGTCAGGCTATTCAGTAGCAATGAATCCATGGTTAATGAGTATGAGGCAATAGGTATTATGAAGCTCATACTAGATTCCATGGATGTTGAGAACGAGGTTGCAGCAATAGATCTAGATGGTGATGGTGAAGCCGATCATCTAGCACTACTGGCACGTTATGGGGGTAGTGGAGAGGAATTCCTAGTAGACATACTGACACTACTAGGTGATCTTGGGAGGGTAGATGTAGTAGTAAATACTACAGACTATAAGGTGAAATACGTTAACATAAATGGGAAGATCTATATCGTACTAGACCCCATCTACACAGTAAACCCCTATATACCTGGATACATGGATCTACCGGAGAAATACAAGATACTAGGCATAGTACCCACTAACACCTAAGCCTCTACAGGGTAAAATAGCCATTGGTAACCCGGCCTATATACATGATCTCCTATACCTTCTAGATCCCAGTATAAATACCATGATTAATAGTATCAATAGAGTCACTAGAGGCATATACCTATACTCACCTACTGGAATACTAGTACCCACACTTGTTATCTCTATAGATAGACTCTTCAAACTCCCTACATATAGTATGGGATAGGTGTAGTTGTATCTATTAGGTTCAGCTTCTACATAATCAATATACACCTTTACTGGGATAAACTCCCTAGTATAAACCACTATTATAGCTCCAATAGCATAATTATATAATGACACATTTATCCATTTATCACCAATACTATAATTAGCTATTGGTAGATTAGACACAACTCTTATATTTTCATACGCTATACTATGTATATATACAGATACCATAAAGGTACCTATAGATAATCTACCCCTATCTATAGGATCTGGTAGCTCGTATAGGATCATATATGGTACTGGAACTATCATCATTATACTTCTCTCTCCCTCACTAAATACATAGTAGTGTCTATAACCCTGGATCTCTATGTAGAAATATGATTCATTATCTATCCATAGATCA
>Ga0190313_1001832_pt1 | contig 11071 bp, 8 predicted proteins | sample 4870071011_MG_FD_169989 | JGI IMG/M metagenome (GOLD analysis project Ga0190313, IMG submission 169989) | Hydrothermal vent sediment bacterial communities from Southern Trench, Guaymas Basin, Mexico - 4870-07-10-11_MG | ecosystem: Environmental > Aquatic > Marine > Hydrothermal vents > Sediment ...
CTATAAGAGACATCGCAAGGATAGCTGGTGTTTCCATAAACACGGTTTCCAGAGCTTTGAACAACAAACCCGATGTAAGCAAGGAAACAAAGGAAAAGATTTTGAGGATAGCGAAAGAATTAGGTTACGTGAAAAATTTCACAGCATCATCTCTGAGGCAAAAACGAACGAGAACAGTGGGAGTCGTCATAGCGGACAGCTCCAACCCCTTTTATGCAGAAGTTCTAAAAGGTATAGAATCTGCTGCGAGGAAATATGAATATCAGATAATACTGATGAACACAGAAAGAATTTACAAGCATGAAGAGGAAGCTGTCAGGATATTGCTCGAGCGGCGAGTGGATGGGCTTTTGATAAGTCCTGTGCAGGATAAAAACGATGACATAAGATATCTGGTGAGCAAGGGAACACCCCTTGTCATCGTCGGAAGGCATTTCGATGATATAAAAGTGGATGAGATACACAGTGATGAAGTTAGAGGAGGGTACCTTGCAACGAAGCATCTCATAAATAGAGGATGCAGGAAGATTCTCATGATCTCTGGTTTTCTGTTCAAATCCGCTGCGAGAATGAGATTGGAAGGTTACAAAAAAGCTTTAGAGGAATCTGGATTGGAATATAATGAGGAATACGTGATAATATCGGATATCGATATAGAAGATGGTTACAACGCCGTATACGAAGCGAAGAAAAAGGGATTGAAATTTGATGGAGTTTTTTGTTACAACGACATGATGGCCTTCGGCGCTATGAAAGCGCTTAAAGAACTCGGTTTCGGAATACCAGAGGATGTCGCCGTTGTTGGTTACGATGACATCATGTTCTCATCCCTTGTTTGTCCCCCTCTTACTACAATCAGGATAAAGAAATTCGAGATGGGATTCGAAGCCTTCAGAATGCTACTTCAAAGATTGAGAGGACGGAGAAAAAGGGTGAAAAGGAAAATTTTAGATGTTGAACTGATAGTCAGAGAGAGTGCGTGACCTCATTTTGTACATTTCCTACCCCAAAGATTTTCCGGGATTCTTTGTGTCTCTGCCATCTTGTTGACGGTGGAAATAATTATTGCGAAACGAAAAGTTTCGAAATATTGAGTATTTACAAATAAAAGCCCTCTCTTTCTGTGTAACGTCTCCCCATTCGATTTAATTGATAATATCAATATTTTTCGAGAAAGCACCATTTTGTCTATCCTTAATTCAGTGAAAGATACGTGGAAAGAGAAGGAGGGATATTGTGGGTGATTTCTTCAAGAGTGTCGAAAAAATAGGGTATGAAGGCTCAAGATCGAAGAATCCTCTGAGTTTCAAATTTTACAATCCCGATGAACTGGTCATGGGAAAGAAGATGAAGGAGCACTTCAGATTCTCTGTGGCTTTCTGGCATACGATCAATTTTCGAGGTAGAGATATGTTCGGTTTGGAGACCATGGAAAGGCCCTGGGAGCTTTTCTCTGATCCCATGGACAAGGCCTTTGCAAAAATAGACGCACTGTTTGAATTCTGCAAGAAATTGGGAGTGGAATATTTCACGTTCCATGACAGGGACATAGCTCCCGAAGGAGACAACCTAAGAGAGACCAACAGGAACCTGGACAAAGCCGTTGAAAGGATCAAGGAAAACATGAAATCCACGGGCATAAAACTTTTATGGGGGACTGCGAATCTCTTCTCCCATCCAAGGTACGCTCAAGGAGCTGCTACTTCTCCTGACCCCGATGTTTTTGCCCATGCTGCTGCTCAGGTGAAAAAAGCTCTCGAAGTGACGAAAGAACTTGGAGGGTTGGGATACGTTTTTTGGGGAGGAAGGGAAGGCTATGAAACCCTCTTGAATACGGATTTAGAACTCGAATTGGACAATCTCGCTCGATTTTTGAAAATGGCAGTAGATTACGCCGAAAAAATCGGATTCAAAGGAGTCTTGATGATCGAACCGAAACCCATGGAACCTACCAAACACCAATACGATTTCGATTCGGCTCATGCACTGGCGTTTCTTAGAAAATACGATTTGGAAGATTACTTTAAATTCAACATCGAAGCCAACCACGCAACACTCGCCGGACACACTTTCCATCATGAACTTAGATATGCTAGGATAAATAAAAAACTCGCGAGCATTGATGCCAACAAGGGGGATTTGATGCTGGGATGGGACACGGATCAATTTCCAACGGATGTCTACGAAACGACACTTGCCATGTATGAAGTCCTCAAGAATGGTGGATTGGATTGCGGTTTCAATTTTGATGCCAAGTTGAGAAGGCCTTCAACATCTTTGGAGGATCTGTTCATAGCTCACATATCAGGTATGGATGCGTTCGCTCTTGGCCTTAAAATAGCTTCCAAACTGATCGAAGATGGTGTCATCGATGAGTTCGTAAAGGAAAGGTATTCGAAATATGAAGAAGGAATAGGAAAAAGTATAATAGAAGGAAGGGAAAATTTCGAAACTCTGGAAGAATACGTTCTGGAGAAACCTTACACCGAAATGATGCCTCGATCTGGGAAACAGGAACTTTTAGAATCCATTCTCAATCAGTACATATTCGAAATGTGGAGATGATAACATGGATCTATTCATAGGTCTCGATGTTGGTACAACGGGAGTCAAAGGTCTGTTGGTCGATGAAAAAGGAAGAATAATGGGAAATTGGAGCGAACCTCTGGAATTGATAACACCGAAATCCGGTTGGAATGAGCAGGATCCAAAGGAATGGTGGAAGAACGTAGTAGCCGTTTTAAAACGATTGAACGAGAAGGCTACTGAAATTGGTGGAAAGGTGAGAGCCATTTCAACGAGTGGCCAGATGCACAGTCTCGTTCTACTGGATGGAAAAGGAAACGTCCTGAGAAATGCGATACTGTGGAACGATCAGAGAACTCATAGAGAGTGTGAGATAATAACCGAGGAATTTGGTGAAGAGTACTTGATCAAAAATGTGGGGAATCCAGTGCTCACAGGTTTCACCCTTCCTAAAATTCTCTGGCTTAAAAGAAATGAACCCAAGATATTCGAAAATACGAGGAAGATATTACTTCCAAAAGATTTCATAAATTTCATGATGACGGGGAAGATGGTTACGGAACCCTCAGACGCCTCTGGAACGGTTGCATATGGTATAGATGGTGAGTGGAAGGATGAGATCCTGGAAAAACTGGGAATACCTCTTGAAATATTCCCTGAAGTCATACCTTCAAACGAAGTGATAGGAAGGTTGAAAAGGGAGGTGGCAAATGAAACAGGCCTTTCTGAAGATGTTCTCGTTGTTCCAGGAGGAGCTGATAACGCTTGTTCCGCCCTGGGTGTTGGGGTTACACTCTCTGGAAGGGTTATGATCAGTCTTGGAACGTCGGGAACGGTCCTCGCCCCTACTCTGAGCGAGGAACCGGATCCTAAAGGGAGGGTTCATTTCTTCTTCCACGTTTTGAAAGGGATTAAATACCACATGGGTGTCATGCTCTCGGCGACTCATTCGCTGAATTGGTTCAAAGAAAGATTCCTTCAGGAGAGTTACGGTGAGATAAACGAAATGGTTTCAAAATCACCCGCTGGTTCCAACGGAGTTATATTCCTTCCGTATCTCAATGGAGAGAGGACTCCCCACAGGGATCCGTTTGCCAGAGGTGTTTTCTTTGGTATATCTTCCTTCAATTCGAAAGAGGATGTAATAAGGGCTATATTCGAAGGGGTGGCTTTTGGTATAAAAGATTCGTTTGATATATTGAAAAATGATTTAAAAGTCAAGATAGAAGATGTAAGAATAACTGGTGGGGGATCCAAGAGTGATATCTGGGTGAAGATAACAGCAGATGTTCTGGGACACAACCTCAAGAGACCTCAAGTTAACGAAGGAGCCGCATATGGTGCAAGTATGCTCGCTTTTTCTGGTTTTTCAAAAACGCCTCCTGAAAGGGTAGCCGACGAATGGGTCATTATAAAGGATGAGGTGGATTACAGTGAAGGATCTCATGAGATATATGGAAAACTTGTGGAGAAGTATCGAATGATATACGAGAATCTGAAAGAGATCTTTCGAATCTGAATTTTCCGGAGGTCTTAGCGATATGCAAACGTTAATTAGAGTTGGTAAGATACTGGGGTGTTTCTCTCTAAAAAAACCCGGACTGAGCCTTGTTGAGATAACGAGGGAAACAGGTCTTCCCAAGCCAACTGTTTATAGAATGTGCGAGACACTGGTTAAATTGGGATTTTTAAGGAAAAACTCGGATAAAACCTACACACTGGGTTTTCGATTGCTAGAGCTTGGAAGTATAGTCCTTTCGAGTTTAGAGATAAGGAAAGTGGCAATGGAGGAAATGGAGAGGCTGCAGAACATGACGGGAGAGTCAATTCACCTTGGTATTTTGGATGGGACAGAAGTTGTCTCAATTGAGGCATTGGAAAGTCCTTTGCCTCTTAGAACACGTGTTTTCATAGGGAAGAGAGCGTCGTTGTACTCTTCCGCAATAGGAAAGGCGTTGCTTGCTTTTTTACCTGAAGATCAGAAAAAAGAGATCGTTGAAAAACTTGATCTGAAACCTCACACGAAAAACACGATAACCGATAAGAGAGAACTCATGAGAGAACTTGAGAGAATAAAGCGAAGAGGGTATTCTGTAGACAATATGGAAGACTCAGAAGGAATAAGATGCGTAGGAGCACCCATCCTAAATTCCGAGGGAGTAGCGATAGCATCTATAAGCATATCAGGCCCTGCAACGCGAATAACAAAAGACAAGATAAGAAAATACTCCAAACTCGTCATAGAAGCGTCTCGAAGAATTTCGAAAAAATTGGGATACTGACTCGAATGAATTCTTCCAAAGAGTATCCCGGAGTTTCTTTGTGATAAAAAGGCTTCTCACTATCTTTTCAGATTAACTTTTAAATATTTTCAATTGTTTTAAAAACAAGGGAAAATCGTTCCCTTTCTATAGAAGATCCTAAGTTATCTTTCCCTATTGCTCTCTTCTCTGTCTTTGTAATCTCTCTGAAAGATGTCATAATTGTTAATGGTTAGTTTTTCAAAACAAACATACGGAGAGACCATGGATGTTGAGTGAAACCGAGAGGAAGATACTCAAATTAATAAAAGAGCACGGTAAAATCTCTCGTGTCGATATCAGTCGAAAAACAGGTCTCAGTAAGCCCGTTGTCTCCATTGTCACATCAAGACTCATCAAAAACGGGTTGATAAAGGAGGTAGGTGAAGGGAAAAGCACTAAAAAGACGGGAAGACGCCCTATCATGCTTTCCTTCGTACCAGATTACATGTACGTAGTGGGATTGGATATAGGAGGGACGAAACTGGAGGGTGTTTTAGCGGATCTTGAAGGTAACATTGTAGATAAAATTGTGGCACCAACTAAAGATGTACACACTGAGAAGGATCTGTATGATCTTGTTTCGCATTCGGTGAAAGCCCTGATTAAAGGACGGAAAAACAAAATTCTCGGAATTGGCATAGGTGTTCCCGGAACGGTTGATTGGAAAACGGGGATCATCAACTACATGCCAGCTTTCGAATTGAGAAATGTGAATTTGAAAGATTACGTTCAGAAAAAATTCGATTTAACGGTTCTGATAGAAAACGATGTCAATCTCGACGCGTTAGCTGAAAGTAAAATAGGAGCAGGAAAAGGTTTTAAGTACATTCTTATGGTTTCCATAGGAACTGGTACAGGAGCTGGTCTCATCTTGAATGGCGCTATATTTCGAGGCTCGTATGGAAAAGCTGGGGAGTTCGGTTACATCATTACAGATTGGGAGAAGGAGAAACTCTTTTCAAGAGATAGTTTTGGATACCTTGAAGAATGGTTCTCCGGCCAAGCTTTAGAGAGGAAATTCTCAGAAAAAGGTCTTGGTAGCAATTTGAAAGATATCTTCGATCTATTGGATAAAGACAAAACAGTTGAGAGGATCATAAAAGAAGGATGTGAGCATCTAGCCCTTGCCATAGCGAATGCAATAGTCCTTCTGAATCCAGAGATCGTGATAATAAAAGGTGGCATAGGTTACAACCAATACGAAAAGATAATGGCATATACTGTTCCCATTCTGGAGAAGGTTGTACCGCCAGAGATCTTCGAAGACGTTTCTTTCAGGAAAGGAAAACTTGAGAGGTTCGGGGTAGCTCTTGGCGGGGTTTTTCTGGTCATAGAGGAGATATTGAAAATCTGAAGCTTTTTCCATAAATCCTAAAAAGAGGGGTGATTTCTGATGATCAGAAGATCCTTTGCTCTGCTTCTCTTAGGTGTTATCACGGTTCTATCGTTCGCCGTTGTTGAATTGAACACCATCCTTGGACCAGGAGATCTTGATTACTACATAGCAAGGAATCAGGAGTTCTATGAGAAAACAGGTATAAGAGTGAACATAACCGTTGTCCCTTATGGGAGAGACGTTGTTCCAAAACTCATAGCTTCCTTCCTTGCAGGTGGATCGGAGTACGACGTTTTCATAATCGACTGTATAGATGTTCCAGAATTCGTGGAAAATGGTTGGGTTCTTCCCGTTGATCAGTGGCTTACTGAGGATCTGAAAAAAGATGCCGTACCCTTTGCCCTTGATGGTATGGCATACAAAGGTCACTGGTACGGTTTGCCGAGTATTAGTGAATGGAAATCCTTCGTTTACAACAAGAAGATGATCGAGAAGGTCGGTTACAAAGAATTTCCAAAAACATGGGATGAGGTTGTGAAGCTCTCCAAGAAACTGCAAGAAGCTGGCGTGGTGAAATATGCAACGGCATGGTCCTGGGCTCCGAAAGAGTGCCTTGTCTGTGACTTCGTCGCCATCCTTTCCAGCTTTGGTGGTAAGTTCTTCGACGAAGATCTGAACCCCGTTTTCAACGATGAAAAAGGTGTGCAGGCTCTCCAATTCATGGTCGATATGTTATACAAGTATAAAATAGCCAATCCATCCTCTTTGTCGTGGACCGAAGACGATGTGTACTCTGCCATGTTCAACGGTGATGTGGCTTACGCGATGATGTGGGGACTCCCCCTTGTGGATTTGAACAACCCTGAACTCTCAAGGGTTGTCGGTCAGTGTGACATAGCGCTCATGCCTTCTGTTGATGGTAAGCATCCTTACACAGTTTCCGGTCCAATGGGTTGGGCTATATCCTATGGAACCAAGCATCCGAAAGAGGCTTGGGAATACATAAAATTCATAGCAGGACCTGAAGGCGCTTTAGATGCTGCTGTAAAAGCAGGTGTCGTTCCAGGATGGAAATCTGTCTTCGAAAACAAAGAGTTCAAAAAGAAAGTCCCAGGATTGGACAAGATGTTCGAGCAAGCCATGTACGTTGTCCACAGACCGAGAGTGCCTTGGTATCATGAATTCTCAAGGGTTCTGGCAGAAGAGCTCCACAAAGCTCTTGCCAGGGAGAAGACACCCAAAGAAGCACTTGATGCTGCTGCAGAAGCTGCCGTAAAAATAAGAGAAGAGTACGAGAAAACCCATGGAAAGGCTTCGAAATAGAGGGAGGAAAACACTTTGAAGTTTTGGGGGGGAGCATCCCCCCCATGGTTTATTATCAGGAGGGATCGAGGTGGAGAAGAAAAAGAGACGTCTTGGCTATCTTTTCATACTGCCATCCTTGGTGATCATATTTTTCGTTCTGCTCTTTCCTCTTCTCTTCGCTCTCTATATGAGTTTTTTCGATGTGGTCTTTGCAGGAAAAAGTATGAAGTTTTACTTTGCAGGCTTTGAAAATTATCTGAAGGTTCTCAAGGATCAAAGCTGGTGGCAATCTTTCATGAACACCATATACTTCGTCTTGGCGGATATATTCATAGGTATTCCTCTGGGTTTCATAAGCGCTCTTGCTTTGAATAGAAAACTGCCTTTAAGATCTCTGATTATAGGTATCGTAATGTTACCTTACATACTTCCTCCAATCGTTCACGCACTCATCTGGAAGTGGATATACAACGCTGACTACGGTTTTCTCAATGCAACACTGCTCAATTTGGGTATCATAAAAGAAAACATCTTGTGGCTCGTGAACCCAAAACTTGCTTTGATTTCCCTGATAATAGCGAACTTATGGCAAGGAACAGCTTTTGCAACGATAATATACCTTGGTGGGTTGAAATCGATACCTGGTGAAATCTTCGAAGCAGCTCAGATAGATGGTGCAACCAGGTGGCATATAACGAAAGATATTGTGATTCCTCTTCTGAAACCTTTCACCTATCTCCTTTTAGTAATGAAAACCATTTTGACCTTCAAGATCTTCGATCTGGTTTATGCGGTAACTGGAGGGGGCCCCGCTGGATCCACAAAAGTTGTGTCCCTTGAGATATACTATACGGCTTTCAATGCTTTTAAGTTTGGAAAAGCGTCAGCCATGTCCTATATACTCCTTGGAATTGTCGCAATCATTGTCGCTTTTTACCAGAAGTTCTTCCGAACAGAAGTAGAGATGCTTTGATTATCAAGGGGTGTGATGCTTAGGATGGCTACGAAGATCCTCATCGCCGTGACGATTTTTCTAATAATCTTTTTGTCTTTCGTTCCCATTTACTGGACGTTCGTAACCAGTATATCCCTTGATCGTGATCTTGCCTTAACGACCTCACATTGGTTTCCCCCATCACCCACTCTCAAGAATTACGTGGAAATCCTCACATCACCAATTCGAGGGGTAGCTTACGAATTCAGAAGGGCCCTCGTTAACAGCACCATAATCGCATCTCTTACAACTGTATTGACTCTGTTTTTGGCCAGTTTTGCTGCTTACTCTGTTGAAAGATTGAAAGTACCCTTCAGAAAGACGATCAGCTATCTCGTGGTTCTCACGCAAATGTTACCACCCATAATACTCGTCATACCTATATACCTCCTATTCGGTAGGATGGGACTTTTGAATCACAAGATGTCCCTGGTGATCATATACACCGCCCTGAACCTACCCTTCGCCATATGGATACTGAGTTCCTACTTTGGAAGACTCCCTGTATCGGTGGAAGAAGCCGCTATAATCGATGGCTGTGGATACTTTGATGTTCTGTGGAAGATAATTCTTCCTCTTTCAAAACCGGCTTTGTTCACAGGAGGAATCTTTGTGTTCTTGGCTGCATGGAATGAGTTCTTGATAGCACTTGTTCTCACGACGGATCTGAAAGCCAAAACTTTACCTGTTGCCATAGCGGAATTCATGGGAAGATTCAGAACGAGTTACCCACTCATGTGCTCAGCTGGCATCATATCCATGATTCCTCCGATAATTTTTGTTGTATTATTTCAAAGATACCTCATAGAAGGCCTTACGAAAGGTGCTGTTAAAGAATGATACAGAAGGAGGGATACCATGTCATCCGTCAAGATAAGCATTATAGGAGCTGGTAGTGCCGTTTTCTCTCTCAGATTGGTGAGTGATCTGTGCAAAACGCCAAGTCTTTCTGGAAGTGTTGTAACACTCATGGATGTAGATGAAGAACGATTAGAAGCTGTCCACATACTAGCAGAAAGACTTGTGGAGGAATTTGGAGGAGATATCAAGTTCGAAAAAACCACATCTTTGGAAGATGCCATAAGGGATTCCGATTTCGTTATAAACACCGCTCTCATAGGAGGGCACAATTACCTTGAAAAAGTGAGAGAGATAGGTGAAAAACATGGTTATTACAGAGGGATAGATGCTCAGGAATTCAATATGGTGTCGGATTATTACACCATTTCCAATTATAACCAGCTTCGTTTTTTCCTTGAGGTCGCCAGAACGGTGGAAAAACTGTCACCAAAAGCATGGCTCTTGCAGACTGCAAACCCTGTTTTTGAAGGAACGACGTTGATAACAAGAACTGTATCTGTGAAAACTGTTGGATTTTGCCACGGTCACTACGGAGCTTTGAAAATATTCGAGGTGTTGAAACTTGAGGAAGAGAAAGTGGACTGGCAAGTTGCAGGTTTCAATCATGGTATATGGCTGAACAGGTTCGAGTATGAAGGAAAAGACGCTTACCCTCTCCTCGATAAATGGATAGAGGAAAAATCCAAAGATTGGAAACCCAGTAATCCTTTCGATGATCAATTGAGCCCTGTGGCCATAGACATGTACAAGTTTTACGGTGTTATGCCAATAGGTGATACGGTGAGAAACAGCACATGGAGATATCACAGAAATCTAAAGGTTAAGGAAAAATGGTATGGAGAACCTTGGGGAGGAGCAGATTCTGAAACCGGCTGGAAGTGGTATCAGAACGCTTTGAAGGAAGTAACGAACGCGACTAAAAAGTTCGCAAGATATCTTAAGGAAAATCCGAAGGTTAAGTTGTCTTCGGCTCTGAAGACAATAAAACAGGATTTATCCGTAGAATCGATGAATTTGGAGATCGATAGAATTTTGAACCCGGAGAAAAGGAGTGGAGAGCAACATATTCCATTCATAGAAGCGCTCCTCGAGGATAAGAGAAGTAGGTTCGTTGTGAACATACCAAACAGAGGAAAAATACTTCCAGATATACCGGAGGATGTTGTCGTGGAAGTTCCAGCGATTGTGGATAAAGATGGTATCCACCCTGAGAAGATAACTCCTCCCCTCCCCAAGAGAGTCGTTATGTATTATCTGTATCCAAGAATGGTGAGAATGGAGATGGCGTTGGAGGCTTTCTTAACGGGAGATATTAAAATTTTAAAAGAGATCCTGCACAGAGATCCAAGAACCAAAAGCGATGAACAGGTTGAGGAAGTTTTGAAAGAGATCCTCGCTCTCCCTGAAAACGAAGGAATGAGAAAACATTACATTAAATCTTGATTTTGCGGTGATGGGGTCCACCGTAAACCGCTCTTTAGGGCTGATGGCTTCTACTTCATAAGGGGTAGGAGCACGTTTCATCTTCAGAGCTTATCTCTGGCTCAGAAAGACTTTCTTTCCAACATATGACAACTTAAAAGCCGTTGAAGAACTCGAAATGTGGAGAGAAACACGAGCCATCAATTGAAGTGAACAAAATAATTGATTTCAAGAGGATTTTGGAGATTTTCTTCTTTGATGTGGGGCTGTATCAAAAATAATGAGGTAGGTATAGAAAATAAAACGAGGGAGATGATATAATCT